>Ga0209479_1001672_pt1 | contig 19859 bp, 12 predicted proteins | sample DewCreD2012metaG_2_FD_184112 | JGI IMG/M metagenome (GOLD analysis project Ga0209479, IMG submission 184112) | Hot spring sediment bacterial and archeal communities from British Columbia, Canada, to study Microbial Dark Matter (Phase II) - Dewar... ...
CCGTCCACCGCAAAGGGGGGGCACGCGGGTATGACGGGGGCAAGAAGGTGAAAGGGCGCAAGCGGCATATCGTGGTAGACTCGCAAGGCAGTGTGCTTGGGGTGTGGGTCTCGCCTGCGGATGTGTCGGACGCGCGTGGGGCGCGTGTGGTGTTGGAGGGTGTGCCTTTGTCGGTATCCGTCGGCGCAGATAGTGATTGCGGATGGGGCGTATGACAAGGAGGGATTGTTGGAGTGGTTGTTGGGGGAGTTTTGTGTGGCGTTGGACTGTGTGTTTCGTGCGGGGAAGGGTTTTGTGGTGCTGGAGCGTCGTTGGTTGGTGGAGCGTAGTTTTGCGTGGGTGTTAGGTTGTCGTCGGTTGTCGGGTTGTTATGATGGGTTGTGTGAGGTGGAGGCGTGTTGGATAGAGTGGGCGTGTGTGCGGTGGTTAGTGCGTCGGATGGCGGAGGAGAAGAAATGCTAGACGGTCTCTCATCGGGGGTGGGAGTTTTCTTGGCGGTTGTTGAACACTGGGTATGATTTACTTCATAGGAATCACCGCGTGCATTGCAAGAGATGATCCCAGGCGTCCAACCCTACAGGAGGAACCGAGAATGCGCACAATTCTGATGCTGTGCGGTTTGGCGGCGGTGCTGAGCGGTTGCGGCGGCGACGCCAGCCAAAAACCGCCCCAGGAGGCAACACAACCCGTGCAAATCACCGACGAAGTCCGCGCGGCGAATGTGCAGTTCGCCCTGACGATGCTGCAGCAGCTGGACGATCCCAAAGCGGGCGAGAACCTGTGCTTTTCGCCCCTATCGCTTGCGCTCGCGCTGAGTATGACGCTGAACGGCGCAGAGGGCGAGACCTACGACGCCATCGCCAAGACGCTGGGCTACGCCGAGCAGAAACTGGACGCCGTCAACGCCCAGTCGCGCGCCCTTGCCCGCCTGCTGAACCCCGCCGACAAAAGCATCACCGTCCGCATGGCGAACGGGCTGTGGGTACAGCAGGGCTTCCCACTGAAGCCCGACTTCCTGCGCACGCTGCTAAGCCACTACGAGACGCGCACAGAGACGGTGGACTTTGGGAACGCCGAGGCTGCCGCCGACGCCATCAACGCTTGGGTCAAAGAGCAGACGCAGGGACTCATCGAGAAACTGTTCCAAGCGGGCGACTTCGACGCGCAGACGCGCCTCGCGCTGGTGAACACGCTCTACTTCGAAGGCAAGTGGCAGTACCCGTTCCCGAAGGATGCCACTCAAGACGCGCCGTTTTATCTGGAGCGCGGCGAGACGCGGCAGGTTCCGATGATGCGCCTGTCGGAGCGGCTGCCCTACCTCAAGGGCGAGGGCTTCGAGGCGGTCGCGCTGCCGTATGGCGAGGGCGACTATCGTTTCTACCTGTTTCTACCCGACAAGGGTCGCACAGTCGCCGACCTGCGCCAGCAACTGACCCCCGAAAACTGGGGCAAGTGGCTTGGGGCGTTCCGCGTAGTGCAGGGCAGTCTGCAGATGCCGCGTTTTAAGATCGAGGCGAAGTACGACCTGAAGCCCCCGCTAAGTGCGCTGGGGATGGGCGTCGCGTTTGATCCTGACCGCGCCGACTTCAGCCGCATCGCCGATGTCGCGCCTGAGCGGCTGTTCATCCAGAAGGCGATTCAGAAGGCGGTGGTGGAGGTGGACGAGGAGGGCACGAAAGCCGCTGCTGCAACGGGCATAACGGTCGGCGTGACCTCTGTGCCCGTCGACCAGTTTAACATGGTGGTTGACCGCCCGTTCCTGTTCGCGATTGTGCATCAGCCGTCGGGCACAGTGCTGTTTCTGGGCGTTGTGCGCCAGCCTTGAGCGTGGGGGCGACGCCCTTTTTGAGCCGACGCCCCGCGAATCGGGGGAAATTCGGGGGGAATTTGCCCCGATTCGGGCTTAAACCCTTGACAACGCTGTCGCGGGCATGGTAATATATAGCCCGCCTCAAAGCAAGGGTCTTTGGGGCGGAAGCGATACCTTGAGATCCCAGAACCTGCGTGCGGAAGGGCGAAGCCCTTGACAAACGCGCCTGGGATGTGGTATAATCCGATTCGCCGACAAAATGCCGTAAGGCGTGTTGGCGTGTGCGCTTGCTGCAAGGGCGGCAAGCGGTGATTGAACCTTGAAAACCGGGCAGGTAAGAACGCTTTGCGAGGCCAGTCACCTTGGAAAACGAGCCTGCGTAAGCAGGAATCGCGTTTTCTGACGGAGAGTTTGATCCTGGCTCAGGGCGAACGCTGGCGGCGTGCCTTAGACATGCAAGTCGAGCGGTAGGCGTCCTTCGGGGCGTCTATAGCGGCGAACGGCGGAGTAACACGTGGGTAACCTGCCCCGAAGACTGGGATAACCCGGGGAAACTCGGGACAATACCGGATGTGGATGCGTGGGCTTCGGCTTGGGCATCTAAATGGGTTTCCGCTTCGGGATGGGCCCGCGGCCTATCAGGTTGTTGGTGAGGTAACGGCTCACCAAGCCGACGACGGGTAGCCGGTCTGAGAGGATGATCGGCCCGAGGGGCACTGAGACACGGGCCCCACTCCTACGGGAGGCAGCAGTCGGGAATTTTGGGCAATGGGCGCAAGCCTGACCCAGCGACGCCGCGTGGAGGACGAAGCCCTTCGGGGTGTAAACTCCTTTTAGTGGGGACGAACGCAGACGGTACCCACAGAAAAAGCCCCGGCTAACTACGTGCCAGCAGCCGCGGTAATACGTAGGGGGCGAGCGTTGCCCGAATTTACTGGGCGTAAAGCGCACGTAGGCGGCTTCGTAAGTCTGGTGTGAAATCTCACGGCTCAACCGGGAGGCTGCACCAGATACTGCGAAGCTCGAGGACGGGAGAGGAGATCGGAATTCCCGGTGTAGCGGTGAAATGCATTGATATCGGGAGGAACACCAGTGGCGAAGGCGGATCTCTGGCCCGTTGCTGACGCTGAGGTGCGAAAGCTGGGGGAGCGAAAGGGATTAGATACCCCTGTAGTCCCAGCCCTAAACGATGGGCGCTAGGTGTTGGGGGATTAACCCTCGGCGCCGGAGCTAACGCATTAAGCGCCCCGCCTGGGGAGTACGGCCGCAAGGTTGAAACTCAAAGGAATTGACGGGGGCCCGCACAAGCGGTGGAGCATGTGGATTAATTCGATACAAACCGAAGAACCTTACCTGGGCTTGACATCCACGAGAAACGCCCTAGAAATAGGGCGCCTCGGTGGGGAAACTCACCGACCCGTGGACACCGGTTGCATGGCTGTCGTCAGCTCGTGCCGTGAGGTGTTGGGTTAAGTCCCGCAACGAGCGCAACCCTTGTCCTCTGTTGCCAGCGGGTTATGCCGGGCACTCTGAGGAGACTGCCGTGGTCAACACGGAGGAAGGTGGGGACGACGTCAAGTCAGCATGGCGGTTACGTCCAGGGCGTCACACATGCTACAATGGGTGGTACAAAGGGCAGCCAACGCGCGAGCGGGAGCGAATCCCAAAAAACCACCCTCAGTTGGGATCGCAGTCTGCAACTCGACTGCGTGAACGCGGAATCGCTAGTAACGGCGGGTCAGCCATACCGCCGTGAATACGTTCCCGGGCCTTGTACACACCGCCCGTCAAGTCACCCGAGTCGGTTGCACCCGAAGTCGGTCGCCTAACCCGCAAGGGAGGGAGCCGCCGAAGGTGTGGCTGGTAAGGGGGACTAAGTCGTAACAAGGTAGCCGTACCGGAAGGTGCGGCTGGATCACCTCCTTTAACGGAAGCAACTCTCTATGGCGCGCAAAGCATTACCTGCTCGGTTTTGAGGGAGCCACATACGGGCGCGTAGCTCAGTCGGTTAGAGCGCACCCCTGATAAGGGTGAGGTCATTGGTTCGAATCCAATCGCGCCCACCAGTGGGGGCGTAGCTCAGCGGGAGAGCACCTGCTTTGCACGCAGGGGGTCACCGGTTCAAATCCGGTCGCCTCCACCAACCTAACCACCAGCGCCTCACGGGGCGTTGATGGTTGGGCTGAAGGCGCCAACACAACGGGCAACGGACCCAACGATTTCCACTTTGACAACTGGACTGGAGTCATCGAGAAGCGCGCCAAAGTAGGCAAGCTACTAAGGGCGCACGGCGGATGCCTAGGAGCAAGGAGCCGATGAAGGGCGTGGTAAGCTGCGATAAGCTGCGAGGAGCCGCAAACAGGCGTTGATCCGCAGATCCCCGAATGGGAGAACCCGGCCACCGCATGGGTGGTCACCCACCGCTGAACCCATAGGCGGTGTGGAGGGAACCTGGGGAACTGAAACATCTCAGTACCCAGAGGAAGAGAAATCGAACGAGATTCCCTCAGTAGCGGCGAGCGAACGGGGAAGAGCCTAAACCAATCGGGCATGCCCGATTGGGGTCGTGGGACCGACATCAGAGGACGCCTTCCGCTTAGCAGAAGTGTCTGGAAAGGCACGCCATAGCGGGTGACAGCCCCGTATGCGGAAAGTGGAACGCCTCGTCGGAATCCCGAGTAGCACGGGATAAGTGGAACCCTGTGCGAATCTGCCCGGACCACCGGGTAAGGCTAAATACTCCTTGCTACCGATAGCGTAACCAGTACCGTGAGGGAACGGTGAAAAGCACCCCGGCGAGGGGAGTGAAACAGAACCTGAAACCGTGCGCTTACAAGCAGTCGGAGGACTATACCCCTCTGGGGGACAGTCTGACGGCGTGCCTTTTGCAGAATGAGCCGGCGAGTTGTGCTCAGCGGCAAGGTTAAGCGTCTCAGACGCGGAGCCGTAGCGAAAGCGAGTCCACACAGGGCGACCCAGTCGCTGGGTGCAGACCCGAAACCGCGCGATCTAACCCTGGTCAGGCTGAAGCCGTGGTAACACACGGTGGAGGGCCGAACTGGTGACCGTTGAAAAGGTCTCGGAGGAACTGGGGTTAGTGTGGTGAAATGCCAATCGAGCGCGGAGATAGCTGGTTCTCCCCGAAATGCATTGAGGTGCAGCCTCACGCGCTATGCTATGCAGGTAGAGCCACTGGATGGGCTAGGGGCCCTACCAGGTTACCGAACCCAACCAAACTCCGAATGGCATAGCAGGAAGCGTGGGAGTGAGACAGCGACGGATGAGCGCCGTTGTCAAAAGGGCAATAGCCCAGATCGCCCGCTAAGGTCCCTAAACACAGGCTAAGTGTTAAAGGATGTAGGGTCGCGTAAACAACCAGGAGGTTGGCTTAGAAGCAGCCATCCTTTAAACAGTGCGTAACAGCTGACTGGTCGAATGTGACCCTGCGCCGACAATGTAAGGGGGCTCAAGCCTGTTACCGAAGCGGCGGGCTCCCAGCAATGGGAGCGGTAGGGGAGCGTTCTGCTCGCAGTGAAGGTGGAGCGGAAGCACCACTGGAGCGTGCAGAAGTGAGAATGCCGGCACGAGTAGCGAGAAGACGGGTGAGAATCCCGTCCGCCGAAAGCCTAAGGGTTCTTCAGGCAGGTTCGTCCGCTGAAGGTTAGGCGGTCCTAAGTCGAGGGCGAAAAGCCGTAGGCGAAGGGCAGTGGGTCAACATTCCCACCCCAGGTGGTGGAGCCAAGCGGTGACGCTTCAGAATCGGTCGGGCGCAGAGTTGGAAGGCTGCGCTCGCCTCAGGGGCAACGCTGGGGCGACGAAGGGATCCTTCGGGTGAACGAAGCGACTGTGACTGGAGCCGAGAAAACCCGTGTAGCGTTGAAACCACCTGACCGTACCGCAAACCGACACAGGTAGGCGAGGCGAGGAGCCTCAGGCGCGCGAGAGAAGTCCCGCTAAGGAACTCGGCAAATTGACCCCGTAACTTCGGGAGAAGGGGTGCCTCGAAAGAGGTCGCAGCAAAGCGGGCCCGGCGACTGTTTACCAAAAACACAGCTCTCTGCGAAGGGGAAACCCGATGTATAGGGGGCGACGCTTGGCCAATGCCCGTAGGTTAAGGGGAGGGGTCAGCCGCAAGGTGCAGCCCTGAACTGAAGCCCGGGTGAATGCCGGCCGTAACTCTAACGGTTCGTCACAGGGCCGTTGTAAAATCTGGCTATATGCTGGAACAGCTCGTGTATCCCACACTACCGAGGAGGTGACAATGTGATGGGTGGAGCCAATCAGCAGGAAAGACTTGAAGTCACCGAAGAGGCGAAATGGTTCCTCGCCGGGTTCATCGAAGGCGAAGGCTCGCTGCTGGTGAGCATCAAACACCACGCAACCAGCCGCTACGGATACTATGTTGACCCAGAGTTCCATCTGGTGCAACACTGCAGCGGACTGCCCCTGCTCAAACTCGCCCAGCAAGTCTTCGGCACAGGACGCATCTTCCCCAAACCGGGAAGCCCCAACTGCTATGTCTACGCCATCCACTGTAGGCGTAGCCTGTGGGAAAAGGTCGTGCCCTACTTCGAAAAGTATGTGGCGCCCTTTTCATGCAAGCGCGAAACCTTCTATCGGTTCCGCGAAATCCTGGAGCTGATGAACCAAGGGGAACACCGCCGCCCTGAGGGGCTGGCGCGCATCGTCGAGAAGGCGTATGCGATGAACCCAGCCGCTAAGGGAAAGCAACGGCTTCGACCGCTGCAAGAGGTGATTTCAAGAATCCTCAGAGACCATACGCCAGACGCTCCGCAACACCCTGCGGAGTGATGATATGGTCCAGTCCCTATGGCGACATAGGGGGCAACTGCCTATGGTAGCGAAATTCCTTGTCGCGTAAATTGCGACCCGCACGAAAAGCGTAACGACTGGGCCACTGTCTCAGCGGGACTCTCGGTGAAACTGTAGCACCCGTGAAGATGCGGGTTACCTGCGGTAGGACGGAAAGACCCTATGGAGCTTTACTACAGCTTGAGATTGCATTTCGGTATGTCATGTAGAGCGTAGGTGGGAGCCTCGGCGCCAATGGAACACCACCCTTGACCTACTGGAATGCTAACCTGCGCCGTGATCCGGCGTGGAGACAGTCTTAGGCGGGTAGTTTGACTGGGGCGGTCGCCTCAACATGGGGCGCCCTGATGGCAACATCAGGGGCAAACTCGGCTATATGCTGGGAAGTCCGTCCCCTCACTTCAAGCCCTCTCCGTGCTTGAAGGAAGGGGTGTAGTGTCCAGCGCTAGTGGCGAACACGCCACTGAAAATGCGACTGGCGCGGACAATCAGCAGGGAAGTCTTCGTGACCCCTCAACGACTGTACGCCGAGCATCCATGCAGCGCATGGATGGTGAGACAGTCTGAACTTCCGAGCGATCGGAAGCCTCTCCATGAGGCGTCCAGCAACACAGCGGAGGACGACATGGCACGCAACCACGCACTCGAAGCCTACAAAGAGACGCTGAAACTTACCCGCGTGCAGCGCGAAACACTGGTCGGTCTGCTATTGGGCGACGCGCACCTCGAAACCCAAAACCGAGGGCGCACCTATCGCCTCAAAATCGAGCAGTCGGACAAGCACGCCGCGTATGTGCAGCACCTCTACACCCTCTTCGAAGCGTGGGTACTGACACCGCCACAACAAAAATCCACAGGCAAGTGGTGGTTTCAGACGATTAGCCATGGCGCGTTCCGCTACTATGCGCAGCAGTTTTATCGCGACGGACGCAAGGTCGTCCCTGCGCAGATTCATCGCCTGCTCAAACCGCGAAGCTTAGCGTACTGGTTCATGGACGACGGTTCCACTAAAGACCGCCACTCCAGAGCTGTGGTTCTCCACACGCAAGGCTTTGCACAGGCGGAGGTCGCGCGACTGGCGCAAACGCTCACAGAAAAGTTTGCGCTGGAGACCTATCTGCGTCGCCAGTCGGAAGGGCATCAGGTCGTCATTCGGGGCGCAAGCCTCGAGCGGTTCCTCGAACTGGTAGAGCCGTACCTGATCCCTGAAATGCGATACAAGCTGCCGCCTGCTGGGCGAACGCAATTGCCTAAACGGTAACGGAGGCGTCCAAAGGTCCGCTCAGCGCGGTCGGAAATCGCGCGTCGAGTGCAAGGGCATAAGCGGGCTTGACTGTGAGACCAACGGGTCGAGCAGATGCGAAAGCAGGGCCTAGTGACCCTCTGGCTGTGCGTGGGCACGCCAGGGTTCAACGGATAAAAGCTACCCTAGGGATAACAGGCTGATCCTGCCCGAGCGTCCACAGCGACGGCGGGGTTTGGCACCTCGATGTCGGCTCGTCGCATCCTGGGGCTGAATAGGGTCCCAAGGGTTGGGGGGTTCACCCATTAAAGCGGCACGCGAGCTGGGTTCAGAACGTTAGCCCAACAGGGCGTGGCGTCCCACAGGAGTAATCCTGTGGTGCCTACCGGCTCATATCGGTAGACCCCTCCTGCAGTCACCGAACGCTGCAGAGGGCAATACCGAGGGAAGAACGGGAGCTGAAGATGAAGGAACCTGATTTCTGCAGTAATGCGGTGCAAGCTGCCGTTCCCCGTAACGACTGAAGGCTTTACGCCTGAGATGGGCGTCCTGCCCTAAGCAAGGGCAAATCTATGGCGCTCATCACACGCCGGCTCCTCCTTGTCCTTCGGGAGGATGGAGGTATAGTCTACACCCTTGGAAACAAGGGAGAAATGTGCGTGAGACAGTTCGGTCCCTATCCACCGCAGGCGTAGGAGACTTGAGGGGAGCTGGCCCTAGTACGAGAGGACCGGGCTGGACTGACCTCTGGTGTACCAGTTGTCCCGCCAGGGGCAGGCGCTGGGTAGCCATGTCGGGACGGGATAAGCGCTGAAAGCATCTAAGCGCCAAGCCCACCCCAAGATAAGGTCTCCCATCCGGGCAACGGAGTAAGGTCCCCAGTAGATGACTGGGTTGATAGGCGGCAGGTGTAAGCGCAGTAATGCGTTGAGCTGAGCCGTACTAATTGACCGAGGGCTTGCCTATTGACGCACTTCCGATGACTCCAGCTCCAGTTGTCAAAACCTCTCCTGAGAGGGAACCCGCCCTCTCACGAGCGGCGAATTACGCGCTTTCAATCTGGGTGTCCATAGCGGAGGGGAAACACCCGTTCCCATCCCGAACACGGCAGTTAAGCCCTCCAGCGCCGAAGATACTGCTCTGGTAACGGAGTGGGAAAATAGGTCGATGCCCAGATTGAAATCACCTCCACGGCTCCAGAACCCTCTGGAGCCGTTTTTGCGTTTAAGGTACACTATACCGCACACCCATGAGCCGTCTGAGCCTGACCGATTGGTATCGCTATCTCGAAAGCCAGTTTGCGAACGACGAGCCAGAGCCGCAGTCGTCGGAGTCGCCGACGGAGGCGTCTGCCGAAACCCCTGCAACGGCGCAACCCGCTGCAGAGTCGCCGCCCGCCGCGCCCAAGCCGGCGACACCGACGGCAGCCGCTGCGCAGCCGCCTGCCTCCCCCCCACCTTCCGTGCAGCGCAGGGACGCGCTGGTCTCGATTCGCGTGCCCGATTTCGCTGAGTTTGTGCCGCTAATTGAACAGGAACTGGGCAGGAAACCGTCCGTTACGCCCCCTCCCAGTGCCGCGCCTGCCCCTACATCGGCGCAGCCCGAGCCTGCCCCTGCGCCGACCGAGCCGCTCTCGGACGGTCCACGCCTGCGCAAGCGCAAGCGACGCAGCAAGAAACCATCGCCCGACGCGATTGTGCCGCCCGAAGCCGACGAACTCTGGGCGAAGCTGCCCCAGTACCTGCGCTACTTGGCGGAGTGGACAGACGACGGCGTCACGCGCAAATACTATCCCGTGCGCGGGCGCGACGAGAGCCGCGAGGAACTCATCGCGCGGCTGACCGACCCCGTGCTGACGCTCGAAGAGACGGCGCGCCTGCTGGGCGTGTGCCCCTCAACCGTCCGCCGCTATACCGATCGTGGCTGGCTACACTGCTTCCGCACGGAGGGCAACCAGCGGCGCTTTCGCCTGTCGGACATCGTGGCGTTCCTTGAACAGCAAGCCCTGCGCCAGCCGCGTGGGAACCGCAACGCCCATCGCGAACCCGAAACGCCGTGAAAGTCGCCATCTTCTCGGAGAGCTACCTGCCGTACCTGAACGGGGTCAGCGTCTCGATTCGTATTCTGCACGAGGAGCTGACCCGCCGCGGGCACGAGGTCTGGATCTACGCGCCGCACTATCGCGGCTACCACGACCCGCATCCGACGGTGCGCCGCCTGCCGTCGGTCTACACACCCTTCGAGCCTGACTACCCGATTGCGCTGCCGCTTGCGCCCGCGCTGTGGCGCGAGTTTCGCACGCTGGGGGTTGATGTCGTGCATACGCACACGCCGTTTTTCACGGGGATTGTGGGCGCGCGGTGGGCAAGACGGCTGCGCATCCCGCTGGTCAGCACCTACCACACGCTGTACGAGGCGTATCTGCACTATGTGCCGCGCGTTGTGCCGCGCGCGCCTGTGCGCCGCCTGCTGCGCTGGCATCTGCGCCGCTACTACGAGGGCGTTGACGCCGTGATGACGCCGTCGGACATCGGCGCGGAGGTGCTGCGCAAGTACGGCGTGCGCAAGCCGATTACGCCGATACGCAACCCTGTGCTGCCGTTCCCAGCGGTCAGCAAGGCGCAGGCGCGGGCGCGGCTGGGCATCCCAGAGGATGTGTGGATGCTGCTGTATGTCGGGCGGATGGCGCCCGAAAAGAATGTCTCCGTGCTGCTGGAGGCGACGCCGCATATCGTGCGGGGCTGCCCCAACGCGCGACTGTGGCTGGTGGGACCCGGTCCCGCGCTGGAGTCGCTCCGCGCCGAAGCTGAGGCGCGCCAACTTACCCAGTGGGTGCAGTTCACAGGTGCCGTGCCGCGCGACGAGGTGTCGCTCTACCTGCTGGCGGCGGATTTGTTTGTGTTCCCGTCGGTGACCGAGTCGCAGGGGCTGGTGCTGGACGAGGCGCAGGTAGCGGGCTTGCCGTGCATCGTCGCCAACGGCGGCGGCGCGCCCGAAGCGGTGGACTACGGACAGACAGGGCTGGTCGTCGAACCGACGCCCGAAGCGTTCGTGGAAGCGGTGCTGTACCTCACGCGCCACGAGGCGGAACGCGAGGCGTTGCGTCAGCGCGCCATCCGTAAGCGCGAGACGCTCTCCGTGCCTGCGGTGGTGGATCGCATCCTGCAGGTCTACGAATCGGCGCGGCAGACGGTCGGGTCGCCCACAGCGGTCTCCGTGAGCAAGTAGCCGTCGCGGATGGGCGCACGCCACTCCGCCCACGCCTTGTACGCCGTGTAGGGCAGACGCGGCAAGTAATAGCCCAGCAGTCCCAACGCCCCGCGCCACGCTGACGGACGCACCGAATGCGGCGCGACAGGCTCCCAGCGTCCCGTGCGGTAGGCATGATTCAGGCGGGCGTAGAGATAAGGCAGAGTGCTTTGAATACTACTCGTTCCCCCCTCCTTAAGGTTCCCCCCGCTTCGCGAGGGGAACCGTGCGTGGGGGAAGGCGTCTCCGCTTCGCGGGGGGAACCGTGCGTGGGGGAAGGCGTCTCCGCTTCGCGAGGGGAACCAAGCAGTGTGCGGGTTCGGTTCCCCATGCGCAGCGAAGGGAACCAGGCTGTGCGCGGGTTCGGTTCCCCCTGCGTGCAGGGGGAACCTTAAGGAGGGGGTCAAAGTCTGTCGCGTTTCCTGCACATAACTCCGCAACCTATCCGAAACCGTCTCCCGTAGCAACGCTTCGGGAATCTCGTACACCGCGCTGAGTTCGCGGTGCAACGCCTGCAAATCGGGTGTGTAGCCGATGCACGCCGCCTGACGACGCAGCGCGGCGTAGCGGGCGCGGTCGATTGGGCGCGCGGTCGGCAACTGCGCAATCGCCTGCACCGCCTCCAGCAGCACGCGCAGCCGCGCCAAGTCCCAGATGGGGTCGCACACGCGAATCTCAATCGTGCCCAGTCGCCGCGCGAGGATGAGGTCTTGGAAGCGGTAGTGCGGGTCGTCGCGCAGTGCGCCAATCGCGAACGACGCCGCCACCCGATACGACTGCCCGAAGTAGCGTCCACCTGCGTAGGGGCTGCTCGCCGAAAGCAGGATTAGCAGCGGTAGGAAGTGCGCCAAGTTCGCGTACACCGTCTGCCGACGCTCAGGGGGCGCGCCGATGTGAATGTGCAGTCCCGCCGTGTTGGTCGGCGCGTCCAAATCAAAGAGATGCCCCACAGGAACGATGTAGGCGTCGCCTGCCGCGTTCGCCAGGGCGGCGCGGTGGGCGCGCAGTTCCTCAAGCAGCGCGTCGATGTCGCGGTGCGGGCGCGTGGCGATTTCCACGCTGCTCATGAGGCACTGTCGCGCGTCGCGTCCCCGCGCGAAGTTGCTCGCCGTGTGTTTGTAGTACTCGCGCGGATTGCGCCACAGCAGTTTCGCCAGCGCGTAGAGGGCGTCCAGCGTGGGACGCGTCGGCGCGGTGATGAAAACCTCCTCTTCCAGTCCAAGTGTGATGAGAGACGCGGCGTAGGTACTCACGACGCAAAGGATACCCGACATGCTACACTACTGGGGATGCTTCGTGCAGAGGCGATAACGGCGGGCTATGGGCGCACGCCTGTGGTGCATGAGGCGTCGCTGCAGGCCGCGCGGGGGCAGGTCGTCGCGCTACTGGGGCCGAACGGGTCGGGCAAGACGACACTGCTGCGCGTGCTGGCGCGCACGCTCGCGCCATTCGCGGGTCGGCTGACGCTGGACGGGCAGCCCTACGAGGCCTACCGCCCCGCCGAGTTCGCGCAGCGGGTCGCCTACGCCCCCCAAGAGACCCCCGCCGAGATGGGCTTCACCGTCGCCGAACTGGTGATGATGGGGCGCTACCCACACCAGAAGGGCTTCTGGGGCGCGAGCCGCGCCGACTGGGACGCCGTGCAACAGGCGATGACGCTGCTGGAGATAGACCCCCTCGCGGCGCGCACCATCAGCCAACTCAGCGGCGGTGAACGCCAGCGGGTGAACCTCGCCCGCGCGCTGGCACAGCAAGCCCAGTACCTGCTGCTGGACGAGCCGACCACGCACTTAGACCTGCGCCACCAGACGCGCCTGATGCACACCCTGCGCCAGTACGCCTCCGAGCGGCAGGTGGGCATACTGGTCGTGCTACACGACCTGAACCTCGCCAGCCAGTACGCCGACCACATCGCGCTGATGCACGCAGGCAGGCTTGTCGCGCAGGGGACGCCCGACGCGGTGATGCAGCCTGCGCTGCTGGAGGCGGTCTACCACACGCCCGTGCTGACGCAGTCGAACCCGACGACGGGCAGACCGTTGGTGTTCGCGCTCGCGCCCGACGATGCACCGCAGGTTCCGCCCGACGCGCCGACGGCGTTCGTGATTGCTGGGGGCGGGTCGGGCGCGGCAGTCTACTACGCGCTGCTCGCGGCGGGCTGGCGCGTCTGCACGGGGGTGCTGAACCTGCTGGACACCGACGAGGAAGCCGCGCGCGCCCTGCGACTGGAACACATCACCGAGCAGCCCTTCTCGCCGATTTCGGACGACGCCTACCGCCGCGCGCGGCAACTGGCGCAGACGGCGGACGCTATCATCATCGCCGACGCGCCGTTCGGGCGGGGCAACCTGCGCAATCTGGAGCTGGCGCGCTGGGCGCAGGAACACGGCAAGCCCATCTTCGCACTGGAGAGCCGCCCGATCGAGACGCGCGACTTCACGGACGGGGCAGCCTGCACACTGTGGCGACTGCTCGTGCAAGACGGCATGGCGATCGCGCCCGACCTGCCCACGCTGTTGGAACACCTCGCGCCGCTCACTCCAAATAGGGCTGCGGCTTCGTCCACATCCGCAACAGCATAAAGCCAATCGCGCCCGCCAGCGCGGAACCCGACAGGATGCCCAGCTTCGCGTAGTTCAGCTCGTCGCCGCGAAACGCCAGCCCGCCGATAAACAGCGCCATCGTGAAGCCAATCCCTGCCAGAAAGCCGACGCCCACAATATGCACGAAGTTGATGCCCTGCGGCAGCTGCGCCAGCCCCAGCCGAACTGCCAGCCACGAGAAGAGCGTAATCCCCAGCGGCTTGCCGATTAGCAGCCCCAGCACGATCCCCCAAATCACGCGGCTTGTCCAGTTCAGCCCGCCCTCGTCGCCGAGCGCAACTCCCGCGTTCGCCAACGCGAAAATCGGCATCACCGCAAACGCCACGAAGTAGTGTAACTGGTGTTCCATGCGCTGCAGGGGCGACTGCACGCGCAGGGCTTCCCGCTCGATGGCTTCCACTGCCGACTGCTGTTCGGGCGAGAGGATAATCGTGCCCTCCGTGACGGGCTGATCGAACTGGTTCAGGTACTCGCGCACGCGGGCGATGAACAGCTCGGGGTCAATCCGCGAGCGCACAGGGATTGCGAACGCGCCCAGCACGCCCGCCACCGTCGCATGCACGCCCGACTTGAGCATGAAGTACCACATGCCGACGCTCACAAGGAAGTACGCCAGCCCGCTGCGCACGCCCAGCCGATTCATGGCGATCATCCCGCTCCAAAACAGCAGCGAGTAGAGCAGCGCGTCCACCTTGAGGTTTTCCGTGTAGAACAGCGCGATGACCAGCACCGCACCGAGGTCGTCCACAATCGCCAGTGCCGTGAGGAACACCTTGAGCGCGAGCGGGGCGCGCGTGCCCAGCAGCGCGAGCGCGCCCAGCGCGAAGGCGATGTCAGTCGCCATCGGCACGCCCCACCCCCGAATTTCGGGCGTGTCCCAGTTCAGCGCGACATAAATCAGCGCAGGCACGACCATTCCGCCCAACGCCGCCGCCATCGACAACGCCGCCTTGCGGGGCGCGCTCAACTCGCCCACCAGCAACTCGCGCTTGATCTCCATCCCCACCAAAAAGAAGAACACCGCCATCAAGCCGTCGTTAATCCAGAGCAGGAGCGGCTTGTCGATGTCCACAAGGTTGCCGAAGCGCACCTCAACGGGGGTAGACCAGAGGCGGAAATAGTATTCGCTCAGCGGTGAGTTCGCCCAGAGCAGGGCAACTACCGCGCACGCCAGCAGCACGATGCCCCCTGCGCTCGCCTGCTTGGCGAACAGCGCGAAGGGCTTGAGGAGCCGTTCAATCGGCAGCGGCTTCAGCGGCTGGTACTTCGTGGGTTTGAGCTGCGCCATACGCTACATTCCCAGAATATGGTAGCCCGCGTCGATGTAGATCACCTCGCCCGTAATGCCGCGCCCCATGTCGCTGAACAGGAACACAGCGGCGTCGCCCACTTCGTTCGGGTCGGTGTCGCGTTTGAACGGCGCGTGATGGCGCACATACTCCATCATCGAGGTGAAACCGCGAATGCCGCGCGCCGCAAGCGTGCTGACAGGTCCGGGCGAAAGCGCGTTTACGCGAATCTGGCGTTCGCCCAGCTCGGACGCCATGTAGCGCACGCTGGCTTCCAGCGCGGCTTTGGCGACGCCCATCACATTGTAGCCGGGCACCACCCGCTCGCTGCCCAAGTAGGTCAGCGTAAGGATGGACGCCCCGTCGCGCAGAATCGGTTCCAGATGGCGCGTCGCTGCCACGAAAGTGTAGACGCTGGTCTCCAGCGCGAGTTTGAACCCCTCGCGCGAGGTGTCCAAGTAGCGTCCCATCAGCTCCTCGCGCAGCGCATACGCCACGCAGTGCGCCATAAAGTCCACCTGCCCCCAGCGTTCGCGCAGCGTGCTGGCGACCTGCTGGATTTCGGCGTCGTTGTTCAGGTCGCACTGCAGCGTGAAGGCGTCGGGCAGCTCCTGCGCCAGCGCGTTGACCTTCTCTTCGAATCGGTCGTTCTGGTAGGCGATCGCCAGTTGTGCGCCGTGCGCCGCACAGCGCTGGGCGATTTTCCACGCCAAACTGTGCTGGTTCGCCACCCCGAAGATGATGCCCTTCTTCCCTGTCAGCATAGAGAGACCCTCCTGTCGCCCCTTATTGTACCCCTTTTGCGATACCCCAGCGAAAACTCGGGGGGGCGCACAGATGTACGCCCCCTGCAACACTCTCTGCTTCCTCCGCGCCCGCAGGAGGCTTGGGGGGTGAGGGCAGCGCCTGCTGCCGAAGTCGAACAGCACGGTCAGCAGGCGCCTGCCGCGTGACCCTTACGGCTTCGCCTGCTCGGTTGGCGCAGGCGCGGGTTCAGGGTACTGGTGGACGCCGCGCTCTTTCGGCTGACCGTACAACTCGGGATTCAGGTACTTGCCCTTGAGGTCGTCCTCCTTTTCCTGTTCCGTTTGGTAGCCGTAGCGTTGCACCCATCGGTCGTTGCGGACGGCTTTCGCTTCCCACGAGACCTTCACGAACGGCTTGCTGGTACGAATCACGAACCGGTGTTCTGGATTTCGCGCACGACTTTCGCCAAGATGAAGTCGTCGCTACCGTCGATGACCGTGAGGTGATAGGTCGGGTCACGGTTGACGGCTTCAAAGTAGTCGGGCAGTTGCACAACGGCGTAGCCTTGCGCGTCGGTGGTAACATTGCCCCGATAGAGGTTGTACGGTTCGGGTCCCTCGGCGCAGAAGTGGTTCAGGTAGTGGGTCTCTGGGCTGAGCGGGTGGTCGATCTGGAACGCCTTGGTGCCTGAGGCGGAGAACGCTCCATTGACGAACACACGCCCTTCAAAATAACCTGCCCACCCTGCGGCGCTACTGGTGATTGCCTTTATGCCGTAGTTGACCCCGCTGGTGGCTCTCGCCCAGGCGTGCACGCCGAATCCTGCGTTGCTACTGCTCTCAAACCACCCGCCATAGTTCGTCCCACTGGTGGCGATTGCCAAGCCTGCGACCCCAGTACCCGACGCACTCCTGCTCAGACCGTAAACGCCCCAGTTTACCCCAGTGGTCGCGCTCGCCCAGCCGTACACGCCCCGACCATCGGCGCTGCGGCTTCTAAACCACCCGCCGTAGGTGAAGCCGCTGGTGGCGGTCGCCCAGCCGGATACGCCCATTCCAGAGGTGCTGGAACTCACAAACTGTCCGCCGTAGGTGGTGCCGCTGGTCGCGGTCGCCTCGCCGTACACGCCCCAACCATCGGTGCTGTCGCTCCGACCGTGAACACCGAAGGAGACGCCGCTGGCAGCAGTGTTGGTTACTTGGAAGACCGCGCCGGGCACATTCGCGCTGCCTGAAAACGGCAGGGTCAAGCCAATATCCGCCGCAGGCGTCCACGCGCTGCCGTCCCATTTCAGCACCTGACCACTGCTGGGCGCGGCGTTGGACACTGACCGACCCTGCAACTGCGCCACCGTCGGGTTCGGATAACTCCCCGACAGGTCGCCGCCCGCCGCGCCAATCGGGCTGGCAACGCCCGCCCGTGTCGCGTAGGGAGTCGGGTTAATCTTCACACGGGGCGACAGCGTGGTGTAGCTGCCCGACCCTGCAGGGCGCACCGCAATCTGTAAATAACGGTCAGCGCCGTCCTACACCGCGCCGAAGTCCAAGCTCACGGTGAACAGCCCGTTCTGCACGGGCACATTCGTTAGGGTCTGTGTCGCGCCGACTTGACTGCCGCCCGAGACAGTCGTCCACAGGCTGAACTGAAAGTCGTGGCTCGCGTTGACGGGGTTCCCGCTCTGGCGCAGGTAGCCCTATAGGTAAACGCGGTACCCTGCGTCCAGACGGACGCATTAAGACCGAAGAAGCCCAGTAATGCGCCAATCGTTCGCATGTTCTCACCTGTGCGATTGTAGCATAGGGGGTCTTACGAGAGTCTTAAAAAGTCGGCGATGTCGCGGGTCTTTGTTGGAATCTGGGTGAATTACTGGGCTGATTCGGGGTCTTCGATGCTTTAGTGGGGACATCGGGGGCGCGGTCGCCGCGCCCCCGATTATGCTCACTCAAACACAAACAGCAGGTACTGCGCGATGCCGATGTCGCCTTCAATCTGCAGTTCGCCTGTGTTGTAGGCGTCCAGCGGGTCGCGCTTGCCTGTAATAATCGCGACGAAGACCTGCGCAGGCGCTTTGATTGTCACGGCTGCCTCGGAGGGACTGCCCTCGCGGCTGAGGGTCGCCTTGCCGTCCGCGATGCGCAGATAAAACTCGCCCGCGCCCTCCAGCACCAAGCGGTAGGTCGCCTTGAAGTTGCCCGCGCGGTCAGGGCGAAACCGCTGCAGGTACTTCTCCAGCTCCTGCTCTACAGGCGACTTCTCGGCGGGCGCAGCGGCGACGGGAGTCATCGTGCGCGAGGTCAACCGCGCCATCATCTGACGCGCCGCCTGCACCATCTCGTGCCCAATCTCCGAACCAACCGACATGCTGCGCTCGTAGCTATAGATGTCCAGATAGTAGTCTGGCGGGGCGAGGATGTAGCCCAGCTCGTCGTTTGCCAGCCCAAACAGGAACACGGGGTCGCCGAACATTGCAAACCGCCGTTTTAGGAAGATACCGATATTGGGCTGCACCTCGCCAGGCATCGTGAACATCACAGCGTCGCCCAACCGAATAAGGTGCGACTCGGTGGTTACCTTGCCATCCACTAACGAGGGACCCGCGGGGATGACACCCGCTGCCAGCGCAAGTTTGAACCGCTCGTTTTCCAGCGGCACAGTGTAGACCATTTCGATATGTTGCAGTGTGACGGCATCGGTGAAGGCTACTTTAGCAATAGCTTCCAGTGCGCGGTTGGCGATAATCGTGCCAAATCGCTCGGCGCGTGCCCAGTCGCGTCCTTTGGGGGCGTTCGGGTCGCCAGGCGCAGGTGAAATCATCCCGCCCAGCGCGCCGTTCGCGAAAATCGCCACTCCGCCCACCGCGCGCTCCACCGCCTGGTAGTACCAGTGGCAGAAGTCGCTGGTCAGCTGGTCGTTGTTCAGCACCTCGGGATGGCAGGCGAAGTTGGTCAGCGTGGCGATGACCTTGCCGTCCACCTTGCTGCGGAACTGCATCACCGCCGCTTCGGTGTCCAGAATCTGCTCGATGCGGTAGTTTTTGGCGACGCCTTCGATAGTGGTCTTCGCAAAGCCCACAAGCGCGGGTTGGAGTTTACTTGCTGCCTCGTCGACGGTCTTCGCAACGGTCTCGATGACGAAGTTCACATACTCGTTGTCGCGTCCCGACTGTGTGGGGGTCGGTCCCCACAGCCCGATGGTGTCGGGCGCGGAATGCACATGCGTACACAGCACCATCACGCGGTTGGGGGGCACGGATTTGACTTGCTGGCGGATGCGTTGCACATCGTCGCGCAGCAGCCCCAGCAGGTCGCACACTACGATTGCCAGCCGCTCGTTGCCCACCTGCACCACAAGGGCGCGCGCCCAAATGTCGTCGTGGACGCCGCCTGTGTTCGGGCGGTTCGATGCGTAGCCCGCCAGGAACACTTGCTTGGTGGGGGTAATCTTGTTGGCAGCCGCGCCCGCTTGCAGCCCTTGCGCCCAACCTGCGATAAGCAGTGCGAAACCCAGCGTCGTTGCGAGTAGTCTCATAAGTTCACCTCCTGTTCGTTTCCATCCTCACCCGCCGTTTATAGACGGGCGTAATCCGATATAATAGCGAAGTATACCGCAGTAGGATAGATTCCTGCTTCGTGGCAAAGGGGATAGGCAGCGTGGGACAACAAGCGCCTGTGCGTTGAGATTTCGACACGCCCCTTAAAATAAGTGTCTTTGCAGTGAGGTTTAAACATACCCCCACCCCAACCTGATAAGGGTACATTGGTCAGGTACAAAAAAAGTGCCGCTTGGGGTAAATTTCATCCACTATGATAACACCCAAACGGCACAACACGGCAGAAGAATACCCGATCGCAACACTGCTCCAACACCTCCAACACGCCCTCGCACCTACGCAAATCGACCGACTCCACTGGCTCCTGTTCGCCCTCATCGCGCTCGGAACCCTCGCCCAAACCCGCGCCTGCCTCTACCTCGCGCAACTCACCCCCATCGCCCCCAACACTTGGCGACAACGCCTCAAACGCTTCCGACAACAGCCCTTCCCTGAACAGACCCTGTTCCCAACCTTGCTGCGCCTTGTCGTGGAA
>Ga0209479_1001682_pt1 | contig 19713 bp, 20 predicted proteins | sample DewCreD2012metaG_2_FD_184112 | JGI IMG/M metagenome (GOLD analysis project Ga0209479, IMG submission 184112) | Hot spring sediment bacterial and archeal communities from British Columbia, Canada, to study Microbial Dark Matter (Phase II) - Dewar... ...
CGTTACCCAATCTTCCATACTTATCACACCCATCCCCTCCCATCTATTAATATGATGGAAGGTAGTTTACCCCAGAGTGGACTAATTTTCATGAAAAAACTGGACTATTTTACAATGAAAAAATACAATTCAGAGAGAAAACAGGCCTTAGCTTTCACCTCATCTAAAAGCAAACAGAGGAGTCGAAGGAAATTATTTTCCCAGGTATTCTGGGATCGATGGATCTGGGTCTTGCTAAATACTGAGGCATAGACAGGGATGGCCCTGGTGCCTCGGATGACCGAGGCCAACAACATTCGAAGGGGGGGATGCCATTCGGTCCAATCGATTGCGATAAGCAGGGGTCCCTGAAGTTGGGCGAAGAAGGAGAGCATCTGACGGGTCATTTTCAGATCGTCTAATTTGGGATTATGCAAGAGACGATAAAAACGGGTCAGAGCACTACCCAGCTGGCTCCCTGTGGCTTGAGAGATAAAGGCCGCCACGGCAATCGAAGCAGCCTGGGCCATCGAGGCAATTCCCTGGACGACCAAAAGGATGCTTTTCCTCTGAGATCCTCGAAGAGGTTTAAGAATCTCCTCCACCACCCTGAGACGATCCTTGGGAATCATTTTTGAGCCTCCTTCTCTTTCTCCTCACAAATCGCCTCGCCAATCTCCACCAATCGCCGGCAAAGCCTCTGAAAGAGGTGGTAGTTTTCCACTTGCTCTTCCAACCTCCGAATCTCTTCAAGATCATGAAGCCTGCGGCTTATGGTTTTGCCTTTCTTCTTAAACGTGAAGAGGGCATAGGGGCCGCAGAGGGTAGGTCTTCGTTTTCCCTTTGATTTGATCCTGAGAAATTGTCGGATGACAGAACCCTTCCTCATCTCTTCGATCAAAGCGATTTGGTCAAGAATTCCCTGTCGAGCCTCTCTAAGCTTTTGAAGTACTTGCATAGATAATCCTCCTTTCTCGGTATTTGTAGTATTATTACTACAATATAATAAAAAAATTTCTCTTTTGTCAATAAAAAATTCGGATTGAAATTCCTATGACCTAATAGGGGGATAAAAGTGATAGACGGTCAGAATTCAAACTTATTGACATTAATCCAATCTAATGATAGATTGCCCCCAAATTTTAGCAATGGGGGTATATCTATGAAGGGGAGAATTACTGAATATAGACCCGGAAGGTGGAGAGTAACTTTTTACTGGAAGGGGAAAAGGTATGATTTTTATAAATATACAGATGGAACCCCTCTTATTCATGAAAGGCTTGCCGAGCGTTTAAGAGAACATATCAATTACTTAATAGATAACCATCAATTCGACCCCTCCGCCTGGAAACCTGATAGATCTTTCAAATTCGAAAAGGCCGTAGAGACCTGGATAGAATTGTCAAATTGTTCACCAGACTGGCTTTTGAGAAGAGAAGGAATTGCAAAAAGATTATTGATTCCCTTTTTTGGAGGCCAAGATATAAGGGAAATTCGCCGAATACAGATTGACGAATTCCTTGCCTACCTAAAAAAGTCTGGATACTCAGATAAGTATATTTATAATGTTATGGGAGAACTTAAGGCGCTTTTAAATTTTCATAAAGATTCAATTCCTAAAGTTCCATCATTCCCTAAAATATTATTTCAAGAGCCTCCTATTCGATGGCTGAATTTTGAGCAGCAAGAAAAGGTTTTTGAGTTTATTCCTAAAGAGCATCTCCCCATATTTACATTTATGAGATACACCGGCTGTCGTCCAAATGAAGCAATGGGACTTCTTCGGGAAAATGTATTTCTAAAAGCAAATCCGCCCTATCTGGTTCTAGCAACTGTTTATGGATACAGTGGCCTTAGATCCAATACAAAAACGAGGATATCAAAGCCATTACCAATAATACCTGAGATCGAGTGGACATTAAAACCCCGTGAAGTTAGCCGTTTTGTTTTTACAAAAAAGGGAGAACCGTATAGACCGAGAATGTTACAGCGAATCTGGAATGAGGCAAATAGGAAGGCACATGAAAAATATGGAGTTCCAATAATCAACCTTTATAACGGGCTGAAGCATTCTTTTGGGTGTCAGCGATTAAACGCAGGCTTTCCTCTTGAAGCTATTAAAACAATTATGGGGCATACCTCAGGGAGGACTACGGAAAGATACGCTAAGTATGCTCTGGAAAAGTTGGCCCCTGTTATGAGTCTAACCAGGAGATGAAACCGATGTGGTGCAGACCGTGTGCAGCAATTTTTTTAGCATTCTAACATATTGATTTTATTATATATTTTGGCTGGGGTGGGAGGATTCGAACCTCCGAATGCAGGTTCCAAAGACCTGTGTCTTACCACTTGACGACACCCCAACCGAAATATATTTTAATACAAGAGACACAAAAATTCATCTCTCTCTTCATCCATCACCCATCGAATCTGTCTCAAACGAGACCGTGTGCGTGAAAAATTTCCCAACCCCTTTCTTTGACTTTCGTTTTTATTTTCTGTTTTGCCTTTTTAGAGGCCTCCTCGCTTGAGAAAATGCCAAAGACGGTCGGACCACTTCCACTCATTAGGCTTCCTAAGGCGCCCACCGAAAGAAGCAGTTCTTTCATCATGGCAATCTCCTGATATCGATGGGAGACCACCTCTTCCAAGTCATTCCAGAGAAAGGAGGAAATCCTCTGGGGATTCGTCAATAACTGGTGAAGATTAAAATGAAATTCTTTTTTTGTCAATAAGAAATTTTGGTAAGCCCACCGACTGGAAACCTCAAAATTGGGATAAATGAGAACATAAAAAAGGAGTGGAAGTTCAATTTTCTCTAACCGCTCCCCAATTCCTGAACCGATGGCTGCCCCTCCTTTATACAAGAAAAAAGGAACATCTGCCCCAATTTTTATCCCTATCTCCATTAACTCCTCTTGAGTTAACCCCATTTCAAGCATTTGATTTAAGGCATAAAGGGTAGTGGCTGCATTGCTACTCCCCCCTCCAAGCCCTGCTCCAACGGGAATCCTCTTCTTAATCTGAATTAAAACCCCTCCTTTATAATTTGATCTCTTCAGGATCGAGTGGGCAGCCTTAAATACAAGATTACTCCTCCCTGTTGGAAGGTCAGGATGATTGGTTTGAATCCAAACCCCTTTCTCTTCTCTCAGAGTAAAAAAGAGGGTGTCATGGAGACTGATCTTTTGAAAAATAGTCCTTAGCTCATGATATCCATCTTGCCGTTTTTTAAGGATATCAAGCCGCAGATTCACCTTGGCCGGTGAAATGATACGAAGCCTCTTCATGAGAGTATTAAAAGATGATTATAAATTGTGAGGGCTTCTTTCCTGAATAAGCCATTTTTTCTACCCTATCATAAAGAAAGAAATCTCTCTTTTCAAGAAAATGAGGGAATAGTATTCCCCCACTGAAGGGTGAAAATAAATTTAAGCCCGACAGCGGTATTTCCGAAACCCATAGATTGCGGATGGACTGAATATATAGGTTGGATTAGCAGACTTGTTTGGTGCCGCAGACCAAGACCTGCCTCTCTTTGCTCCCACTTCGATAGATGGTAATCCCCTTACATCTCTCCCGATAAGCCATCAAGAAGGCTTCTCGAACCTCTTCTTTGGTCGCTGTTCTGGGAAAATTGATGGTCTTTGAGACAGCGTTATCCGTATACTCCTGGAAGGCGGCCTGCATTTTGATGTGCCAGTGAGGAGAAATCTCGAATGCGGTCAAAAAAAGCTTTCGAATCTCTTCAGGAACAGAGTGAATCTCTGAAAGGCTTTTCCCCTCAGAAATCTCTTTTATCAGATGGTCACTTAGAAACCCTTTCCTCTTCCCAAGTTCGAGAAAAATAGGGTCAATGATCTGAATCTCCATCTCTTCCAAAACTCGTCTTGTATAATAAATGGAGAAAAGGGGTTCTATTCCACTCGAACAATTGGCAATAAGGCTTAAGGTCCCTGTAGGAGCAATGGTAGTAAGAGTGGCGTTTCGTAATTTCATTCCCCCTGGACGATCATAGATGGAACCTTTAAAGTTTGGGAAGACTCCCCTTTTCTCGGCTAATTGGGCCGAGGCCTCTCGGGCTTCATACTGGATAAAACTCATGAGCCCCCTTGCCACTTCCAGGGCTTTCCGGGAGGAGTAAACGATTCCCATTCGAATAAAAAGGTGTGCCAGCCCCATCACTCCCAGACCCACTTTTCGATTTCCCATTGCCATCTGCCTGATCTGGGGCAAGGGGTACTGATTCATATCCACCACATTATCTAAAAAATGGATGGCCTCTCGAACGGTTCTTTTCAGCTTCTCAAAGTCAATCTCAACCTTTTCATTCTTTTCTTTAATCATGTGAAGAAGATTGATGGAACCAAGGACACAGGCTTCATAGGGAAGCAGTGGAACTTCACCGCATGGGTTGGTGCTTTCAATCTCTCCCAGGGCAGGGGTTGGATTGGCCTCATTGATCCTGTCTAAGAAAAGAACCCCTGGATCTCCACACTCCCATGCAGAGGTAACTATTTCATCCAGCACACGCCTTGCTTTAAGTCTTCGCACCTCTTTTTTTGTCCTCGGGTTGATCAAGGGATAATCCTCATCCTTCTCCACGGCCTCCATAAAAGCCTTGGTGATCCCCACCGAGAGATTAAAATTTTCCATCTCCCTTGAATCCCGTTTGAGAGAGATAAATTCAAGGATATCCGGATGATCGACTCGAAGGACCCCCATATTGGCGCCCCGCCTTGTCCCCCCCTGTTTAATGACTTCTGTCGCCATATTAAACACTCTCATAAAAGAGATGGGGCCGCTCGCCACACCTCCTGTGGAGGCCACAGGGTCGTCTTTAGGTCTTAATCGGCTGAAGGAGAAACCCGTCCCTCCCCCACTCTGATGAATAAGAGCGGTCTGCTTCACGGTTTCAAATATGGAATCGAGAGAGTCCTCAATGGGAAGGACAAAGCAGGCAGCCAACTGCTGAAGTTCTCTCTCTGCATTCATGAGACAGGGAGAATTGGGCAAGAAATCCAACGAGGCCATTAACTTAAAAAAGGCCTCAGAGGTTTCTTCCATAGAGGAAGAGGAGCTGTAAAGGCGATCCGCCTCGGCCACATTTCGAGCAACCCGCCAAAACATCTCATCAGGGGATTCCATCACTTTCCCCTGAGCATCTCTTTTAAGATATCTTTTCTCTAATATCTTAAGAGCTTCCGAGGTTAGTGATAGCTCCTTCATCTTTCTTCCTAAACGGTCTCGACACTTTTAATCTCAGGAATCTGTTGCTTTAGAATCCTTTCTACCCCCATTTTTAAAGTCATTTGAGACATGGGGCATCCCCCACACGCTCCCGTCAATCTGACTTTAACCACGCCATCGACGACATCGATAAGCTCGACGTCACCCCCATCGGCCTGAAGGGCAGGTCGAATCTTCTCTAAGGCCTTTTGAACACTCTCTTTCATCTCCGATCACCTCCTCTCCGATTTTGACCTTATTCTCTTATAATTCATCATAACATAAAAAAATAAATCCCGAAACAAAAAAGGCCTTTCCTGTGTAATCCCTCACTCAAATGGGGAATAAACCCGAGAGGGGTATTGGAGAAACCCATGTTGCGGCTATCTTAAATGGTCCATAGAAGTCTTTACTTTGGTTGGTTTTAATCAGAAACCCATTTCTACGATGGATCGATTCGTAGGATCTATTTATATTAAACCCATCCGCGTTCTATGGGTTTCGGAAATACTCCTGTGGGGCTTAAAATGATTTCTCCTTTTCAGTGAGGGAATACCTTTCCTTCGGGAAGGCCTTTTGGGTAATCATTCCTCATCATGCCTTATGAATTAAATTGCTTGGTCTTCATCTCTTTTTGACCGGAGGTATTGATTCAGGGCATCCTTCTTTTCGCAGTATCCCATATCTCCTTCACAGGTCGTGCTTCCCCCATCCATGTCACAGTAGCCAAGACCTTTCCCTATCCCCAATCCTTCCGGCCTTCTGAAGAGTTGACATATTTTTTGTTCTTCTTCTTCCATCTTATTCCCCTTCAAATAAAAAAAACCCGTGATCACTTTTACCACGGGTCCAGAAGACTCTCCTTCAACAGGCAGATTCTCTATAAGTAAGATATTTAGATTTTCAGATATATCCTTACCCGATTTATAAGTTCTGCTTCGGCAACCTGGCGATCCTGCGGAACACAGGACCCATGGCTTTCCCCACCTGCTCCATCTCTGGAACAGTGGGCCTCCCACCGATTAGGGCGGGCAGGCGTCCCAAGATTACTCTTGGTTTGGCTTTATCGGCTCAATCATTTTTATGCATTTTTATGCATTTAAAGTGCCAGAATAGGTTTTTATTTTTAACTTATTGATTTTACGAGATTTTTGAAAAATATGATCGAATGACCTTCTTTTAAAATGTCATCCTTTTGCTATGAAAATAAAAAAATTGGCATTCCTTCTTTATTTATCCTCTTCCAAATATTTTTCGGCTGCGAAGGCAGCGGTGGCTCCATCTCCTACGGAGGTAGAGATCTGACGGAGGAGTTTTTTTCTGCAGTCCCCTGCAGCAAAGATTCCCCTCACAGAGGTCTCACAATTCTCATTAGTAAGGATGTATCCATTTTCATCGAGTGAAACCAGCCCTTTTAAAAATTGAGTCCTTGGGACAAGACCGATAAATAGAAAGACTCCGTCGGTTTCAATCTCCCTGGTCTCTCCTGTTTTTACATTTTTTACAGTCACGAAACGCACAATCGAATCTCCTTTAATAGCCTGAACTACGGAGTTCCAGATGAATTTGATTTTAGGATTGGCTTCTGCCCTTTCCTGATAGATCTTCGTTGCTCTCAGTGCATCCCTCCGATGAACGATATAGAGTTCCCTAACAAACTTTGTTAAAAAGAGCGCTTCGGTCAGGGCAGAGTCCCCTCCTCCAACGACGATCACTTTGCCATCTTGAAAAAAGGGACCATCACAGGTAGCACAATAGGAGACTCCTCTCCCTCTGTACTCCTCTTCTCCCGGGACGCCTAACTTCCTATATTCTGTTCCTGTACAGATAATTAAGGCTCGACTCAAATAGACCCCTTCTTGAGTCAGGACCTTCTTTGCCTCACCCTCTAATTTGACTTCAATGACTTCATCCTGAAGCGATTCCAATCCAAAACGTTTTGCCTGTTGTTCCATCAGCCGACCCAATTCTGACCCGCTAATTCCATCAGGAAAACCAGGATAGTTCTCCACCAGGTCGGTCGTTGTCATCTGACCACCGAAAACTCCACTCTCAATCAAAAGAGTCTTAAGTCTTGCCCTCGAGGTGTAGAGGCCAGCCGTTAACCCAGCCGGTCCTCCACCAATAATGATGACATCATAAGGATTCATCCCCTCTTGCTTCATCTCTCTTTCTCCTTAAATGGATTTTTTAAACTTTATAGTCGATAAATCCATTCTCTGTCAATAAAAGATAGCTACCATAGGGTCATCCCTCACTGAAGGGGGGAAATAAATTTAAGTCCGACAGGAGTATTTCCGAAACCCGTAGAACGGGGATGGACTTCTCCATTTCCATCTCGGGCTTATTTCCCACCTCTGGGTGAGGGATTACTTGACAAAAAAGAGTTGGGAAAGATAGATTTAGAGTGGATTGTAAACTCTTGCGAAGGAGGATCAGATGGAAAGGACTCTTTCGATTGTGAAACCGGATGGGGTCAAGAAGGGTTTGATTGGTGAAGTCGTTAGACGATTCGAAAACCACGGGCTAAAAGTGGTAGGGATGAAGATGGTCTATATGAATAAGAAGGAAGCAGAAGGGTTTTATGGGGTTCATCGCGAAAAACCCTTCTTTAAAAGTTTAACGGATTTTATGTCTTCTGGCCCCTGCGTGGTGATGGTTCTTGAAGGGGAAAATGCCATTCAGAAAACAAGAGAGCTGATGGGAGAAACAGACCCTGCGAAGGCAAAGGAAGGGACTTTGAGGCATCAGTTTGGAAGCAATATCGAAAGAAATGTGGTCCATGGGTCGGATGGACCTCAAACGGCTGCCTTTGAAATTAGTTATTTTTTTAATGCCTTAGAGATATTTGAATATTAGAAAGAGGATTGGAAAAGATCGATCTAAAAAACCTGAGTCCCCAAGAATTAGAAGGCCTTCTTTCTTCTTTTGGGAAGGAACGATACCGTGCCCATCAGATCCTGAGATGGCTCTACCAGAAGGCAGTTCGTAGCATCGATGAGATGACAAACCTATCCAAGAAGCTCCGTCAGGATTTGAATCAAATCGCCCTCATTTCCCATCTTTCCTTACTCCGATCAGAACAAAGCAAAGACGGCACAAAGAAGTTTCTCTTTGAACTCGAGGATGGGGAGCGGATCGAGAGTGTCCTTATCCCGGATCGAAGAAGGCTCACCCTATGTCTCTCCACTCAGGTTGGATGTGCCATGGGTTGCCGATTCTGTTTGACCGGAAAGATTGGCTTTAAACGGAATCTCACCCTTTCGGAGATACTCAATCAGATTCTGGGGGTGAGAGAGACCTTGTCACCAGAAGAATCCGTCACCAATATCGTTTTGATGGGAATGGGAGAACCCCTGGCTAACTATCAGAATACCCTGAAAGCGATCGAATTGATGACCCACCCGGAGGCTTTCAATTTTTCCTACCGACGGGTGACTCTCTCGACCGTAGGCCTTCTTCCAGAACTGGAAGAGCTAACAAGAGAGAAGGTCCGATTCCGTCTCGCCCTCTCTCTCAATGCCTCCGATGAGGAGACAAGAGATCGCCTTATGCCCATCAATCGTCGATATCCTTTAAGGGAGATTTTAAAGGTCTGCCGAAAATTCCCTCTCCACCGGAGGGATCGGATTACTTTCGAATACGTTTTGATCGAAGGAGAAAATGACTCGGTGAAAGAAGCAAAAGGGGTGGTAAAGCTATTGAAGGGAATCCCTTCGAAGGTCAATTTGATCCCCCTCAATGAGGCTCCTGAAATTCCCTACAAAAGACCTTCTGATGAGAAGATAAGGAGATTTCAAGAGATTCTAATCGCAGCAGGCCTTACGGCGATAGTCCGAAGAAGTAAGGGAGCCGACATCTCGGCTGCCTGTGGCCAGCTTCAAGGAAAAGAGAGAGGAAGGGCGTTTGACAGGATTTTGGAAATCCATTAACATCTTGAATAAAAAACGGAGGTCAAGGATGCCCGAAAAGATGGTGGGGATAATTGGAGGTTCAGGTCTTTATGAAATGGAGGGGCTTGAGCACATCGAAACCCTCTCGTTAACCACCCCTTTTGGGGATCCCTCAGATTCGCTGGTGATCGGTCGACTGGAGGGAGTAAAGGTGGCTTTTCTCCCCCGTCATGGGAGAGGTCATCGAATTCAACCTTCCTCCCTTAATTTCAGGGCAAATATTTACGCCATGAAGATGATCGGCGTGGAGTGGATCATCGGGGTGAGTGCGGTCGGTTCCATGAAGGAATCGATCCATCCTGGAGACATGGTCATTCCCAATCAGTTTATTGACCGAACTGTTGGGAGAGTTAACACTTTCTTTAGCGATGGGATTGTCTGTCATATCAGCTTTGCTGATCCGGTATGCCCGACTCTCCATCAGATTCTGGTTGAGGCAGGTCGGGAGATCGGGGCCGTCGTTCATCCGGAGGGAACCTATCTCTGTATAGAGGGTCCTCAGTTCTCAACCCGTGCAGAGTCCAGCCTCTATCGAACCTGGGGAGTGGATGTCATCGGAATGACCAATCTCCCTGAGGCAAAATTGGCTCGGGAGGCTGAAATCTGTTATGCCACCATTGCCTTCGCCACAGATTATGACTGCTGGCATCCCGAGGCAGGGGATGTCTCGATAGGAGAAGTTCTTAGGATTCTGGCCCAGAGCACAAAGAAGGCCCAAGCGGCCATCCGAATCGCATTAAAACACCTTCCTGAAAAGAGAGCCTGCATCTGTGCCAGTGCCCTTCAATATGCTTTGATTACCAATAAGAAGTTGATCCCGGAGAAAACCAAAAAAGACCTTGCCCCCATCATTGGAAAGTACATTCGATGAGATGAAGTTTCTGGTTGATCGGATGTTGGGAAAGTTAGTCAAAGGACTAAGAATGTTAGGGTATGATACCCTCTATTATCGAGGAAATGATACCTACCAGCTCTTCCGTCTGGCTCGTGAAGAAGGCAGGGTGATTCTGACCCGTCGTTCAAAATTGGTTCCCAAAAGACCCGACGATCAGGTGGTCAGAATCAGGGAAGACCACCCCTGGGCTCAACTCAACGAATTGATCGAAAAGGGATGGATTACCCTCCATGAAGAAGATCTCTTTTCCAGATGCCTCCTTTGCAATAGTCTCCTTGAGAAGGCTTCACGAGAAGAGGTAGAGGGTCGTGTTCCAGAGTTCATCTACTACCAACACGAACATTTTTTTCGATGCCCTCAATGTCAGAAGATCTACTGGCCAGGTTCCCACCAGCAACATATGAATCAAAAAATAAGCGAGTTATTCGGAAAAGGATAACGATGGAATGCGGATCATCGGCGGGATTTCAAAAGGAAGAAAACTCTCCTCCCCGAAGGGTTCGTCCATTCGCCCCACCTCGGACCGAATCAAAGAAACGATATTTAATATTTTGGGAAAAGAGGTCGAAGGAAAGGTGGTATTAGATCTCTTTGCAGGAACGGGGAATTTAGGAATGGAGGCCCTGAGCCGGGGAGCATTAAAGACGGTCTTTGTAGAAAAGGCAAAAGAGGCGCTTCGAATCATTCAAAAAAATCTTCTTAAGAGTGGCTTTACCCTCCAATCAGAGGTTATTTCAAAGGATGTGAGCCGTGCCATTCCCCTTCTCGAAAGGCGAGGCGATATCTTTGATCTCATTTTCATGGACCCTCCTTATGAAAAGGGATGGGTCCAAAAGATTCTTAACCAACTCCGAGATCATCCAATTTATCATCGGGAGACGATTTTAGTCATTGAACATAGTCGGAGAGAGCCTCTTCCTGCGGACCTTTCTGGATGGGAAATCATTCGACAGCGAATGATTGGCGACACGGTTCTCTCTTTTTTGAAGGGCTAAATTCTTCATCCCCTTGGGGGTGTATTTCCAAAGGAGCCAGGAGATGGGATTAAAGAGGAAAGGAGAAAAAGGCGAAATGGGAAAAGTAGCGATCTATCCAGGGTCTTTCGATCCTCTTACCTACGGGCATATCGATATCGTCGAGCGGGCACTGGAAATCTTTGACAAAGTGATTTTAGCGATTGCTCATGATGCCGAAAAGAAACCTCTCTTTACGGTCGAGGAACGGGTTGAGATGGCAAAGGCCATCTTCAAAGATAACCCCAATGTGATCGTAGATAGCTTCAAAGGGCTTTTGGTGAATTATGTGGAGAAGACCAATGCAAAGGTGATCCTTCGAGGCCTTCGAGCGACCTCCGATTTCGAATACGAATTCCATATGGCCTCGATGAACCGGAGCCTCAGCACCCATCTGGACACCCTTTTTATGATGACCAGCAAAGACTACTTCTTCGTTTCCTCAAGAACGATCAAGGAGGTGGCCAGACTGGGAGGGGTGGTGGAAGGATTGGTTCCTGATCTTGTGGCAAGAAAATTAAAGGAAAAATTTAAACTCCCTCTCCCGAAAAGAAAACTCATCGGTTGGGAGGAGTGATCAAAGGAGACGATTCAATCCTCGGAGGAGTCTTCCTCCTGTCGTTTCAGGTAAGCCTGAATGTAGATCACCTTATCCTCTTTCGACTCCTCTTCTTTCGGTTTGGAAGAGGTTTCTTGCTCGGATCGGCGATAGGCCTCCTCTAATTTGCTGATGACCTCCTGAAGTTTAGGATCCTCCTTTACGAGTTCATTGACCTGCTGGTCAAAATAATCGCTTGCCCTCTCAAGATGAGAAAAGTCAACCTCTACTCCAGTCAGATGGGCCAATTTCTTCAAGACATGGTAGGCCACCTTCACATTTTTTGCTTGAAGATATTGCGGGGCATGTCCCCATAGGCTAATGGCTGAAAGTCCATTCTCCTTGGCTCTACTTAAGAGGAATGTATGGATACTGATGGGACCTGTATATTCGGTGAGACGAAGTCCTGCCTGAATCACTTCGTCCTTCAGCTCTTCCTGATTGAAGAGGGCGCTGACCATCACTGGGAAGGTATGGGGGATATAATCATAAGTCCCTCCAAGGGTGAATAGCCTGGAGACCCCAAAATCCCGAGCCAATTCAAGAAGGAGGTTCGCAAAGAGATTCCATTGATAGTGGGGTTCGTTTCCATAAAAAAAGATGAAGTCTTTCCCTGAAAGATTCGTCTTGTAATAGAAATGGTTTCCCGTGGATTTTAATTCCAATATCTTTCCCCCACGAATGATCCCTGTAGGGCGAAGAGAGGTCATCTGATAAAATGGTTCAAGAGGAAGGGTAGCAAATCGTTTGGCTCTCAGATGCTCGATGAGAAACTGAAGGGAAAAGGAAGAGACCTCTGCCGCATTGGGCCACCCCTCAAATCCTAAAATGAAATAGGGTTTTTTCAAGATAGGCCTTTCTTCATATAGAATCTCGACCATCCTCTTTGATCCTCCAGAGATTATTCTATAATTTAGTCCCTTACAGTGTCAATCATTTGAGTTTAGGGAACCCCTCACTGAAGGGTGGAAATAAATTTAAGCCCGACAGGAGTATTTCCTAAACCCATAGAATGCGGATCAATTTATATGTTTAAGGAATACGAATCGATCCATCGTAGAAATGGGTTTCTGAGTAAAACAAACGAAAGTTAAGATTTCTATGGACCATTTAAGGTAGCCGCACCATGGGTTTCTCCAATACCCCTATCGGGCTTATTCCCCACTTCTGAGCGAGGGATTACGAGTTTAGTCCATTTCAAGGGGTCTTCCGACAATCCTCTGATAAGCCTCAAGGTATTTTTCCCTTGTCTTCCGAATGATCTCCTCTGGGAGATGGGGTGCAGGAGGGGTTTTGTTCCATTTTATCGATAAGAGATAATCTCTCAAGAACTGTTTATCAAAACTTTTTTGAGGAGAACCGGGGCGATACTCGTCTTTGGGCCAAAACCTCGAAGAATCAGGAGTGAGGAGCTCATCGACGAGGATGAGTTTTCCATTCCACAATCCAAACTCCATCTTGGTATCCGCAATAAGGATCCCTCGGGCCTCTGCAAAGGCTCTGGCCATCTTATAGATGGAAAGGGAGATAGCCCTGATTTGACTAGCGAGATCCTTTCCAATCTCTTTTTCGACCCTCTCAAAAGGGATGTTTTCATCGTGTTGACCTGCCTCGGCTTTGGTGGCAGGGGTAAAGATGGGTTCTTCTAATCTCGAAGATTCCAGCAAACCCTTTGGAAGAGGAATTCCACAAATCTCTCCAGTTTTCTGATACTCCTCCCATCCCGATCCTGTTAGATAACCCCTCACTACACACTCAATTGGAAGGACATCAGCCTTGAGGACCATCATCGTCCTTCCACGAAGGATATCCCTGTATGGAGAGCACTCCTCGGGAAAATCTTCGACCTCGGTCGAAAGGAGATGATTGGGAACAATCTCACGGGTCAAATCGAACCAGAATTTGGAAAGTTGGGTCAGGACTCTCCCCTTATCAGGAATGGGATTGGGCATGACCACATCGAAGGCAGAGATCCGATCGGTCGCTACAATCAGGAGTCGGTCTCCTAAGTCGTAGATGTCCCTGACCTTCCCTCTTCCTTTCAATTTCAGGGTGTTAAGTTCGGTTTGTGAAATGACCTGGGAAACCATTTATAACCCCCTCCTTTCGTTGACTTTTTTCTAAAAAATGTTATCTTTTCCTTCAATCCGCTTTCCTCTCTGGGACTTACCCGAGAGTCAGAAAAAATAGGACATCGGTCAATAGATGATTGGAAATCGAATAGGACATCGATTAGACCCTTACCTTTTCTCTTTTCTCAAGAAATTTTTAAGTCAACATAGTAATCCAAATCTATTTACCTGGATGGGTTTCTTTGTCACTCTCCTCGCTTCCTTCTTCCTTCTTAAAGAGAGCTGGCTCCTTGCCGGGGTCTTCATCATCCTTTCCGGCCTCTTTGACCTCTTTGATGGGGTGGTTGCACGAAAACTCAATAAGGTCACTTCTTACGGGAGTTTTTTGGATTCCGTCTTGGATCGATATTCCGATCTTATCCTCCTCTTAGCCATCCTCGTCTATTATCTTCAAAAGGGAAATCTGAGGGCCGTCATCCTCACTGGTTTTGTAAGCATGGGAACAGCCTTAATTCCTTACATCAGGGCGAAGGCAGAATCTCTTGGGATTGAATGCACCATTGGATTGATGGAGAGGGCTGAAAGAATCATCCTTCTTACTCTTGGTGTCCTTTTTCATTGGTTAATCCCTATCCTTTGGATCCTTGCCGTTCTTACCCACTTTACCGTCTTTCAGCGAATCTATTACGTCCGCAAAAGACTTCGATCCAAGGAAACTCAACTCTGATTCGCCATTCTTTTGACCTCACTGACTAAGACTCTCAGAAAATCCTCCTCCTTCACCTTTTTCACGATCTCTCCTTTTCTAAAAAGGACCCCGACTCCCTTTCCTCCCGCGATCCCCACATCTGCCTCCCGTGCCTCTCCTGGACCGTTGACCACACATCCCATAATAGCCACAACCATTGGGGTCGAGATCGTTTGAACCTCTCTTTTAACATGCTTGACTAAGGGAAGCAAATCGATTTCACATCGCCCACAGGTAGGACAGGAGATGATCTCTACTCCTCTTTGACGAAGCTTGAGGGTGCTGAGGATTTCATACCCTACCCGAACCTCCTCTACAGGGTCAGCGGTCAAAGAAACCCGAAGGGTATCTCCTATTCCTTCGAGAAGGAGAATCCCGATTCCAATTGAAGATTTCACGATGGCAGAGGAGCCTATTCCCGCCTCTGTAATCCCCAGATGAAGGGGATAGTCCGATCGCTCGGAAAAGAGGCGATAGGCTTCTATCGTCCTTGGCACATCTGAGGCTTTTAAAGAGACTTTGATGAGGCCAAAGCCGAGATCTTCCATGAACTCTATAGTCCTCAGGGCACTCGCCACCATGGCCTCCGCCGTAGCCCCTCCAAATCTTTTTAATACGTCCTTCTCAAGGGAGCCTGCATTGACTCCAACTCGAATGGGGATAGAGCGTTGCTTCGCTTCCAATACAATCCTTCTTAATCGTTCCTTCCCTCCAATATTTCCTGGATTGATCCGGATCGCATCGGCTCCGCACTCCATCGCCCTCAATGCCAGTCGCTCATGGAAGTGGATATCGGCTATAAGGGGGATATGGATGCTCTTCTTGATTTCCTTAATCGCTTGAGCCGCCTCCTCATCAGGAACGGCTACTCGAACTAATTCACAACCTGCTTCCTCGAGACGCCGGATCTGTCTGACCGTCTTTCGAATATCTCTTGTATCGGTCTTGGTCATGGATTGGATGGAGACAGGGGCATCTCCCCCTATCCTCACCGAGCCTATCGAAATCTGTTTTGTGGTTCGACGAGGGATCATGCTGAACCTGTTTTCCTTGAAGCCCTCCACTTCTCGACCATAAAATAGAGAGTTGGAATAAATACCAAAGTAAGAAACATCGAGGTAAGCAACCCTCCAATGACCGCAATCGCCAAGGAGGCATTAGCTTCCGCACCTTCTCCAAAACCCAGTGCCATAGGAGTTAGTCCAAAGACGGTTGTGAGGGAAGTCATCAGGATAGGCCTGAGCCTGATTCTTCCTCCACGAACAATCGCCTCTTTCAATTCAAACCCTTCTTCTTTATAGAGTCGATTGATGAACTCAATCAGGATGATAGCATTGCTGACCACAATCCCCACCATCATGATGATCCCGATAAAAGAGATGACACTCAGTGTATTTCCGGTCAAAAATAGGGCCCAGAGCACCCCAATGAATCCCAAAGGGACAGAAAACATGATCAAAAAAGGATGAAGAAGAGAACCAAATTGGGAAGCCAGAACCATATAGACTAAGAGGATAGCCAGAACCAGAGAGAAGAGTAGCATTTGAAAAGCTTCTTTCTGTTCAAGACGGGCCCCTTTCAGAGTAATGCTAAATCCTTCGGGAATCTTCATTTTTGAAATCTTCTCTTCGATCTCTGAGGCAATGGAGCCAAGGTCTCTGCCGCTCGTATTGGCAGTGACATGGACGATTCTCTGTTGATACTTCCTTTCCAGTTGGACAGGACCTCGGGTTTGAACGATCTCGGCCACATTGGCTAAGGGAATGGCCTTCCCATTGATGGCAGGGATGGGCAAACGGATTAAATCCTCAGGCCCTCTTCTGTCCTCCTCTCTTAATCTTACCCTAATCTTATGCTCTCGCCCTGTCTTAGGGTCCACATAAATGGCTGCCTCAATCCCCTCAATGGCTCCCCTTACGATCTCTGAGACCCGCGAGGTAGTCAAACCGAAGGAGGAAACTCGATCAGGACGAATTCTGATCTGAAATTCGGGCAGTCCCTCCTCTCTTCCGATCTGAATATCTGTGACCCCTCGAACTTCTCTGAGAAGGGCTTCAACGTCCTTGGCGAGTCGAGTCCCGGTAGGGATATCATAACCAAGAATCTCCACATCAATCGGTTCATCCGCTCCAAAAGACATCACCCTTGAAATAATCCCACCTGGGAAAACGGTAATCAGGACTCCTGGAACATTCCTTACCTTCTCCCGTAAGGAACGAGCAACCATCTCGGAAGACCTTTTTCTTTCAGATTGGTCGACCAGCATGAGGGAAGCAGAACCGGTATGAGGACCTGCGAATCTTCCCCCAAAGATCACAGACCTTCCTTTCCCGCTCCCTGCCCTCGCCCAAAGCGAGCTCAATTCAGATACCTCGGAGAATACGATGGTCTCCACTTTTTCTACTATTTTTTTGGTCTCTTCCAGGGGTGATCCAGGAGGGAGTCTGATTCCCATCCGGACCTGTCCTTCATCGGAAGGAGGAAAGAACTCTGTCCCGAGAAGGGGAATGAGAAGAAGAGAGCCCGAAAATATCACCACCACTCCCAGCACCACAAATCCTCTATGGGAAAGGGCAAATTCAATAGCTCTCTGGTAGGACTGATCGATCCAAAGGAAGAGGGTCTGAGTTTTTTGAAACAGGGAATGGGTCACTGAAGATCTTTTCTCCTTTCCCTTACTGCCCCTCAGAAATCTGGAGGTGAGAATGGGAACAATCGTTAGAGAACCAAAGAGGGAGGCTAAAAGGGAAAAGGCCACGGTATAGGCCATCTGAACGAAAAGCAGCGCTGCAATTCCCTTCACAAAAGCCAATGGAAGAAAGACCACAATACTGGTGATGGTCGCCACGATGACGGGTTTGCTGACCTCTCGAGCCCCTTTATAGGAAGCCTCCATTGGGGACTCTCCCAATTCAAGATGACGGTTGATGTTTTCGAGAACAACAATCGCATCATCCACCAGTCTCCCCACTCCAAGAGCCAATCCTCCGAGGGTCATGATATTGATAGTGAACTTTCCAAAATAAAGAAGGACAAACGTACATATAATGGATATGGGAATGGAGTGGGCAATAATGAGAGTACTGGTCACATTTCTCAGAAAAAGAAAGAGGATGATGGCCGCAAGCAAAGCGCCCATCATGGCCTCTTTCTGAAGATTCTGGATGGATTTTCGAATAAATGTGGATTGATCATTAATGATCTGAAGGGAGACCCCTTTGGGGAGTTCTTTTTGAATCTCAGGAAGAATCTTGCGGACATTATCAACGACCGATACGGTATTTCCCCCGATCTGTTTTTGGACCCCAATGACGATCCCACGGACTCCATTCACATGGACCTCTGTTTCTGCATCTTCCGCTCCATCCCGAACCCTTCCAATATCTCTTAAACGAACTGGAGTTCCGTTATGGGAATGGACCACGATCTCCTCAAGCTCCCTCACCACGGGAGAACGGCCAATCGTCCTTACGACATATTCCCTTCCACCCGTCTTCAAACTTCCTCCCGGTTTATCCATAAACCCTGCCCGGACGGCTTGAGCCACCTTATCTAATGGGAGATTCATTCCCTCAAGTTTCGATCTTTCAAGTTCGATTTGAATCTCTCTCACCTGACCCCCAAAGACATTGGCCGAGGCCACGCCTTTCTGACTTTCCAACCGGGGTGCAATGAAGTCTTCCGCTAACTCCCTGAGCTGGAACTCATCCATGGGGCCTGTAAGAGAAAGGACGAGGACAGATATCTGGGAGGGATCGAATTTAATAATGACCGGGAGTTTAGCTTCTTCAGGGAAGAGATCCTGAATCTGACTTAAAGCCTGTTGAATGTCAGTGGAGGCGAGATCCAGATTGGTTCCCCAATAAAATTCAATGTTCACGATGGAAATCCCTTCCCTTGAACGGGAAGAGACAAACCGGACATTCTGAATCCGACTCACCCTTTTTTCAATGGGGCGGGTGATACTAATCTCCACGTCTTCTGGACTGGCTCCCGGATACTCGGTAACAATGGAGATGATGGGATAGGAAATGTCTGGGAAGAGGTCAATGGCAAGATTTGAAAAGGCAATGATTCCGAGGATAACAATGGCTAAGGCAACCATGAATCGGGAGATCGGATTCCTAAGAGAACCCTGAATGAGATCCATCGATCCCCTACCCTCCCTCTATCACCTTAACGGTTGCCTGATCCTTAAGGGATTCCTGTCCCCTGATGACGACCCATTGTCCTTCCGAGAGGCCTTCGAGAATCTCCACTTCTTCATTCTTTTCAAACCCCGTAAGCACTCTCTTTCTCAACGCCCTTCCTCCCTGAACGGTAAAAACGAACTTTTCTCCCGCTTCCTCCAGAATGGCTATCCTTGGAATAACAAGGGCCTGAGTCTTCTCCGACAGGGTCAATTCTACTTTAGTAAACATGCCGGGCTTAAGGAGCCGCTTTGGATTCGGAATATAGATTTCCGCTTGAATCGTCCGGGTACTCATCTCGAGGGCAGAACTGATCTGGGCAATCTTTCCCTCAAACACTCTTCCGGGAAAGGCTTCCGGCAAAATCTTTGCTTTCATTCCTAATTGAAAAAGTGGGATTTCCTTTTCTGGAATGTTTGCCACCACTTTTACCATATCCGTATGAACGAGATTGACGATAGGTGTGGAGGGTGAAACCAAGGTCCCTGGGTCGACATACCTTCGAGCGATCTCACCGGAGAAAGGGGCCCTGATCTTAGTATATTCCAGGCGAACCCTCTCCTGCTTAAGGATGGACTCCATTTCTTTTAATTTCGCTTGAGCCGCCTCTCTCACTTCCTGACGAGCTCCTTCTCGAAGAAGCTTCAGATGCTCTTGAGACGAACCTAACTGGGCCTCGGCGACTTTGAATTCCATATCCGCCAAATCCCATTCTTTTTTGGAGACCACTCCTCTCTGATAAAGGGCCTCCATCCTCTCCCGCTGTAGCCTTGCATTTTCGAAACGGGAGAGGGCCTGTTTTACCGCTTCCTCAGCCTGCCTTAGTTCCTCGATCCTTGTTCCTGTTTGAATCTCCTCAAGCTGGGCACGAACCTGGGCTACTTTGGCCTCCACCTCCTTTACTTTTAAGTGATTGTTCAATAATGCCAAAAGCCTTTAAAATCAAGGCTTCCAAAAACTCCCCTATTGATTCCTACCGCAAATTGATCTAACATTACATCCAAACCCAACCCCAGGAGTCAATATGAAAAGACAA
>Ga0209479_1001684_pt1 | contig 19685 bp, 20 predicted proteins | sample DewCreD2012metaG_2_FD_184112 | JGI IMG/M metagenome (GOLD analysis project Ga0209479, IMG submission 184112) | Hot spring sediment bacterial and archeal communities from British Columbia, Canada, to study Microbial Dark Matter (Phase II) - Dewar... ...
CGGTGTGCGCGACAAGGCCCAGTGGCGCATCCGACAGGCGGTGGAGGCCCTCGAGCACCACATTTTGCGTATCATCGGGTCATGATCGACATCACCCGCCCCATCCACCCTGGCGTGCCGGTCTGGCCCGGCGATACCCCGTTTAGCTACGAGCTGGTCGCGCGAATCGCGGGCGGCGACAGCGTGAACGTGGGCAAATTTACCACCACCACCCACCTGGGCACCCACCTGGACGCCCCCTGGCACTACGTGGACGACGGCGGCAAGCTGGAAAGCGTCCCGCTCGAGGTGCTCATAGGCCCCTGCCGGGTGGTGGATGCGCGTGGACAGGAAGCCCTTACGGCCGATTTCCTCAAAACCATCCAGCTCGCCGAGCGCACCCTCTTTTACACCGGACAGCCCAGTATCTGGCCGAGCTTCCCCCACACCTTCATGCACGTCCTACCCGAGGCCGCCGCGTACATGGCCGCGCAGGGCGTCCGGCTCTACGGCACCGACGCCCCCAGCGTAGACCCCCTCACCTCCAAAGACCTGCCCGCGCACAAGGCCTTTGCCCAGGCCGGGGTGTATATCCTGGAGGGGCTGGCCCTGGAGGGGGTGGCTCCAGGCAGCTACGAGCTTATCTGCCTGCCGCTGAGGCTCGAGGGAACCGACGCCGCGCCAGTACGGGCTGTTTTGCGATAGAGCTGTTTCTCATCCCCTTCTGTCGTGCGATTGCACCAATGCGCTAAGATGGTTCGGATGAAGTTTGGATTACCCGGCATAAAACTTTTCCGCCAACTGGGGTTTTTCCTCAACCAGGCCGCTTTAGGCGGTAGCGCCGCCCTCGAGGGCGTGATGATGAAGGCCGCCGACGCCTGGGCCCTGGCGGTGCGGCTACCCAACGGGCAGATTCACGTCGAGCGACACGAGGAAGAGGCCCTGACCAAAAAATACCCCTGGGCCCGGCTGCCCCTCATCCGGGGCGTGGTGGCGCTGTGGGACGCCATGAGCATCTCCTACAAGTCGCTCTCGCGCAGCGCCGAACTGGCCGGCGAAGAAGACGAGAAGGTCTCGGGGGCGGCCATGTACGGCACCCTGGCGGTCTCGCTGGTGATCGCTCTGGCCCTGTTTGTGTGGCTGCCGGCCCGGCTGGCCGGCCTGCTGGTGGACGAGGAGCGCTTTCGCTTTTTGTTTTACGTGGTGGCCGGGCTCTTCGAGACCGCCATTCTGATTGGCTATCTGGTGTTTATCGGGCGCATGAAGGATATGCAGCGCTTCTTCATGTACCACGGGGCCGAGCACAAAGCCATCGCCGCACACGAGAAGGGCCTCGAGCTCACCGTGGAGAACGTGCGGGCCCAACCGGCCTACCACCCCCGTTGCGGCACCAGCTTCATCGCCTTCACTGCGGTGGTGGGGGTGTTCGTGTACAGCTTCTTCCCACCCCTCACGGTGGCCTGGTACTGGATCTTCCCGCGCCTCCTGATGATTCCGGTGGTGGCCGCGGTCTCCTTCGAAGTGCTGCGCTACTCCGCCGCCCACCACGACCCCTTCTCGAGGTTCTTCCGCTGGCTGGGCTTCAAGTTCCAGATGCTCACCGTCCGGGAACCCACCGACGATATGATCGAGGTCGCCATCGAGAGCACCAAGGCCGCCCTGGCCCAGCAACCCGCTGAAAAGCCCGTGGCGGTAGCCTGAACGCCCCCGCAAAACCCTCAAAGCAAAGAAAAAGTGGGTAGCCTGGCGGAGTTTGGGGAAGGGGCTCTCGGATCGCCCAGGTGTGTTCCGTGCGGCGCTCGCACCCCAACCGTGACAAACCCAGCCCGGCTGGTTAGAACAAGACCGCTCCGCCCGGTTTGTTGCCAAAATGCCGTCAAGCAACCAATAGCCGGGCCTCCAACCAGTCCGGTAGCTGGCCGATGCGCTCGAGCTGCACGTAAGCCCCTTGTGGCTGGGGGCTTGCGCTTCGGGTGGTGGGCGGGGGTATATAAACCGCCTGGCCGCCGATTTCCAGCACCGGCCAGACGTCCAGGGGCAGGCTACTGCCCACCATCAGGAAATTCTCCGGGCGAATGCGGTGACGGCGCAGAACACGGCTGTAGCTAAAGGGATCTTTCTCGCTCACCACCTCGAGGCAGCGGAAATACTCGCTGAGGCCCGAACGCACAAACTTGGTCTCCAGGTCGAGCAAATCGCCCTTGGCAATTACCATCAGGGGGTAGTCACCCGATAGCTCATCCAGCACCGCCTCCACCTCGGGCAGCACCTCTACTGGAGCGGCCAGCAGTTCTTTGGTGAGGTTGACCAGCAGCCGGATGTGCTCCGGCGCAATGCGCCCACCGGTCAGCTCGAGGGCTGTCTCGATCATGGAAAGCCCCAGGCCTTTAACCCCGTGGCCGTAGTGCTGAACATTGCGCTGTTCAGTCTCGAGTAGGTAGCGGTCGTCGTAGGCCCCATCCAGATAGAGCTGCATGAGCTGCCTGAACTGCGCCTGCGCCTCGCGAATGTGGGTTTCACTGTGCCAGAGTGTGTCGTCGGGACTAAATGCAATATACTCCACCATACTGTCCTCTAGGGCCAGTGTAGGGCTTTTTGGGTTGCAGCCTGGTTTAGATGACGCAGCCGGGGTTTCACTCCAGGGCCCGCCACAGATACCAGGCCGCGTGGGAGCGGTAGGGCCTAAAGCGCTCGCCCAGCGCCTCGAGCGCCCCCCGCCCGGCCACCCCGTACAGCTTCTGGGCCCCTTTACGGATGCCCAGATCCAGCACCGGCCAGACATCGGGGCGGCCCAGGCCAAACATCAAAAACATCTGCGCCGTCCAGACCCCGATGCCCTTAACCTGGGTCAGGTGTGCAATAAGCGCCTCATCAGACAGGTGCTCGAGGCCCTGCAAGCCACCCTCCAGCGCAAAGCGCGACAGATCCTGCACATAGCGGGCTTTGGCGGCGGAGAGCCCCACCGCCCGCAGCTCTTCTAAAGGGGCCTGGCACAGCACCTCGGGCTCGAGGCCGAAACGGCTTGTCAGCCGCCCCCAGATGGTGTCGGCGGCCTTGCCCGAGAGCTGCTGGCCCACAATTGAGCTGAGTAGCACCTCGTAGGGCCTGCGCTGGGGAAAGGGGTGCGGCGCAAAGGGGGCCGGGCCGTGCAGCCGGGCCAGCTTTTGCATCTGCGCATCGGAAAACTCAACCTGGAGCCTGGGAAACCTCGAGCCAGCCATGCCCAATACTACCCCTCCCGGCGCCACTCCCCCGACTTACCGCCCGATTTGTGCAACAGGCGCAGATCGGTAATCTCCAGGCCCTTGCTGGCGGCTTTTAGCATGTCGTAGACGGTAAGGGCCGCCACCGCGCAAGCTGTGAGGGCCTCCATCTCCACCCCTGTCTCGGCCCTGGTCTTGACGGTGGCGGTGATGCGCACACGGGCTTCCTCTGGACGGAATTCTAGCCGCACCTCGGCGCCGGTAATGGGCAATGGGTGGCACAGGGGAATCAGCTCACCGGTTTTTTTAGCCGCCATGATACCAGCGAGCTGGGCCACGCCCAGGGGATCGCCCTTGCCCACCCCGCCCGCCTGCAGGGCCTCCACCGCTTCGGGGGTAAGCAACACGCTCGCCTCAGCCGTGGCCGAGCGCAGGGTGGCGGTCTTTTCGCTCACGTCCACCATGCGCGGCTTGCCGTCTTCAAAGTGCGTTAGTTTGCCCATGTACAAAAGCCTACTTCAGATGTCTTTCCGTTCAAAAATCAGCAAGGCCAGCACGGCAAAACCCACCGTATAGATGATGAGCAGGGGCAGGCCCAGGCCCACCGCCGCTGGACGGATGTAGAGGTCGAGGTAGCTGGTCAGCAAAAACGGCTGCAAAGCCGGAAAAGCGACGAGAAGCCGCATCAGTAAAAGGGTCGAGACCGCCGCCAGGGCCGCCGAGGTGGTGCTCAGAAAGATTACCGCATAGAGCATCGCCAGCGTTGAAAGCGGCCAGAGCACCACCCCCGCCAGCGCATGGGCCCGCAGCAGCTCCAGCAGCGCCTCCGCAGGGCTGAGCTGCCCCACACCGGCAAAGCTGCCCGCCCCCAGGCCGGTGCCACCGAAAAAGCTCCCCAGGCCAAAGGGCAGGCCCGCCACCAACGAACCTACCAGGCTGACCGCCAGCAAAATGAAGGGGTAGGCCAGCACCACGATGATCTTGGCCAGCAGCAGGCGGCTGCGTGGGCTGGGCCGCAACAGCACCGACTTGAGGGTGCCCATCGAGACCTCCGAACCCAGCACCTCCGCTGCAGCCATGGCGGTCAGGAACGGGAATAGGAAGTCCATCCCGGTCAGCAGGGATAGGGCCGGCACCTGCCAGCCTGAGACCAGCTCGAGGCCGTACTGGGCCCGCAGGCCTGGAGCAAACGCCCACAAAACCGGCAGCACCAGGGCCGCCAGCAAGCCAATCTGCACCGAGCGCAGTCGTACCAGCTTGCCAAACTCCCAGATCAGTACCCGTAGCATCTTCTACTCCCAGCGGAAAGCATGTTGTTCTCAAGCTGCAGCCTGGCCTTGCCTCTACACATTTTTTATCCTTTCTCGGTAATAGTCGTACAGGTCGAAGTAGTCGGGTTCCAGGAACTGCACCTGGTAGTGCTCGCGCACCAAGGCGGCCAGGGCCACGTTGGGCGAGCCTTCAAAGATCACGTTCACACCGCGCAGACTCACGTTTTGCACACCCGGTACTGTTTTCAGGAAGGCCGCCGCCCTGGCTGGGTCATCCACCCGCAGGCGGTAGGTCTCGCCTTTGGTAGCGAGCCTGACCTCCTCCAGCAGCCGTCCTCCCCCCAGAATGCCTACTTTATCGACGTATGCCGAAACCTCGCGCAGGTGGTGGGTGGAGAGCAGCACCGCCACCCCCTTCCAGGCCAGCTCTGCCAGAATTTCGTGCACCTTGTTGATGCCCTGCGGATCCAGGCCGCTGGTTGGCTCGTCCAGAATCAGGATTTGCGGCTCGTGCAGGATGGCCGAGGCCAGTCCCAGGCGCTGGCGCTGGCCCAGTGAGTAGGTGCGCACCGGCTGGTCGGCCACCGATAGCAGCTCGAGCCGGGCCAGCACCTCCCGTATGCGGGTTTCCATGTTGGTCAGACCGGTCAGGAAGGCGATCATCTCGAGGTTCTGACGCCCGGTCAAATGGGGGTAAAAAGCTGCTGGGGCCTCCACCACCGCCCCCAGGGCCCGCCTCGCCACATAGCCGCCGTTGTAGACGTCCTGGCCCAGCATCCGCACCACCCCGGAGGTGGGGAAGGCCAGGCCCGTGAGCAGGCGAATCAGGGTGGTCTTGCCGGAACCGTTGGGCCCGGCCAGCGCATACACTTCCCCCGGCTGCACGGCAAAGGTGATGTTTTCCAGGACAGGTCTGCGCCCGTACTTTTTCCCTAACCGCTCCGCCTCGAGGGCGGCCCCTGGGGTACCGGCTGCCACTGCTTCGCTCATGGCTGAGATTATACGTATGTAACGCGCCGCGACATGTTTAGGTTTGGCAGGTGGTAGCGGTGGCGCGATCAACTTCGGAGTAGACTGTTAGGCGTGATTTTTTCGCTCGAGCAAGCCCCGGCGCAACCCCTGGGCGAAGTAACCGATTTACAGCGGCTCCTCAAAGCGGGCCTGGCCGTGACACCCACGCTGGTGTTGCTGGGCGTAGAAACCGAGTTCTACCAACTGGGCAACCTGGCCGAGCAGATCCGGCGGGCCTTTGATGGGGTCTTTGGCGCGCGTCTGGACGAAGAGAAGCTAGAAAAAGCCTGTGCTTTCGCAGAAAAACTGCTGCGCGAATCGTACCTGCTGCCCGAACGCGCCGACGAGGTGCGCGCGGCCCTGCCGGAAGGCCCGGTGCTGGTGCGCTACGCGGGCGAGGCCCCCTTTGGCCTCGAGACCGGTAAACAAGAAACCCTGTGGGCGCTCAAGCGGCTGTGGGCCAGCCGCTGGCAGGTGGATGCGGTGTTGCAGCGGGGGCCCGGGCTGGCCCCTCCCGAGGTAGCCAGCCTGGTACAGGTAGCCGATGAGCTGGTTCTGGACGAGGCGCTTTCAGCGCAGGCCGGCCAGGTTTTGGGGCGTTCAGTCAGGGTCTGGGCCAGCCAGGGGCGGGTGGTGCGGGTGGCATAGGAGGGAAAATGTACGACAGCCACATGCACACCCCGCTCTGCAAGCACGCCGTGGGCACGCCTACACAGTACGTACAGGCCGCCAAGGACGCCGGGCTCGAGGGTATCGTCATAACCGACCACAGCCCCATGCCGGCCTGGTTCGACCCCGAGGTGCGCATGGAGCTGGAGGAGCTGCCCTTCTACCATGCCCTGCTCGAGCGGGTACGGGCCGAGGCCGGCGATTTTTATGTGGGGATTGGCCTCGAGGCCGACTACCACCCCGGCACCGAGTACTTCGTGAAAAGGCTGCTGTCCCGCTACCCCTACGACTACATCATCGGCTCGGTGCACTACCTGGGGGCCTGGCCCTTCGACAACCCGCGCTATGCGAGCGAGTTCGAGGAGCGTGACCTGCGCGAGGTCTACCGGGCCTACTTCAAGCTGGTGGCCGAGGCCGCCCGCACGGGCCTTTTCCACGCGATTGGGCACCTGGATCTGCCCAAGGTGATGGGCTACCGGCCCCCCGAGGGCTACGCCGACCTGGCCGAGGAGGCCCTGGAGGTGATAGCGGGCGAAGGGCTGGCCCTGGACGTCAACACCGCCGGCTGGCGCAAAAAAGCCGCTGAACTTTACCCCAGCCCCGCGTTGCTGGAGCGGGCCCGGGCCCTGGGGATTCCCGTGGTGCTGGGCTCCGACGCCCACCGCCCGGAGGACGTGGGGCACCGTTTTGCCGAGGCCGTCGGGATTCTGCGCAGCGTGGGGTACAGCGAGGCGGTGGTGTTCCAGGCGGGCCAGCCCCGGCCCTATGCTTTAGGCTAAAGCTATGAACCGTAAAGACCTGGCGGGGATGCTCGAGTACGCCGCCGACTTGATGGAGGTGCTGGGCGAGGGGGAGTTCCGGGCCAGGGCCTACCGCCACGCTGCCCGCAACCTGGAGCAGCAGGAGGCCGAACTGGCCGAGCTGGCCGCACAGGGCTTCAAGGGGGTGCCGGGGGTGGGGCCGGCGCTGGCCCCCCTGCTCAGCGAGATTGTGCAGACCCAGGAGTTCCCCTACCTGGCCGAGCTCGAGGGCCGGATACCGCCGGGGGTGCTCGAGCTCTTCCGGGTGCAGGGCCTGGGCCCCAAGCGCATCCGGGCGCTGTGGGAGAACGGGGTCAATAGCCTGGAAGAACTGGTGCGCTGGGCCGAACAGGGCAAAATCCGCGCCCTGCCGGGTTTTGGGGCCAAGAGCGAGGCCAGCCTGCTCGAGGCGGCCCGCTACGCCCTGAACAATATGCGCCGGGTGCTGCTGCCGGTGGGGTTGGAGGCAGCCCGGCTGCTGCTGGCCGACCTGGAAAACGCCGGACTCAAGGCCGAACTGGCCGGCAGCGTGCGGCGTGGGCTGGAAACCGTGGGCAACCTGGATCTGGTGGTGGTGGGCACCCCCCAGCAGGTGCGCTCGGCGCTGGGCCGCTTCGTGGAGGAGGTGCAGGGAGACGTACTGTTGGGGCGGCTCGAAGGCCTGCCCTTGCGGGTGTTCTGCACCGACGCGGTCTCGTTTGGCAGCGTGTTGGTGCAGGCCACGGGTTCGCGGGAGTGGCTGGAAGCCCTGGGCGCTGTACCCCCTGGGCTTGCGACCGAAGAGGCGGTGTTCGAGGCCCTGAACCGGCCCTTTGTGCCAGCCTACTGGCGGGAAAAGGAGCACCTGGGGCTGCCAGCGCCCCAGGCCACGCTGCAACCCCCGCAGCTCCGGGGCCTGATTCACGTGCACTCCACCTACTCCGACGGCAGCGCCACCCTGCGCCAGATGGCCGAGGCCGCCCTGGCGCAGGGCCTCGAGTACATGGTGATCTGCGACCACTCCCAGAGCGCGGCCTACGCCGGGGGCTTGCGCCCGCCGGATGTGCTGCGCCAGTGGGCCGAGATCGAGGCCCTCAACGCCGAGCTGGCCCCCTTCCGCATCCTGCGCGGCATCGAGTCCGACATCCTGCCCGACGGCTCGCTGGACTACCCCGACGAACTGCTGGCCCGCTTCGAGGTGGTGGTGGGCAGCCTGCACACCAGCCTGGGCCTGGGCAGGGCCGAGCAGACCCAGCGCCTCTTGCGGGCCCTGGACAACCCCTACCTGAGCATCCTGGGCCACCCCAGCGGACGGCTGCTGCTAAGGCGCAAAGGGGCCGAGGCCGACTGGGAGGCGGTGCTCGAGCGCGCCCAGCAAAACCACAAGGCGGTGGAGTTCAACTGCAACCCCTACCGCCTCGACCTGGACTGGCGGTGGATGCTGGCCTGGCGGGATCGGCTCAACTTCTCGCTGGATCCCGATGCCCACAGCCTCGAGGGCCTTTCCGATATCCAGTACGGCCTGCTCTACGCCCACAAAGCGGGCCTGCACCCCGACCAGGTGGTGAACACCTGGCCCGCCGAGCGGGTGGTGGCGCTAAAGAAGATGGGCTAAGGGTTGGCCTCGGCGCCCACCAAAAGCTCGGCCTCGCGCTGCAAGAAGGCCCGTAGCACATCGGTGACGGTCACGATGCCCACCAGCCGGCCCTCGTGCACCACCGGCAGGCCCCCCACCTTGTGCTCGAGCATCAGCTTGGCGGCGGCCTGCAGGGGCAGGGTATCGGCCACGCTGATGGGGTCGCGGGTCATGATCTCGCCCACGCTGAGCCTGGAAATCAGATAGTTGAGCTCCCAGATGGAAAGCGAGGTGGCATCGGAGGGCATGGCTTCCTTGAGGTCGCGGTCGGTCACGATGCCCACCAGCCGGCCTTCTTCAACCACCGGCAGGCGGCGGAAGCCTCCTTTTTTCATGATCTGGGCGGCCTCGGGCACGGCCACGTCCGGGGTAACGACCTGGGGGTTTGGGGTCATGAAGTCTTTGACCAGCATAAGGATTACCTCGAGCCCAAGGTACTCCTGAGGGCGGGGGGCAGATGTCTCTACCCCAGCGATCGACCCTGCCGCCCGCCAGCCGCCGTGAGACAGCCCTGGTTGGAGCGCTGGCGCTGCGAGGCAGCCCCCACCGCCCATACCGCCCCAGTCCCGACGGGCAGCGGCTCGAGGCAGGTTCACCACCTTAAGGACTTGCCCTAGTAGACCCGCCCGCCCAGCGGCACCTCGCGCTCTGCCGAAAGCAGCACCACCCGCCCCTGTTCGTCGGGCAGGCCCAGCACCAGCACCTCAGACTTGAAACCGGCAATGTTGCGCTCGCCCAGGTTGGTCGCACAGATCACCAGCCGCCCCACCAGGGCCTCGGGGGTGTAGAGGTCGGTGAGCTGGGCACTGCTCTGCTTAATTCCCAGCGGGCCCAGGTCTATCCACAGTTGGTAGGAGGGTTTGCGGGCTTTGGGATGGGGTTCGGCTTTTTGAATGCGTCCGACGCGCAGCTCGAGGAGTTGAAAGGCTTCGTAGGGCGTCATGGGGCAAGTTTCCACACCCCAGGGCCCGCCGTCAAGGGGGTTTTGCCTTTGGGCCTTCCTGTGCTATTCTCGAGGTCGCGTCCTCGGTCTGACGCGGCGCACCAGCGTGAACCGGGTCAGGGCCGGAAGGCAGCAGCCCTAAGCGCCACGGAGCGGGTGCCGTCAGGGAGCCGGGGACGCTTTTCGTTTTTCCCGTCCTGGGCGAGCATTAATTTGACCAAAGCACCTGGAGCCAACTACAAAACGGCAAACTTGGACCGCTTCTCACCAAACGGCACCGTATACTTCGCTCTGGGATGTTGCCGCGGTATCTTTTGCGCGAGACGCTATCGCTGTATCTGCTGGGCGTCCTGCTATTCGTCGGGCTGATTACCTTCGATCTGCTCTCTTCGCTCTCAGGGGCCTTCCTGCGGGCTAGGACACCCGTGGGTGAAATTGTCCAGATGGTGGCCTACCGGGTGCCCCACACCCTGGGCATCGCCCTGCCGCTGGGCCTGGTGTTCGCCTTGCTGGTGGCGCTGGCCCGCTGGATTCGTCAGTCCGAGCTCAAGGCCGCCTACGCCGCGGGCATTCCGCCGCGCGTTTTCATCGGGCCGGTATTGCTGTTGGCGCTGGTGGTGGGGGCGGTTGTGCTGCTCAACGAGGGCTGGCTCAAGCCCATCGCCCAGGAGCGGTTTGAGGCTTTGCAGTACAAGATCTACTACGGTTCTGAGCCCTCCGGCGTGCTCACCGAGCGCACCTACACGCCCCAGGGTTTGGGCATTTACTACGCCCAGCGCATCTACCCGCCCCCCGAGGGCCAGACGGGCTCGCGGCTCGAGGGCGTCCGGGTGGTGGAGCCGGGCGGTTCGGTCTGGAGCGCCGAACGGGGGGTTTGGGTAAGCGGGGCCTGGCGGCTGCAAAACGCCTACCGCGTAGACCCCAGCGGCCAAATCTTCCAGGAGGCCGAGCATCCCCTGCCCTTCCCCGTGGGGGTGCAGCCCAAAGCCGTCTCCTACGAGGCCCTGCGCATGCCTGAGCTCCACGCCGTAGCCAGCGCCGACCCCGCCGCCCAGTTTCCTTTAGCCCGCCGCTATGCCAACGCCGTTGGCACGGTGGTGCTGGCCTGGCTGGCCATCGTGATTGGCCTCTCGCTGCGCGAGTCGGCCTGGGCTTTTATTGCTGTGGTGGGCCTTATTTTCGGCTACTGGACGCTTTTTACCCTCTCGGCCCAGTTCGCCCGCTTCGACCTGCTGGGCGCCTACGGGGCCTGGCTGCCCAACATCGTGTACGGTGGGCTGGCCCTGCTGGGAACCTGGAGGCTGGCCCGATGAATCGAGGCCGGAGGTGGCCGTGAGCGTGCTGGATCGCTACCTGATCAAAGAAGTAGGGGCCTCGGTGCTGGGCGCCTTGGCGGTGGTGGTGCTGGCCTTGTTGGGCGGGGCTTTGTACGAGGTGCTGGCGCCCCTCCTGGCCCGCGGCGCCGATCCGTGGGTGGTGAGCCAGTACCTGGCCTTCCGGGTACCCGAAGCGCTGGTGCGCGGGGCACCGCTGGCCTTTTTATTCGCGCTCTTGCTGGTGCTCTCGCGCATGGGCGAGGAGTCCGAGCTCAAGGCCATGCTGGCGGGGGGGGTCTCCAAGCTGCGGGTGTTGTTTCCGCTGCTTTTGTTGGGCACCCTCTTGTTTGTGATCTGCCTGGCCGCCGCCGACAGCCTGGTGCCGCGCAGCTTGCAGCAGGGCCAGAATGTGCTGCGCCAGGCGGTGCTGCAAAAGCCCAGGGCCCTCCTACAACCCGGCACCCGGCTGGTAGACGCCTACGGGCGCATCGTGTACGTGGGTAAGGTGAGCGATACCGGCATCGGGCAGGTGCGGGTGATCACCGCTGAGGAGATCCTGGTGGCCGAGCAGGGCCGCTTCGAGCAAGGCACCCTGGTGCTCTCCCAGGGCATGCGGGTGACCTATGGGGGGGCCCGGCCCCGCACCGTCGCGCGGTTTGAGCGGGCCACCGTGCCGCTGGTGGAGCTTTCCCTCGAGCCCCCTGGGGGCCTCTTTAGCCTGACCGTGGCCGAGCTGCGCCAGCGCATCGCCCAGTACCGCGCCCAGGGGCTACCCTACCACGCCGAACTCACCGCCCTGCACCGCAAGTGGGCCGAGCCTGCGGCGGTATATTCGTTTGCCATTTTTGCTGTGGGGCTGGCCTTCTTCCTGCTGGGTGGCAGCCGCAGCCTGGGCATGCTGGGGGTGGTGGTGCTGACCTTCATCTACTACGCCACCTGGAGCGTGGGCCGCATCATGGGCGAGCAGGGGGTGCTGCACCCCATCCTGGCGGCCTGGGGGCCCAATTTGCTCTACGCGCTGGCCGGGCTGGCCCTGCTGCGGCTGGGGAAGAGGTAGGCATGTGGGCGATGAAACCAGCGCTGGGCAGCCGGTACAGGCCCACAAGGGCCGGCAAAGGGCATCTGACCTGGTGGCGGACAGGTGCAGCCTCTCCGCTGCTTTCCTTCCTGCTCTTATGCCTGATTTTTCTCGCACCCGCCTTCGCCCAGGAGAACCCGCCCACACCCGAGGCGGGCGGCAAGAAACTGAAAATCCTCGAGGCCGAACGCCTGGAGCTGCGCAACGAGGCGGGCGAGGAGCTGGTGATTCTGGTGGGCAACCCGGTCAAGATGGAGCGGGACGGCGAGCGCATCGAGGCCTTCAGGGTCATCTACAACCGCACCCGCAAGCGCCTGATGCTCATGGGGGGGGTGCGTTATCAGGACAAGCAAGGCCAGCTCATCGAGGCTGGGGAGCTCGAGCTCTTCACCGACGACGAGAGCTTTGAGGCCCTGGAGGTAAAGATCGAGTCGGGCGAGTTTTTCCTGAGTGGCCCCATCTGCCAGCGGGCCGCCGGGCAGATTCTGTTGCAAGAGGGCTACCTGACCCCCTGCCAGCGCTGCGAACAGGAAGAGGCCGACTACGCCTTCCAGGCCCGCGAGGTGGTGCTCTATCCGGGCGACCGGATTATCGCTCGAGGGGTCTGGGTCTTGCTGCGCGGGGAGCGCACTTTGTACCTGCCGGTGTTGCTGCTGTTCCTGAACGAGCGGCGGCCCAAGCTCGAGTTCGGCCAGAGCGAGAGCGATGGGGTGTTCGTTACTGCCGACCTACCCTATGTCTCGGACTTTGGCATTGGCTTTACCCTGCTGCGCTACTTTGAGCAGCGGGGCTGGGGTTTTGGCTTCGACCACTTTGGCATCGGGGCGGCCCAGGAGCGCTACCAGTTCCTGTACCTGCCCCCACCCGCCGGGCAGGCATTGCCCGACAGCGATCCCCGCAAGGACGGCATCTTCAAGTACCGCTTGAGCTACAAGCTGGAAGAACCCGACCGGCGAATAGAGGGGCTCATTCTGCGCGACGACAGCGCCCAGGATGAACCGCGTTTTTTGCAGGGGGCGGGGGGCCAGCCCGACTACACCACTTTCCTGATCGAATGGGCCACCCGCGCCACCCCCAGCAACCCCGAGCCCCTCTACCGCCTGACCCTGGACGGCTACATAGATCACAACCCCCTGGCCCTGCCCAACGAGCGCACCACCCCCCAGCGGCTCCCGGAGGCCGAGATTACCTTTCCCAGGGGCCTTGAGGGCGAGTTTCGGCTGAATGGGCGGGTTCTGCTGGGCTACTACGAGGCCCCCTCCAACCCCCTCAACCGCAGCGCCCGGCGGCTGGGGCCCTACATCGGGGCGGGCCGGCTCTGGGTGGAGCACCGCAGCAGCTACCGGCCTGCCACCCCCCCCTGGCCGGGCCTGAGCTTTAGCGTCGAAAACAGCTTTATCGGGCGCTACTACAGCACCCAGAACCTCGACGAGAACGGCAACCCCACCGAGTTCGAGCGGCTCATCCGCTGGAACACCAGCGCCAGCCTGGGCCAGACCCTGGGGGCCTTTAGCCTCAACCTGCGCCTGAGTCGCAACGTGGTGGAGGGGGAAACCCCCTTTCAGTTCGATTATGAGCGGCCCCAGCGCAACAGCCGCCTCGAGGGCTCCTTCAGCTTCAACCCCGACCCTCTTTTTTCCTTCACCGCGCGGGCCAGCCGCGACCTCGAGCGCCGCGTCTTCGACCCGCTGGCCGAGTTCGCCATCACCTCGCGCCCTTTCCTCTGGCTCAACTTTACCGCCAGCGCCAGCCGCGATATCGAGCTGGGCCGCTGGGGCCTGCTGCGCAGCAGCCTGGGCCTCACGCCGGCCCCCTTCAGCCTCAATCTGAGCTACGAGCGGCAGCTCGAGCTGGGCCTCGACCGCCTGCTCACCCTGAGCGCGGCCTACAACCCCCAGCCCTTCAACTTTTCGCTGCGCACCAGCTACCGCTACTGGGATGTGCAGGAAAAAGAAACCCGGCCCCTGGATCAGATTCCCCTGATCGCCCGCTACGACCCCCTCGAGCTTTCCGCCAGCTACAACCCCCCGGGCAACACCACCTCGCTCACCCACAGCCGCGACCTCAACAACGGGCAAGCCATCCGCACCGAGCTGAACCTGGTCTTGCAGGAAGCCCCCAACACCTTCCGCTTGCGCCAGAGCTTCACCCACCTCTACCAGCCCCTGCCCTCCCTCACCAACCCCACCCCCACCACGGTTCCGGCCGTGCTGGACGGACTGGCCCAGCTCACCCTGAGCCTGCATACCTTTGTGTTCGCCCAGACCATCGGTTTCAGTCCCGGCAGCGAGACCCGTTTCCGGCTGGGCTACCAGTACAGCGCCGACCTCTTGCAGGCCGACCTGCTGTGGAACTACCGCGAGGGCCTGCTGCGCAATCCTCGGCTAACGGTGCGAGCAGCGGTGCGCGAGCCCGAGATCTTCATCAACGAGGTCTCGGCGGAGTTTCACTTTCCCGAAAGCGAAAACCCCCTGACCCTCGAGGACGACACCCAGGCCTTCCTGCGCTTTTTGCGCTTTACCGGCGAGCTGGAGCTTCTCCCCGCGCCGCTGCGCCCGGAAGACCCCCCCGGCCTCTCGCTGCAAGGGTTCGTGGGCCTCGAGCGCCTCTCGGACAACAGCGGGCGCTTCCGTGTAACCCTGCGCGAGTTTGGCCCCACCATAAGCTTTATGGGCCAGGAGAAAACCCGCCTGTTCTACCGCATCGTCTGGAACGCCCCCGAAAGCGGCGGGACAAACCCCAAGGAGTTTTTTCTGCCTAACCTCGAGGGCACCCTCCTGCGCCCCCGCTTCGACTTGATTATCGACCGCTGCTGCTGGGCCTTCCGGGCCAGCCTCGATACGCTCAAACAGGAGTTCAAGTTTTCCTTTGCCTTAGGGGGTGAGGCCGCCGAGTTTTTGTTCAACCAAAACAACATCGTCCTGCCCGGCGGCCTCAAACTCCCCTCCCCAGGAGGATCTTAGATGAAGCAACCAATCCAAATCCTCAGCCTGGGCCTGCTGCTCTGTCTCTCGGCCTGCACCGGCAGCAGCGAAGAACCCACCCGCGCCCTGCTGGCCGCCAGCATCAACAACCCCAGCAGCGGCACCTACCAGGTGCGCTTTTTTCAAAGCACCACGCTGCAACCCGGTAGCACCGATACCCCCCGCCTGGTCGGGAGCTGGAACCTGGACGCGCCCATCATAACCCTCCTTTACCGCCGCAGCCTGGGCGCAGGCAACGACCAGCTCTGGGTGCTCACCCCGAGCCGCCTGCGCCGCTACAGCACCAACAACCTCACCATAGACGATGTGGGCACCCCCCAGCTCGACGGCTTTGACGAGGCCCTGAACGTGGACTGTAGCCAGGGCTACCTGCGCCCGGGGCAGAGCAACATCCTGCTGGTCTGTCCGCCCGCCCCCACCACCCCCCCGCGCCCCATCGAGGAGTACCGGGCCTGGATCATTCCCTTTACGGCCACGGCCCTCCCCACCCCCATCAATTTTCTGGACGCCTACCTGGTGCGCCTCAGCACCCCGGCCCGGTTTACCCTGGGCCCCAACGACCAGCTGCTCTACCTGACCCCCAGCCAGTTCGGGCAGTACGATTTTCTCAACCCCTACATCGAGCGGCCCTTGAGCCTGAGCACCTCGAGCCCCACCGATCTGATTTTTGTGAACGGCCAGGCCCTGGGGCTCTTCGACGACAACGACTCCACCAGCACCGACACCACCCTGGCTTCCTGGAACCTCAGCGCCACCGGAGCGGTAGGGCTCAGCCGAGACAGTAACATCGCTGCGCGGTTGTTCGCTCGAGGGGCCCCGCCGGTCTTCGTGCTGGGCACCGGCCTGGCCCGTTACGAGGGCAGCTTCCAGCTCCCGCGCGAGACCGAGAGCGGGCTTTTGCGCACGCGCCGCTACAGCACCGCCAGCGTGGGGGTTGACCAGTTTCTCTACCTGGCCGACCTGGACACCCCCACGCTTTTGGTTATAGACCTGACCGTGAACATCGCCAGCGCCCTGACCACCACAGGCGTACGTTCTTCTGCCCTGGGCAGCTTTCCGGAGGGCATCACCAGCCTGGCTTTTATCCCGGTGGAGTAGGCCCCTATCCCCTCGACCAAACCTGGGGTAGTTTGGGGGTATGGAGATACACCACATCGGCATCGCGGTGCAGGATTTACAGGAGGCCGCCCAGCCCTACCTGGGCCTGGGGTATGCGCTCGAGGCCCAGGGCAGCGTGGAGAGCCAGGGGGTCGAGGTCTGGATGCTCAGGAGCGGGGGAAGCCGGCTCGAGCTCCTCCAGGCCACCCGCCCCGACTCGGCCATCGCCCGCTTCATCGAGAGGCGCGGGCCGGGTCTGCACCACATCGCCCTCGCCACCCCCAACATTCAGGCCGAGCTAGAGCGCCTGGCCGCGGAAGGTGCACCATTGATTGACGCCACCCCCCGCCCCGGTTTTGGGGGCCACCTGGTGGCTTTTATTCATCCCAGATGGTCGGGTGGGGTGCTGGTCGAGCTGGTGGAAGCCCACACCTGAGCTACCCCGTTCGGCGGCCAGGCCAGCGCAGATGGCCCGCACGGTAGGCCCGCCAGGCCGCCAGCACCACGCCAAAACCCACCCCGGCCAGCAGAATCAGGTAGATGTAGCGCTCGAGGTGCGGGATTTTCGAGCCCACATAGTAGGCCAGCAGGGTCAGGCCCTGCGTCCAGAGCAGGCTGCCCAGCAGGCTCAGCACAAAAAAACGCGGCCAGGGCATCTTAATCGTGCCGCACATAAAAGGCACCACCGCCCGAAAAACCGGCACATAGGGGCCAATCAGAAGCGAGAGCGGGCCAAAGCGGGCCATAAAGCGCCGGGTACGCTCGAGGTCTTCTGCCCTGACCTTGGCTTTGTTCAGGAGCGCCGGCCCCACCTTGTAGCCCAGGTAGTAGCCCAGGTTGTTACCCAGCACCGAGCCCAAAAAAAGCGCCAGCAGCGCAAAGGACAATTGAAGCTTTTGGGCTGCGGCCAGGAGTCCCACCGCAATCAAAAGCGAGTCGCCGGGCAGGAAAAACCCCACCAGCAGGCCGGTTTCCACAAATACAGTGGCAAAAATTCCTAGATATCCTACGGCCTGCACATACGCGGTAACGTCCATGCGCTCCACCCTAACGCAACCAGATGAAAAGCAGCAAGCCCGCCGGCGCGACCGAACACCCGGCCCAGAGCTCGCCACGAGCATCCTTCAACGCGGGGGAAAAATTTGTAATTCCATCACCCGGCCCCGGGGGCTGCGGCTGGCCGCATAGACCAGGCTCTCGCCGATCTCGGCAGGGTCTACCCAGGCCATGGGGTCGGCCTCGGGCATCTCCCTGCGGTTGGCCGGGGTGTCCACGGCACCCATGGGGTACACGATGGCTACGCGTATGGCAGTACCGGATAGTTCGGCGTCCAGCGAACGCAGGTAGGTGGCCACGGCGGCCTTGGCCGCGGCGTACAGGGCCACCCCCGGCCCCACCCCATGCCAGGCTGCTGCTGCGGAAATCCCCGCGATAAAGCCATCTTTTTGGCTGAGCAGCTCGGGGATGATGGCCCGGGTCATGTAGAACAGGGTGCGCATGTTCAGGTCGAACATGCGGTCGTAGAGGTTGGGCTCGGTGTCTTTGACCGGGGCATAGGCAAAGCCACCCACAGTGTGAATCAGGCCGTCCACCCGGCCAAACTGGGCCTTAACCTGGCGCACCAGCATCTCGGCGTCGGGGTAGTGGGTCAGGTTGGCTACAAAGGCCCGCGCGCCCAGCTCCTGCGCCCGCTCGGCAATGGTGGTCTCGTAGGCATCGGCCAGGGCCAGCCTGGCGCCGGCCTGGGTAAAGGATCGGGCGATCGCCCCGGCAATGGCCCCACCCCCACCGGTAAGAATATAGACTTTGCCCTCCAAGGTCTGCATGGCTCAATTATCCGCACCAGCCTCCGAGCACCTGTCTTTAGGCTCACATTCGGCAGAATGTGCAGGGATGGAGTTATTTTACCCTGGCGCATCCAATATTATCGGGGTGGCTCCATAAGAGCCCGGTTACCCTAAGGAGATCTATGGCAACGAAAAAAGTAGTACTGCACCGCTTGGGAGGACACCGGTTTGTGGGCATCAACGAGCAGGGGGACAAGGTAATGGTGGACGGCGACCAGCCCTCCACCGGCCTGCGCCCCATGGAACTCCTGCTGGCCGCGCTGGCCGGTTGCACCGCCTACGACGTGGTGGACATCATGGAGAAAAAGCGCCAGCCCCTGGCCCGCTACCGGGTAGAGGCCGTGGGCGAGCGGGCCGAGGAGCACCCTAAGCGCTATACCCACATCGTGGTGACCCACTACGGCGCAGGGCCCAACGTCACCAAAGAGGCCCTCGAGCGCGCGGTGGAGCTCTCCCACACCAAGTACTGCTCGGTCTCGGCCACCCTCAACGCCCAGATCGAGACCCGGGTGGTGGTGGAGCCCTGGCAGGACGAGCAGCAGCTTCAATCGCAACGCTAGCGGCGCAGCCCCTCCCCTTTGGGCATGATCTCGCCCAGGGCGGCCTCCAGGATGGCCTTGTCCAGCCGCTCCACCCAACCAAAGCGCAGGTAGACCAGCCGCACCTCGGGCTCGATCTGCCAGGCCTGGCGAATGGCCGCCAGGTAGATTCCCAGTTGTACCAAATACCGCTCGGGCCGCATCTCCTGGTCGGTCTTGTAGTCTTCCAGATACCACTGCTGGCCCACCCGGTACAAGCGGTCAATCACCCCCTGCCAGACCGTAGAGCCCAGCGGCAGGGCCACGGCGAACTCGGGGTAGTCCTCGTCGCGGGGCCAGGGGAGTGCGCGGCCCAAAAGTTCCTGGTAGTGCTCCAGCAGGGCCTGCACCTCGGCCATGATGCCCCTGCGCTCGTCTGGGCCGAAGGGGAACATGACCTCCTGGGCCTCGAGGTTGGCCAGGTGTTGGGGGTTGTCGGGGCGCCAGTTCTGCCCGATGGCGTAGTGCACCAGCGTCCCGATGGCCCGGGCGCGGCCCGGAACGGCCTCACCCTCCTCGGGGTCGGGCAGGGGCAGGGGCTCGGCCTCGAGGCGCTTCAGCGCCGAGGGCGAGAAAAGCGGGGGAAACGGCTCGGGCTCGAAGCGGGCATCCACCCAGGGCGAGGGCTGCAAAGGCGCTGGCTGGCTCAGCACGCGCACCGGCGGCGCTGGCTGGTAGGGCCAGGTTTGTAGGTGAAAATCCGGGCGGTGGTAGGGCTTGCTGGCCGGGCCCAGGTTCATGGCCTCGAGCACCTTACCCCAGCCCTCGGGCTGGCCGTGGCTGGCGCTGGCGGTGAGCAGCAGGGTATCGCGGGCCCTCGAGGCCGCCACGTACAGCAGGCGGTAGCTCTCCTCCTCTTCCTGTAGCTTCACCTGCTGCCTAAAAGCCTCGAACTGTGGGGTTTCCGGCAGGGCCACCCACCGCCTCAAGCGCCCCCCATCCCCCCCATTCGGCCCCTGCCCCAGGTACAGCGGCTGGGGCCGGTGCACATTCATCCGCCCCAGGTCGAAGACCGCCACCAAAGGCCATTCCAGCCCTTTGGCCTGGTGGACGGTCAGAATCTGCACCCCCTCACCCGACTGCGGCACATCGCCGGCGTCGGCCTGCCGCGAGAGCAGCTCGAGCCGCTCCAGAAGCCCCTCGAGGTTCTGGGGTGGGCGCGGGGCGAAGTAGAAGAGCAGCGCGTCCACGTTCTCCCGCGCGCGCGGCTCCAGGAAGTCGTGGTAGGGGCGGCCATCCATCAGGGGCGCCCGGATCAGAAACTTGAGCACCTCGAGCGGGGCCATCAGGCGC
>Ga0209479_1001692_pt1 | contig 19482 bp, 14 predicted proteins | sample DewCreD2012metaG_2_FD_184112 | JGI IMG/M metagenome (GOLD analysis project Ga0209479, IMG submission 184112) | Hot spring sediment bacterial and archeal communities from British Columbia, Canada, to study Microbial Dark Matter (Phase II) - Dewar... ...
CCTGGAAGTCCATCGCCTTCAAACCGGTACTTCGTGGTTTGAAGCGAAAGCATCTATCATCCGAGAGGCCATCCGTTCTTATCTGGCTCAACCGCTTTACAATCTGCCGTCAACTGCGTAACTCCTAATTGATCAAGGAGATTCCTCCGGAAATCTCCAGCAGGGCATTAGGACGTACTAGTTCATATTTCTCTTCAACGTCAGACCGATACCCGGAAGGACGCACCAGAATGTCGTACGTTGTGCGCCAGTATTGGGCTAAGTCTTCATTAACCCGCACAGCGGTGGTTTCTGAGGCGGAGAGGAGAAGCCCAAAGGCAGCGCTGACGATCAGCACAGCCACGAGAAGGAGCAGTGCACGAAGGGTCCAACGGCGGACATTTAAGGGGAAAAAGAGAGAACCTGAAAGCCGATGTTCCACCATATTCTCCTCTGGGGAAAGGCAAAAACCTCAGAGGTTGCTCCAGAATTTAGGGTGGTCCGAAACGGATGCAACTGACACAGTATGCCATGCTGCGGCTTAATCCATTATTCGTAACTACCTACCCGGCTGGCCTGCCGCTTGCGCTGATTAGAAATCAGCCTCCCTGGGCACGCTGTGCCGGGCGTCGGCCTGCGCCGACGCCCCCGGTCGGCGAAGGCCGACCGGAGGCCGAAGGCCGATGGCGGGCGACTTTCGTCGGTACGTAGCGATGCGGTAATTTGTCAAGGTAAGATTACAGCCTTCTGAAGTCCTGATAGGCCGTGCAAGAGACGCGCACAACCAACCCTGTGTTAGAAGCCCTTGTCCAACTGCAGGAAAGGGGAAACGGGTTCAGGACCAGAGGCCCCTTGGGATTAGACTTCATCGGAAATAGGACGCGGATGAACGCGGATGGACGCGGACGAACATGGTTTCTTCCTTAAGAACTTAGCATAACCCGGATGCTGCGCTCTAATTTCCGATAAACTCTATTATACCACATTCCCCCCCCCGTGTCAAGTCCCTATACAATCATACGCTCAATGCCGGAAAGTATCACACCCCGGGCGTGCTTCTGCATCCTGAAATAAGCAGAAAGTTGGGATGACCACCGGCTGACTGCTCAGCCGGATCTGGAGAGCCATCCGCGTTCGTCTGCGTACGCCTTCCGATGAAAGTGTGGCAGGGCTGGATTTGCCTTTTCAGCCAATCCGGGCTATATTTAATGAGCGACTCCGGAAGGTTGAGATGACCGAGGTCCGACCCGCCAGACAGGAGGACGCGCCCCATCTGGCCGCGCTGGCGGGGCAGTTGGGCTACCCCACCACACCCGAAGGGATGGCTGCGCGCCTGCAGGCGTTGGCGGAGGACGACCGCCACGCGGTCTTCGTCGCGGTAGAGGCAGACGGCCAGGTCGTGGGCTGGATTCACGTCTATCTCTGCCTGCAGGTCATCGCCGACCGAGAGGCGGAGATCGGCGGGCTGGTGGTGGATGAAACTCACCGCTCCCGGGGAGTCGGCACCCGGCTGGTCCAGGAAGCGGAGGAGTGGGCCCGGGCGCGCGGTTGTGGAGGGATGACCGTCCGGACCAACGTGGTGCGGGAGCGTGCCCACGAATTCTATCGCCGTCTGGGATTCCGGGAGGTCAAAGTCCAGCGGGTGTTCTACAAGTCCCTTCAGGAGGAGAGATGAAACTTCCTCACCCCTTCCTCTGGCTCACCGAATCCGGGCAATCCCGGGCCTTCGTTGTGACCTCCCTTCTGGCTCTCCTGGTGATGGCCTCTTTGCAGGTGCTGGACACTCCTCTGAAGACGGCGGCTGCACCGGCTGGCATCATCTCCTACGAATTCGCCTGCGACCTGGAGGGAGCGCGCCGGATTCTGGATTCCTGGGGGCCCGGGGCCCGGGTCTACGCCGGGCTCAGCCTGGGCCTGGATTATCTCTTTATGCTCTCCTACGCCGGCGCGCTGGGGCTGGGGTGTGTGCTGGTGGCGCGCCGCCTGGGCCGGTGGAGTGGGGGGCTGGCCACGCTGGGGGTGGTGCTCTCCTGGGGGCAGTGGCTGGCCGCACTGCTGGACGCGACGGAGAACTATGCCCTCATCCGCCTGCTCCTGGGGTCAGCGCGGGCCCTGTGGCCCGCCCTGGCCTGCGGTTGCGCGCTACCGAAGTTCCTGATGGTCGGCGCGGGGATCCTGTTTATTGGGGTGGGAGGCATTCTTTCTCTGCTGAGGAGGGGCGTGGGTCGGAGCGGATAAGCGCGGAGATGTAGCAGGCCGCCGGGCCTGTGGAGTGAAGAAGAGGGGGCGGCGGCTTCGCCGCCGCCCCTGGCGCCGATTGGAAATCGGCCTTTCCGGTCGCTTTCGCGCCGGGTGTTGGCCTGCGCCGACGCGATCGTCAGAAGTCGGCGGAGGCCGACGACAGGCCGGAGGCCCAGAAAGGCCGACTTCAGTCGGCGCAAGAAGCAGTTACCCCAGCAGAACGAAAGGAGGAGAGATGAAAGTCATCGTTCTCGGCGGAGCGGGGGATATGGGCAGCCAGACGGTGGAGACCCTGGCCCGCTGCCCCGACGTCCGGCAGATCACGATCGCCGACCGGAACGTTGCCGGAGCGGAGGCGCTGGCCCGCCGCCTGGCGGGAGTCGGGCCCGAAATCGTTGTCCGACCGATGGACGCGCGGGACCCCGCCGACGTGGTGGAGGCCATGCGCGGGCACAATGTCGCCGCGTCCGCCCTGGGGCCGTTCTACCGCTTTGAGGTGCTGCTGGTCCGGGCCGCCATAGAGGCCGGGATAGACTACGTCAGCATCTGCGATGACTGGATCGCCGCGAAACAGGTTATGGAGGAACTGGACGCCCCGGCCCGCCAGCACGGTCGCCGCATCGTCATCGGGCTGGGCACCAGTCCCGGACTTTCCAACCTGGTCGTGGCGTACCTGGCCCGTCAGATGGACCGGCCCCTTCGGGTGACGGTTACCGTCTATCAGCCGCCCGAATCCGGGCACGGGATGGCCGTCCTCCAGCATGTCCTGTTCATCTACGGCGGGCCGGCGCCCGTATGGCGCCGGGGCCAGTTGGAGATGGTCCGGGCCGGGCGGATCGCGCGGGAGGTGGAGCTGCCGATGGTCGGTCGGATGCGGGTCTGGAACGCCGGCCACGCGGAGCCGGTGACGCTCCCGCGCCACTTCCCCAGCCTGGAGGAGGTGACGTTTCTGATGTCGGTGGGAGCCTGGACGCACCTTTTCCTCTGGCTGGGCCGGCTGCGCCTGACTGCCACGCCGGAGCGGATTGACCGGGTGGCCCGCGTCCTGGCCCGCCTGCTCCCGGCACCAAAGAAAGGGGTGCCGGAGCCGCCCGGCGCGCTGCGGGTGGACGTGGAGGGGATTCGGGAGGGTCAGCCCGTCCACCGGATGCTCTGCGGGATCGGGCAGATGCGCCCGGCGACGGGGGTGCCGCTGGCGCTGGGAGCCCTCATGCTGGCCCGGGGCCAGGTCCTGGTGACCGAGGGGGGCGTCTACGGGCCGGAGGCGGTCATAGACCCGGTGGCGCTCCTGCGCGGCCTGCGGGAGGAGACCGGCCTGCAGGCCTATACCGACGTGGGGATGACCCAACCGCTGGAGGTGTGAACTTTAGGTTTTTGTGGCGGCCCTCGGCCGCCGCCCCCAAAAACCCTTGTATATCCACCTGGAGGAAGCGCTAATGGACGAGTTCTCTCTGCATGGCAAAGTTGCGCTGGTTACCGGCGCGTCGCGCGGCATCGGGCGGGCCATCGCGCTTCGCCTGGCCCGCGCAGGGGCCAGAGTCGTCGTCTCCAGCCGCAAACTGGAGAACGTCGGGCCGGTGGCGGAGGAAATCCGCGCCGCCGGCGGCGAGGCGCTGGCCGTAGAGGCCCATGTCGGGCAGACCGAACAGGTGGAGGCACTCATCGCCCGGACCCTGGAGGCCTTCGGCCGGATAGACATCGCCGTCAACAACGCGGCCACCAATCCCCACTTCGGCCCCATTCTCTCCGCCGACGAAGGCCAGTGGGACAAAATCCTGGATACCAACGTGAAGGCCGCCTTCCGGGTGGCGAAGGCCGTGGCGCCGCCCATGCAGGCCCAGGGCGGCGGCAAAATCATCAACGTCGCCTCGGTGGCCGGCCTGCGGCCCTCGCCCGCGATGGGCGTCTACTCCGTCTCCAAAGCCGCGCTCATCATGCTGACCCAGGTGCTGGCGGTGGAACTGGCGCCCGCCAACATCCAGGTCAACGCCATCGCGCCGGGCGTCATCAAAACCCGCTTCAGCCAGGTCCTCTGGCAGACGCCCGCCCTGGCCGAACCCATTCTCAAGGCCACCCCGCTGGGCCGCTTCGGCGAGCCGGAGGACGTCGCCGGGGTGGCCCTCTTTCTGGCCTCGTCCGCGTCCGACTACATCACCGGTGCCGTCTTTCTCGTGGACGGCGGGATGAACATCGCCTCGGCCCTTTAGGGATTCACCACGAAGACACGAAGACACGAAGTTTGTAAAATTTCGGACTCACACCGTTGATCTTTTTGCCACGAATTGCACGAATTTCACGAATGGAGAGAAACAAAATTCGTGGCAAATTCTGAGGTTTGTCCTCAACTGCGTAAGCCCTAAAATTAACAATTCATGCCCCTGTAGCATGCAGGCTGACAAAGTTCCATAGAATAACAAAAACATTCGTGGCCTGCGCTACGTTCTCTGCAAACCAATCAGGGTAGGTATTTACAACAATTCTTCGTGTCTTTGTGTCTTGGTGGTTATCAAAACAACGGGAGGTCTGGTATGCCAATCAACGTGGACGCTGTGGGCAAGAAAATCGGCCCGATGACCAGTCAGTACACCTGGAAGGAAGCCGTCCTCTACGCGCTGGGGGTGGGGGCCGGGTTTGACGAACTGGAATACGTCTACGAGAACCGGCTCAAAATCATCCCGTCCTTCTCCGTGCCGCTGGCCTACCCCTTCTTCGCCGAGGTTGTCGCCCGTTCCGGGATCAACCTGGCCGGGCTCCTGCACGCCGAGCAGGAGACCGTTTTCCACGCGCCGCTCTCCCCGGAGGGGGACACGTTGACCACCGAGGGGCGCATCACCCGCGTCTACGACCGGGGGGAAGGGCGGGGCGCCTTCGTCATCGCCGAGGCCGAAACCTTCGGTTCCGACGGCCGCAGGCGGTTCACCAACATTATGACCCTCTTCGGGCGGCTGGACGGGGGTTTTGGCGGGGAGCCCCCGCCGAAAGAAGAGTTCGCCTTCCCGGACCGCCCGCCGGATTTCGTGGAAGAACAACACCCCTCGCCCGACCAGCCGCTCATCTACCGCCTCTCCGGGGACACCTTCGCGCTGCACGTGGACCCGGATTTCGCCCGCGCCAGCGGCTTTGAGGGGCCGATTATGCACGGCCTCTGCACCCACGGCTTCGCCTGCCGCGCCGTGGTCAAACACCTCTTCCCCGGCGAGCCGGAGCGCATGTCCCGCTTCCGCGTCCGCTTCTACCGTCCCCTCTATCCGGGCGTCCCCATTCGGACCGAAATCTGGAAACTGGAGGAGGGACGGGCGGTCTTCCGGACGGTGAACGTCCAGAACGGCGACGTGGTGCTGGACCGGGGGGTGGTGGAGTGGGTGAGCCGGGAGGAGGCGGCCCGCCGCGCGCGGGGGGAGATTCGCTTTGACGGACGGGTGGCGATTGTGACGGGCGCCGGGCGGGGCCTGGGCCGCGCCTACGCTCTGGAACTGGCCCGCCGGGGGGCCAGAGTCGTCGTCAACGACCCCGGCGTCGCCCGCGACGGCTCCGGCGAGGTCACCGGCGCCGTCGCCGACGAAGTCGTCGCCGAAATCCGCGCCGCCGGCGGCGAGGCCGTCGCCAACTACGACTCCGTCACCACCCCGGAGGGGGGCGAGCGCATCGTCCAGACCGCCATAGACGCCTTCGGGCGGGTGGACATCCTCATCAACAACGCTGGCATCCTGCGGGACAAGTCCTTTGCGAATATGACGCCGGAGATGTGGGAGGCGGTGTTGGCGGTGCATCTGGACGGGGCGTACAACGTGACGCGGCCGGCGTTCTTGCGGATGCGGGAGCAGGGGTACGGGCGGATTGTGTTCACGACGTCGGCGGCGGGGCTGTTTGGGAACTTTGGGCAGACGAACTACAGTGCGGCGAAGATGGGGCTGGTGGGGCTGATGAACACGCTGAAGTTGGAGGGGGAGAAGTACGGGATCAAGGTGAACACGGTGGCGCCGCTGGCGACGACGCGGCTGACGGAGGACGTCTTCCCGCCGGAGGTGCAGGAGCAGTTGAAGCCGGAGTTCGTCGTCCCCCTGGTCCTCTACCTCTGCTCGGAGGAGTGCCCGGTCAGCGGGGGCATCTACAACGCCGGGGGCGGCGTCTACGGGCGGGCCGTCGTGGTGAGCGCGCCGGGGGTCCGCCTGGGCGGGGGCGACCGGATTCCCGCGCCGGAGGAGATTGCCGCCCGCTGGCCGGAAATCATCTCGCTGGCAGGGGCGAAGCCGTATCCGAATGCGAATGCGCAGATACTGGAGATGCTGTCGCCGCCTGCGGCGGGGGCTGGGGCCCCCACGGGTGTAGGGGCCGGGCTTGCCCCTGCCCCAGCGGCCCCTGCCCCAACCGCGCCTGCCCAGGGGCAACCGCAAGGGTTGCCCCTACAGCCGTCCGGCGCGCCGGCCACCGTTGCCGGGGTCTTTGCCCGGATGCCGGAGTTCTTCCGTCCGGAGAAGGCGGCGGGGTTGGACGTGGTCTTCCAGTTCCGCATCTCCGGCCCCGGCGGCGGGGACTGGTACGTGGTGGTGAAGGACCAGACCTGCACCGTCTCGGCGGGGGTCCACGAGAAGCCGACGACGACGCTGAAGATGGCGGACGAGGACTTTCTGGCGCTGGTGGCGGGGAAGTTACCGGCGATGCAGGCCTTCACCAGCGGCAAGTTGAAGATAGAGGGCGACCTGATGAAGTCGCAGTTGGTGCAGAAACTGTTCAGGTTCTGAAATGTGAAGCGTAAAGCGTAAAACGTAAAACGTAAAAAACGTGAAATGGGAAGGGGAGGGGCGATGACGTACGAGGAGTGGGAGAAGGAGGTGCCGGGGAGATCAAGCAGGATTCGTTGTGGAAGATGAAGGCGTATCGGCTGGCGCTGTTTTTGGGGGACCTGGTGTGGCGCGATGCGGCCCGACTGGCTGAGAATCGGCATCTGGTCAGCCTGGCGGATCAGTTGTATCGGGCGGTGGGCTCTATCAGTGCCAATCTGGCCGAGGGGTACTCCAGGGGGTCCGGGCGGGACCGGGCCCGGTTCTACGAGTATGCTCTTGGTTCCGCCCGGGAGGGCCGGGACTGGTACTTCAAATCCCGTCACGCCCTCGGAGAGGCCGTTTTCCAGCATCGCCTGCGTTTCCTCACCAGCCTGATCCGGTTGATTCTGACGATGATTCCGCAGCAGCGCGGGGGAGTCCTGCAACTGCGGGACGCGCCCCCGGTCTACCGCCTTTCATCGGACGAACCCGCTATAGATGATTTGTGGGACGTCGCCGCATCTTTTCCGGGGGAGGACTGGACCCCCGGCCTGGAAGAGGACCCGCTCCTTCGCGACCCTTCCTGGTCCTCTCTCCTCACCGATGTCCCACTCCCAGACTGACTTCACGTTTCACGCTTCATGTTTCACGTTTCACGTTTCACGTTTCACGTCACCTCAAGGAGGCCCTATGCTCGGCATCACATCCTTCGGCGGCTACATTCCCCGACTGCGGCTGGACCGGATGGCGGTAGTCCAGCAGATGGGCTGGCTGGCCCCCGCCCTGATCACCGCCGCACAGGGGGAACGTTCGTTCTGCAACTGGGACGAGGATAGCATCACTATGGCCGTCGCCGCCGCGCGGGACTGCCTGGTGGGCGTGGATAAGAGAGCGGTGGACGGCCTCTACCTGGCCTCTACCACCCTGCCCTTCGCCGACCGCTCCGGCGCGGGCATTGTCGCCACCGCCCTCAACCTGCGGGAGGACGTCCGGACCGCCGACTTCACCACCTCGCAGCGGGCCGGGACCTCGGCCCTGCTGGCCGCGCTGGACGCTGTCCAGGCTGGGGGGAAGCGGTCCGTGTTGGTGGCGGCGGCGGACCGGCGGGAGGCCCGCGCTGCGTCCTACTACGAACTCTGGTTCGGGGACGGCGCAGCCGCGCTCCTGGTGGGCACCGAAAACGTCGTCGCGGAGTTCCTGGGCGCCCACACCCTGACCCTGGACTTCGTGGACCACTACCGGGGCGCGCTCCACCGGTTTGACTACACTTGGGAGGAGCGCTGGCTGCGGGACGAAGGGTACGCCAGAATTCTCCCCGCAGCCATTCAGGGACTCCTGGAAAAATTGGGGCTGACGGTGAACGACGTGGACCGGTTCGTCTACCCGTACCTCTTCGGACGGGACCACGCGCGCCTGGTGCGTCCGCTGGGCATCCCGCCGGAGAAAGTTGCCGACAACCTCTACACCGTCTGCGGGGAGACGGGGACGGCCCACCCGCTGGTCATGCTGGTGCGCGTCCTGGAGGAGGCCCTGCCGGGCCAGCGCATCGTCGTCGTCGGGTTCGGGCAGGGGGCCGATGCCCTCTGCTTCCAGGTGACGGAACACATCCGCCAACTCCCGCCCCGCCGGGGCATCCGCGGCTCCCTGGCGGAGAAGAAGACCACCGACAACTACCTCAAGTTCCTCAAGTTCCGCGACCTCATCATCACCGAGTCGGGCATCCGGGCCGAGGCGCCGACCCAGACCGCGCTGACGACCCTCTGGCGGGAACACCGGATGATTCTGGGCCTGGTGGGCGGACGGTGCACCGTCTGCGGGACGCCCCAGTTCCCCAAGACCGAAATCTGCGTCAACCCCAACTGCCTGGCCATGCACTCCCAGGAGGACTACGAGTTCGCCGACGTCCCGGCGACGGTTCGGTCCTTCACGGGCGACATGCTGGCGGTCTCCGTGGACCCGCCCGCGATCTACGGGATGGTCCAGTTTGAGGGCGGCGGCCGGATGATGGCCGACTTCACCGACTGCGAATTGGACGACCTGAAAGTCGGTATGCCGGTCAGGATGGCCTTCCGGCGGCACCACACCAGCCCGGAGCGAGGGTTTGTGGGCTACTTCTGGAAGGCCGTCCCGCTGGTGGAGGAATGGAAGCGGATGGAGGAAGAGGAGCGCCGCCGGGCCGCCGAGATTCGCTTTGACGGACGGGTGGCGATTGTGACGGGCGCCGGGCGGGGCCTGGGCCGCGCCTACGCTCTGGAACTGGCCCGCCGGGGGGCCAGAGTCGTCGTCAACGACCCCGGCGTCGCCCGCGACGGCTCCGGCGAGGTCACCGGCGCCGTCGCCGACGAAGTCGTCGCCGAAATCCGCGCCGCCGGCGGCGAGGCCGTCGCCAACTACGACTCCGTCACCACCCCGGAGGGGGGCGAGCGCATCGTCCAGACCGCCATAGACGCCTTCGGGCGGGTGGACATCCTCATCAACAACGCTGGCATCCTGCGGGACAAGTCCTTTGCGAATATGACGCCGGAGATGTGGGAGGCGGTGTTGGCGGTGCATCTGGACGGGGCGTACAACGTGACGCGGCCGGCGTTCTTGCGGATGCGGGAGCAGGGGTACGGGCGGATTGTGTTCACGACGTCGGCGGCGGGGCTGTTTGGGAACTTTGGGCAGACGAACTACAGTGCGGCGAAGATGGGGCTGGTGGGGCTGATGAACACGCTGAAGTTGGAGGGGGAGAAGTACGGGATCAAGGTGAACACGGTGGCGCCGCTGGCGACGACGCGGCTGACGGAGGACGTCTTCCCGCCGGAGGTGCAGGAGCAGTTGAAGCCGGAGTTCGTCGTCCCCCTGGTCCTCTACCTCTGCTCGGAGGAGTGCCCGGTCAGCGGGGGCATCTACAACGCCGGGGGCGGCGTCTACGGGCGGGCCGTCGTGGTGAGCGCGCCGGGGGTCCGCCTGGGCGGGGGCGACCGGATTCCCGCGCCGGAGGAGATTGCCGCCCGCTGGCCGGAAATCATCTCGCTGGCAGGGGCGAAGCCGTATCCGAATGCGAATGCGCAGATACTGGAGATGCTGTCGCCGCCTGCGGCGGGGGCTGGGGCCCCCACGGGTGTAGGGGCCGGGCTTGCCCCTGCCCCAGCGGCCCCTGCCCCAACCGCGCCTGCCCAGGGGCAACCGCAAGGGTTGCCCCTACAGCCGTCCGGCGCGCCGGCCACCGTTGCCGGGGTCTTTGCCCGGATGCCGGAGTTCTTCCGTCCGGAGAAGGCGGCGGGGTTGGACGTGGTCTTCCAGTTCCGCATCTCCGGCCCCGGCGGCGGGGACTGGTACGTGGTGGTGAAGGACCAGACCTGCACCGTCTCGGCGGGGGTCCACGAGAAGCCGACGACGACGCTGAAGATGGCGGACGAGGACTTTCTGGCGCTGGTGGCGGGGAAGTTACCGGCGATGCAGGCCTTCACCAGCGGTAAGTTGAAGATAGAGGGCGACCTGATGAAGTCGCAGTTGGTGCAGAAGTTGTTCCGGTTTTAGGGTGGGGGTGGGGTGGGGGCGGCGGCGAAGCCGCCGCCCCCACCATTCCCCCTTCGGTTCTTTGGAAATGCAGTCTCAGCCAGGCACACAGGGGTTGAATTCGGTTGTATGAAGGCACGCGTGGTATTCGCCATCCTGGTAATGGGTTTCAGCGGACTGGTCGCGGAAATATTCCTTCTGAGGGAGTTTCTGATCGTCTTTGCGGGGAACGAATTCTCTATTGGCCTGGTTCTGGCGAATTGGCTGGTGATGGAGGCCCTGGGCGCCTGGGTCTTTGGACGGCTGGCGGAGAAGTTCCCGGGGAAAGTAGAGGCGCTAACAGGAATCACCGTCCTGTTTATCCTGTTCCTGCTCCTGGCCCTTTTCCTGATCCGTTCTTTAAAAAGAATCCTGGGCATCTCTGTGAGCGAGCCGGTTGGCCTTTTCCCGATGTTTTATTCTTCCCTGCTGATTCTCGCACCGGTCAGCGCCCTGCACGGCGCGCTGTTTCCCGCCTGCTGCCAGATTTATTCCCTGGTTTCCAGTCCAGACGCCCCTTCCGCGGGTAGGGTGTATGCCTATGAGACCATCGGCACCGTGATCGGGGGACTGCTCTGTACCTATTTGTTCATTCCCCTCTTCCATACGTTTCAGGTGGTCTTCTGGCTGGCCCTGCTGAACCTCATCCTGTGCGTTGCCCTGCTGGTTTCTTTCTGGCGAACCGGACGGCTCTCCAGGGCCCTGCTACTTGTTCAGGCCGTTCTCGCTGCTGGCGCAGGTTACGGGTTGTTCGCCGGCCCCGCGGATGCCCTTCACCGCCTTTCTATCCAGGCACAGTGGAAGGGCCTCAACGTCGTTCACTACCAGAACTCCCCGTACAGCAATTTCTGTGTGGTGGAGAACGAAGGGCAATACATCTTCTTCCAGGATGGGGTCCCCGAACTGATCACGCCGGTGCCGGACCTGCCGTTTGTGGAGGAATTCGTCCACTTTCCGCTTCTGACGCATCCAGAACCCCGGCATCTCCTGATCCTGGGGGGCGGTGCGGGCGGCGTGATTTATGAAGCGCTGAAACATCCGCCGGTAGAGACCATTGAATATGCGGAACTGGATCCGCTTTTGATTGACCTGATCCGAAAGTTTCCTACTCCGCTGACCGAATCCGAATTGAACGACCGAAGGGTCCGCATCCAGTGCGTGGATGGGCGGATGTACTTGCGCATCACCCGCGGCATGTATGACCTGATTCTGATCGGGATCACCGAACCATCCACTCTGCAGACGAACCGGTTTTTCACCCGGGAGTTTTTCCGGCTGGCCCGAACGAAGTTGAACCGGGGGGGTATCCTCGTTCTCAGCCTGCCGGGTTCCTTAACGTACACTACCGGGGAACTGGCAAACCTGAACAGTTCCATCTTCCATACCCTGAAAACCGTTTTCCCTTATGTTTGGGCGATTCCGGGCGAGGGGACGAACCTGTTCCTGGTTTCTGACGCTCCGGACATTTTGTCGGTGGACGTGAAGTATATTGTGGAAAGAGTACACCAGCGGAATATCCGGGCCGAGGTGGTGATCCCCTGGTACCTGGAACAAAAGTTGCATCCCGGATGGCAGGAATGGTTCCAGCGGTTCATTGAAGGGAGAAGCCGGAAAATCAACTCCGATTTCCGTCCTGTGGGGGTCTTTTACAGCGTCTCTCACTGGAGTGCCCTCTTTGCCCCTTCCCTGCGCGGGCTTTTCCGACAACTGGAGAAAATCAACCTGTGGGCCCTTGTTGTTGCGCTCGTTGCAGTTCTGCTCTGCTATCTCCTTGTCTGGAGGTCAGGGAGGGGGCGATCCCTGCGGATGGGGATTCTCTTCTCCATCATCACCACTGGCCTGGCTGGCATGCTTTTTGACCTGATGCTGATTTTCGCCTTTCAGTCCGTCTATGGGTACGTCTTTTCCTGGATCGGGCTTCTGGTCGCATCGTTTATGACGGGAGCGGCCTGCGGGGCCCTGCTGGTCTCCCGCGCGCTGAAATGGACACAAAACACCCTCCGGTTTTTCCTGAAGACCGAACAGGCAATCATAGGTTTTGCCGCAGGATGTCCCCTGCTCCTTCTGGCAGTACATGCACTTCTGGAGGGAGCGGAAACGCTTTTTTTCTCCCGCTGGCTGTTTTTGGTTCTTTCGTTTGCTGGGGGACTTGTGATCAGCGCCCAGTTCCCTCTGGCAAACCATCTGCTTTTGCAGGATCGCGGGGGTTTCACTCCAACTGCCGGGCTGTTGTACGCTTTGGACCTGCTGGGAGGGTGGCTGGGAGGAGTCGTCGGGGCGGTGGTGCTTTTGCCGATACTCGGCCTTTTGGGCACGGGTATCGCTGTGGCCATGTTGAAATTGAGCAGTTTTGCGGTTATCATGTGGGTTGGGCAAGGGTTGTGAGGAGGTGGGCCATGAGCGATTGGGTTTCTCAAAAGATCACCCGGCGAGAATTCCTGAAGGGCGTGGCAGTGTTATGTCTCAAAGTCGCAGTGCCTTCCTGTATTCTGAACTCCTGTCGCCCTGCGGCTCCCCGCGAAGGGCCAATGCCTGTGACAACCACAGGGGTGGAAACCCCCACTTCTGCTCCCGCAGGTTCCGGCCGATTTGAACCAGCCTACCGGAAACTGCACCGGACAGGGGAACTGGCGGCACGGGCAGAGAAACTCTGGGCGATTATGGAGAGTTGCCGGCTGTGTCCGAGACAGTGCGGTGTCAACCGGCTGAAAGGGATGAGCGGGTTCTGTCGGGCACCGGGCGCCACCCTGGTCATCTCGGCGTTTCATCCCCATTTCGGTGAAGAAAGACCCCTGGTCGGACGGGGAGGCTCAGGGACAATTTTCCTCACCCACTGCAACCTGCGGTGCGTCTTTTGCCAGAACTGGGAGATCAGCCACCTGGGGATGGGCCAGGAAAGCAGCGTAGAGGAACTGGCCGGTATGATGCTCCAACTTCAGAAAGTCGGCTGCCACAACATCAACCTGGTGACCCCAACCCATTATTCGGCCCTCATTTTGAAGGCCCTGGACATCGCGGCGGGGCTGGGGCTCCGGTTGCCCATCGTCTACAACACCAGTGGCTGGGAGCGTCTGGAGATTCTGGAGGTTCTGGACGGGGTTGTGGACATCTACCTGCCCGACTTCAAGTACTGGGACAGCGAGATGGCGGCGAAATACTCTTCCAGAGCCGCGAACTACCCGGAGGTGACCAAGGCCGCTATCCTGGAGATGCACCGTCAGGTGGGAGTGGCAAAACCAGGACCCGATGGCATCATGTACAGAGGGCTGATGATCCGACACCTGGTAATGCCCAACGACGTGGCGGGTTCCGAAAAGGTGATGGAGTGGATCGCGGAGAACCTGCCCAAAGACACGTACGTCAACATCATGTCCCAGTACACTCCTATGCATAAAGCGTACAGGTACCCCGAAATATCGCGAAGGATCACTCGCGAAGAGTACGAGCGGGTGGTTAAGAAAGCCCGGGAGTTGGGCCTCACCAACCTGGATATCCAGGGATACTGGTGGCTGGAGTGACAGTGATCCGTTCACGGGGAGGGGCTGTGGGCGGCGGCCCGAAGGGCTGCCGCCCACAAACCCCTCTCACTCTGCTACAAGGGAGGAATCATGCCCACAGGAATCCGCGATAAAGTCGCCATTATCGGCATGGGATGCACCCGGTTCGGGGAGCGCTGGGATGTGGGGGCCGAAGACCTGATGGTGGAGGCCTTTGAGGAGGCGCTGGCCGACGCCGGGATTGACCGCAAGGAAATCCAGGCCGCCTGGCTGGGCACCTGCTTTGAGGAAATCAGCGTCGGCAAGAGCGCGCTGTCCCTCTCCATTAACCTGCGGCTCCCGCGCATCCCGGTCACCCGGGTGGAGAACTTCTGCGCCACCGGGACGGAGGCGTTCCGGGGCGCGGTCTACGCGGTGGCGTCGGGCGCGTGCGACATCGCGCTGGCGCTGGGGGTGGAGAAACTCAAAGACGTGGGCTACGGGGGACTCCCCAACCTGGGGGCCACGGCGGGGAGCCTCAACTGGCAGTGGATGCCCAACATCACCGCGCCGGGGGCCTTCGCCCAGTTGGCCACCGCCTACGCCGCCAAATACCGCATCCCGATGGAGGACCTGAAGCGGGCGATGGCCCACGTCTCCGTCAAGAGCCACGCCAACGGCTCCCTCAACCCCAAAGCCCACCTGCGCCGCCCCGTCACCGAGGACGAGGTGCTGAACGCGCCCATTGTCGCCTACCCGCTGGGCCTCTTTGACTGTTGCGGCGTCAGCGACGGCGCCGCCTGCGCGATTGTCACCACGCCGGAAATTGCGCGCGGGCTGGGCAAGAAGGACATCGTCACCGTCAAGGCGCTCCAGATTGCCCTCTCCAGCGGGGAGGAGATGGGGTACAACGAGTGGGACGGAACGTACTTCATGACCACCGCCAAATGCAGCAAAGCGGCGTACCAGGAGGCCGGCATCACCGACCCCCGGCGGGAAATCAGCATGATGGAGGTCCACGACTGCTTCTCCATCACCGAACTGGTGACAATGGAGGACCTGCACATCTCCGAGCGGGGGAAGGCGTGGAAGGATGTCCTGGACGGCTTCTTTGACTTGCGCGGCGGGGGGATTCCCTGCCAGCCCGATGGCGGCCTGAAGTGCTTTGGGCACCCCATCGGCGCCTCGGGCCTGCGGATGCTCTACGAGATGTACCTGCAACTGCTGGGGCGGGCCGGGGAGCGCCAGATTCCGAATCCCCGCTACGGCCTCACCCACAACCTGGGCGGCATGCCGCACATGAACATCTGCGCCATCACCATTGTGGGGTTGATGTAGCGCAAAAATGGGGGTTTGCGGCGAGCGGCTTTGCCGCCTGCCGCAAACCCCATTATCTCCCAATATGGAGACCGAACTCTTCACCCACCCCGAACTGAACCGCGAGGTCACAGCCATCGGCGGGCGCTACTTCTGGATGAAGGAGGGGCGGCTTCCCTTTGAGGGACGGGAAGTCCTCTACCTGGTGGGCTGCGCGGTTCTGGACACCACCTGCTGTGGCGTCGGGGGGTTCGGCTGCGCGCTGGTGCCGGGCTTTGTGGTGGAGTGGAAGAGCGCCGTCTCTCCGGAGGGGCGGCCTGTCTCCCGGGTGGAGCGGATACGGGATGAGGCGACCCAGGCCGAAATCCGCCGCCGCATCCGGGATAAGGAGCCCGTCCATCAGGTCAACTTTCTCTAACCCTCACCTTTCACGTTTCACTTCACGTTTCACTTTTCACGTCTCACCATGCTCCAAACCCGCATCACCCGACTCTTTGGCACAGAATACCCCATCGTCGGCGGCTGCATGATGCACATCTCCGGCCCGGAGTTTGTCGCCGCCATCTCCAACGCCGGCGCGCTGGGCGTCCTGGCCTCGGCGATGTTCCCGGACCGGGAGTCCTTCCGGCAGGCCATCCGCCGCACTCGCGCGCTGACCGACCGGCCCTTCGCGGTGAACCTCAGCCTTCATCCTGCCGTCCGTCCCATAGACAACCACATCTACGTGGACGTCATCCTGGAGGAAGGGGTTTCTATCGTGGAGACCAGTGGGCACCGACCGCCAGAGGACCTCTACGCCCGGCTGAAGGCTGGCGGGGTGACGGTGATGCACAAGTGCGTCAGCGTGCGGCATGCCCTTACCGCCCAGCGCCTGGGGGCCGACGCGGTGACCGTCTTCGGCTACGAGGGGGGAGGGCACATCGGCGAACTGGGGCTGACGACGATGGTGCTGGTCCCGCTGGCGGCGGACGCGCTGGAGGTGCCGGTCCTGGCGGCCGGCGGCATCGCCGACGGGCGCGGGCTGGCGGCCGCGCTGGCCCTGGGGGCCGAGGGCGTGGTCATCGGCACCCGTCTCCTGCTGACGGAGGAGTGCCCCATCCACCCGAACCTGAAGCGGGCGCTGGCGGAGGCCGCCGAGACGGACACCCGGCCCGTTCTGGGTTCCCTGCACAACCAGATGCGGGCCTGGGACAACGCTGCTGCCCGCAAACTGGCCGAACTGGAGGCCCGGGGCGCATCCCTGGCGGAGATTCTGGCCGTCGTCGGCGGCCACATGACACGCCGGATGTACGAGACCGGAGAGGTGGACGTCGGAGTGATGGCTTGCAGCCAGATTGTCGGCCTGATCCGGGAGGTCCGCCCGGTGGCAGAGGTGATTCGGGGGATGGCAGAGGAGGCGCAGGCTGTCCTGAGACGGTTGCTTTAAGATGAGGGCTGGGGCGGGCCATTGGCCCGCCCCGGCCCTTTCTCTCAATAGTTGCGCATCACCAGCGGAAGATAGACCTCTCCCCGTACCGGCAGGATCAGCAGGTTGTAGAGGGCGTCGCAGTACCCCCCGTAGGCAGAGCCCAGTGGGGCCATTTCCAGATAGTAGGTCCCGGCACCCGGTGGCGTCCACCCAAACGAAATAGACCGCTCCCGGCCCCCGTAGCCCAACCAGTCCCCCAGAAGGTTCATATCCGCATCGTACAGGTGCACCCGCATCGCCAGTCCCATTCCCATGTTGAACATCTTAACGAGGTACGGCGTTCCTGTATCTACATCTTCCTGGGGGACGGTGAAGGTGACCCAGTCGGCATCGGTGCCGGTGTGGAAAGTATGGGACTGAACGCCGGTATAGGTGCTGGAATGGTCAGCATCGTCATCGTTCTCATAGGCATCTGGTTCTACGGGTTGAGGTTCCGGCCCCTCCACCCACACCAGATGGCCTGCGTCGTTGTAGTAGTAAGCCGCCGGCTGAGCGCACCAATGCCCCGTGCTGACAGGCGAACAATCCCACCAGTACAGGCCGTTAAATGAGGCGCTGTAATCGCCGGAACTGTCCGCGAAGGCGGGCCGGTAGTAATGATACCATACCAGGTGGTCGTACCGCCGAATCTGGGCAATGACGGGCTCATTGGGCGGAGATTTTCCGTAGACTGTGTTGTTCATCCCGTCGGCGTAGACCGTCAGTTGCGGGATGGTCAAAGCGACGTGGTCGCCGTCGCCAGTCTGTACGATGAGGACGTCTCCTTCGGTAATGGTCACCGGTGCACTGCCGCTCAGATGCGCCGCGTAGTTGCCTCCCCAGGATGTGGAAGTCGTGGTCGTGACGGCAACGGTTTCGCTGTTCCGCAGCAGGGTGATGGTGACCGGCGTGTGGGGGGTCTCGGTGTAGCCCTCTACGTAGTCATCCCCTTTCTGAGCGTTGACAGTAAAGGCGTAGAGATAGACCTGGCGCCGGGTAACATGCCCCTCTGGGTCCCTGAGCCACACAGTGGTGACTCTATCCTGCCCGCCTAACTGTACCCCCCAGGGAGAAAATGAATACTCGCCGCTATCCACGTCGCGCTCATCGCAGAGGCGTATCCAGTCCAGAGACCCGTTCTGGAAACTGGGCCCGCGCCGGAAATCCCACAGTTCTGCAATCAGATGACCGCCCGAGGAGTTACCGGTCAGGCCGTAGTCGTCGTCCAGCCGGACCGTCAGGTCTCCGACCGTCATCGTCTCGGTGAGGGCACCGTCTGTTACCTCAATGATGTCGGAAGAGGTGATGGTAGAGGTCATGTTCACGTAGAAACCGCCCCCTGAGGCGGCCTGAATGCCGGCACGGATGCTCTTCACGGCGCCGGTGTGGTCTTTCAGCGTCACCGTCAACGTGCCGGAGCGGCCCCAGTATCCCCGAATCTCGTACTGGTCCAGCGTGGCGGCAATGACCGGTGCGGAGAACTGGTCGCACTGGTCGTTCCCTTCCTCATCGTAGACGCAGAGGCGGACGTAATCGCCGCGCACCAGGCCTGAGGTCGTGCTCAGGACAAAGGTTCCGTTCACATCGGCCCGGCCACTGACACAAGAGGATCCCGCCCAGCAGGTTGTTCGGACATGTTCTCCTTCAGACGCGCGCCGATAGAAGATTGCGCGCACCTGCCGGCCCGGGTCGGTGGTGCCGCTGACCGTCCTGGTCTGGGGGTCCAGGAAGGCATCCAGGGTCGCGGCGGTGTACTGGACGTCCACCCCGCCGCCGCTGACGGAGACGACGTCGCCGGCCCGAATGGTGGTGGTGAACTCGCAGCGGGCGTAGCCGTCTGCCCGGCTTCGGCCGCTGCATTCGGAAAGGATATTCCCCGTCCGGCTCAGCGTGGCGGAAAAGTCCACCTCCGGTTTCAGGTAACTGGAGAAGCCGTAGTAAGTGGAGATATGGTATGCGTAGAAAGCGTCATAGTAGGTGCTGTTCCCACAGGCATCATAGGCATAGACCGATGCCGCGGCCTTGCGGTCAAAGTCCACCACGGTTGAGAAGTCGGCTGTGAAATTGCCGTTCTCGTCTGTGCTGACGGTCTGATCGTGGCTTGTCTTGTAACAGGGGTGGTCTTTGTAATCGTCAACCCGTATGAGCACAGATCGTCCGGGGTCCGTTCGGCCGGACACGGTGTTGGTCTGGGGGTCCACCCAGGCGCGGAGGTCGGCGATCACAGTGCTGACTGTCCTGTCTTGAACGGTGACTTCCACCGTGTCTCCAGGCTGCAGACTCCAGTTGTAGCCCCAGGTGGGACACGATTGCCAGGAAGGAGCAAAGGAGTACCAGCCTTCGGAGTAACTGGTGATGGATTGAGTCGCGATGACGCGCCCGCCGCGCAGGATGCGCATTGTAACCGTAGTGAGGGGAGCGGCGAGACCCCAGAAATAGGTTTGGGCATCTCCGGTATTCCCCGGCGGAACATAGGCGTTGATGGTGGGGTTCACATCCTGGGCATCCCGTTTGGCCACCCGGATCTGTGAGGCGATGGCCGCCAGGCGGCTCAGGCCCAGAATCTCCCCAGGCAGCGCCTGAGCAGTTGCAAACTCGTGCTGCGAATTCGATCGGGGTTGACAAGATCGCGGGATTCGTCTATCCATAAGACCTGCCAGATTACTAACGGATCAGGAGGGCCTCCAATGGATGACGAAACTTTCGCTATTACCTT
>Ga0209479_1001709_pt1 | contig 19275 bp, 19 predicted proteins | sample DewCreD2012metaG_2_FD_184112 | JGI IMG/M metagenome (GOLD analysis project Ga0209479, IMG submission 184112) | Hot spring sediment bacterial and archeal communities from British Columbia, Canada, to study Microbial Dark Matter (Phase II) - Dewar... ...
CCTTCCAACCGCCTGTGCTGACAGAAAGGGAACGGGCGGTCTTGAGGCTGCTGGCGGAAGGGAAGGGCAACCGTGAGGTTGCCGCTATACTCAAGCTGGCAAGGAGCACCGTTCGCAACCCCTCCCAGCGCATCCTGAAGAAGCTTGGCGTCCACAGCCGGGCCGAGGCGGTGCGACGGGCACGTCGGCGGGGGTGGATATAGTCCCCTGGACTAAGCAAAATTAGTGCATGATCCTATTGACAATGGCCCTGCAAGGGGTGTATAATCCAGTTGGGCGGCGCCGAGGCGGGGCGGAGTTTAGACTCTTATGGAAGGGGAACAGGATCATGCAAGCCTTGAAGGGATTTCTGACACTTGTGTTGGTTGCTACGGTAGTAGTAACATCTGCTATGGTCGGCTCAACGAAGCCTGTACTGGCAGACGGAGAAGGCGGCTCTACCATTCGCGTCCCGATGAACCTCGATTGCGAGAATCTGAAAGGCTCGGCCCTTGAATACGCTAGAGCGCATAATTTGTGTCCATCGGGAGATAACATCCACGATGGCATAGCGCCAGATGATATTCGCTGGGGAAATTGTGGATGGAGCTCGCTCTTTATAGAGGACTTGGGTATTGGGGCGGCTGCATTTCACATGGGAGCTGGCTCCAGTCTTGGTCCAATTGTGAATGCCAACTACAATGTAAGCTGGGTTAACTGGAGCACAGGAGGCAGTGGCAACGTTTCAGGAAGCGATTGGTTGTTCTCGACAACGTGGTCTCAAACTAGGATCGATAATACAGGTCGTGGATTTGTCACCGCGACGATGAGCGGCAATGTGCTCCTTGCTTGGGGTGGCACTTGTACGTTTCTCTATCCGAGCGATGATGAATGGATGGATTAGTGGATAAGCGACATCAATTCTATACAGAGGAAAGACTCCGCCCTGCCTCTAGCCTGTAGCGACAAACGAGGTCATGAGGAGAAATCAATGAGAGTGGAAAGGCCTTGGGAAGAACATCGACTAATAGCGCAGGTTCGAGCTTTATCTCGACTACCACCTAATGCCAGACTCCCTCGACTTCCCGAGGATGAACAGGTATTGTTAGATAGTCTGGTGTTGGCAGAGGATCCTGTAGAATGGCTTGAACGAACGTCCAGTGTTACTATTGCACGCGTAGTGCTATGGAAGGCACTTAAGGATCTACCGACATATCTGCAAGGGGCTTACCGGGCCTGGCAATCCGGGGTACATCTGCGGCTTGGTAAGCCTCCAAGTTTATCAGAAGAGGTGCAAGAATCATTTCATTTGCTTGATAATACACGCCCAACTACAATATCGCTTGAAACTCTAAAAATTGTTTTGGAAAAGCTGCGCCTATATTATCAGGACGAAGAGCTTCAGAAGTATATCAAAGACAAAGAAAACTTCTCGCTACTGATTGAACTGTTAGGTCTACCAAGGCAGGTAGACGAAATCGCGTATATCGTAGAAAGGTATTCTCATATTGGTGCAATTGAGACAATTCGCTATCTCGTATCACAAGTCATTCCTGCTCTCGCTTCGCTGTGGGAGCCATCCATGAAAGTGCTTCACCCCAACATATCGTCTCCTACAAATGGGTATCAAGTAACTCTAAGGGAGGTGGCGATTGGTCGCCATGGGTTCGCCCTCACGTTGCAAACAAAAATATCCGAAGCTCTCTTCCAGTTGCCCGAAAACATCACATTAATGTTGGTTCGATGGGGCGGGGCAGAGCAAATCTTTGATGATCAAGGTTATCACTACCTTGTATGCTATCCACTGGGAGATCACGTGAAGCACGGGCGGACTCACTACATGAAGTTGCAGCTTTTGTGTTTCCCCTCGATTTCTGCGACAGCGACTCAAATAACGTTAGCTATAGACCGCATATCGTTTTCCGGTATTGGTTTTCAGCTTAAGCAAAAGGTACAACAGCACCATCCGCATTATGTTCTTCAGCCTAGGGGTACACTTACCTGGAGTGTTGACGTGAGTCAAAAGGACATTTGGCGACCACGCCCCTGGAAAGCTCTTATAGGCGGATAGGAAACCGCCCAACCACTCGCTCCAGCCGACTGCGCCCGTGTTGCGCTCGCTCGGCGCGGCTGAGCTCGGTGCCGTTAGACTAATAGCATCCGATAAGGAGGTCATCATGGCACAGTGGTATTACGGCAATGCTTCGTACTTTGACCCGTGTCCGGTTCGTCATGATGGCTGTGATAACTTTCGGGATATTGCTTACGGTCATTGGTTCACCGATCAGTCATGTGGGATATTACCTCAAAGGGGCTGTGATGTTCGGATTACTATCAGAGACCGGTGTAAGGGCACACAAGTTAACTTTCCGATCAGCACTCAGTGCTCGTGTGCGTATTATGCAGGATGCTCTTTGCGAACACGGTGCAACGGTATTTTGGAAGGCTACTCAACTCCTATTCTCGATCTGACTTCTGACCTGTTTCTTTACTTGCACGGGAACCTTACCGATGGCCGAGTTCGCTTCAGTGTATACACATAACGGCGGTAAACAATAGCTAGCCGTTTCCAGTGAGATCGGCTCAATCAACAACACGATTTATCTGAAGTGTGATGGAGGATTGATCCATGAACAGCTCTGATATCTCTAAAAGATCGTTTATTCGCATACTTGCGAGTAAGATTAAGCAAAAGAGCCTCCAGATGTATTTGCGGCAACTCACACCCTCTATCATTATAGCAGTTTCAGTTCTGATAGCTGGATGTACAATGTCGCCTGACAGCGCACAGCCAGTCACACCGTTTCCGACAACCACAGCAATAACAACAACTCTTACTACTACAGTTGCCCAGATGAGTAGCGCCGCAGTCCGTGCAGCGCGTTTGCGCTTGGCTAAAAACGGACTGGAAAATCCAGACCTGGTCTCAGTAATTCGCATCACATCTACAACTTGGCTGGATGATTGCCTGGGACTGCCATCTGATAAGACATGCCACCCACAAGCCACGCCAGGATATCTTATTGAACTGGAGCGAGATGGACAACGCTATCTGTTCCACACAGATCAGGACGGTAAGCAGGTCAGGCTAGCATGGTCATCAATTACGCCCCTTAGTGAGGCGTTCGTGCAGTGGCAATACTCTGATGCGCAAGAATGCAAAACGGCTGTGATCGGTGTAGAACAGATGCGATTCGGTAGATGCGGCGAGGCTATGCTAGCAGCGTCATCAAGGGCTTCTATGTGGCCTGATATCAATGGACAGAGCCAAGCAAGCTACTTAAAGCAAAAATATGCCCCCTTCACAGCCAACACAATACGTGGCACGCTCGTCTTTACCGGGACCGGCACCATTGAAGCGAGCGAAGCCGAACAGCGCGCTATTGCTGAGTGGGCCCTTACCCGCTTTATAGAAGCAAATGCCAACTACCTTCCAGCCGACTACGGCCTCAACCTATTCTGGCATGAAGAATCTACATCCTTCTGTGGAGGCCTCTGGATTTATCAAACTGGACTGGCTGTGGCCTGGAACTGCGATGGCAGCGCAGCGCTTGGCGCGGGTTTTCTGTCGGCGACGCAACTGCAGCAGTTTTACAGGTGGCTCGACAGTGGCAAGCAATGGGACGTTGTGCGTAACGGTCAAGTTGAAGGGAAGCCCTTTAATCTTACCCTTCAATTCGCCAGCAGTAACACCGTAGAGAACGCAACGGCTGAAGATGTTGAGGACGTATTGCAATTTGCGCGTGAAGTATATATGGAACTGACCGACAAAGTTCCAAAGAAATAGAAGCTACTCCCGTTTCACAATCATTGCCACCGCCTCGCCCCCACCCAGGCACAGCGTCACCGGCTTCATAAGGCGGAAGTATACACAAATCAGCTACCATCCATCTCTTCGCGGTTGACACCCCCCCGGAACGGTGTTATGATCCCGGCGCTACCGGCGCGGAGCCCGTCCCCGCTCCCACAGCATAGGAGCGGGGATGGGAGTGAGGGTAGCAACATAGCATAAGGAACTGCCTCCGCGCCCAGCGGCAGAGATGCCGCACCCGCCCGTGGAGGGGACATGGGCCGATTCCGAGAAAACTGGGAACGACGGCGCTTCCGTTACGGCTTCTTCATCACTATCATCCTGCTCACCCTACCGTGCTACTGCCTGGGCTTTGGAGCGCTGTGGTTCCGGTCCCGCCAGGCGGCCCCGGCAGCGACGCTGCTGCCCAGCGCCACGCCTACAGCCACTCACACGCCCACCCCCTTGCCGACTATCACGCCCTTCCGCTCCCCCACGATCACCCTCACGCCTGAGCCCACGCGCACACTGGGGCCCACGCCCACCCAGTTCTACCCGCCCACGCTCACGCCAACCGAGACACCCTCCCCCACCCTGACAGAAACCCCCACTGTCACGGAGACGCCCACCGCGACCGAGACTCCCACGCCCAGCCCAACGCCGACGCTCACCCCTACGCTGTCGCCCACCCCCAGCCCCAGCGCCACACTGTTGCCCACGACTCCCCCTATCCCTCCGCCATCGCCGACGGAGACGGTCCCGCCTGCCAGCCCAACAGCCACACTGACGCTGACGCCGACGCTGCCCATCACATCAACGCTCTCGTTGATGCCGTAGAGACACGTGGCGAGCCAGCATAAAAGCAAAAGAGCGCGAGGGGCACAGTGTGTCCTCGCGCTCCTGAGCAATCACCCCATAAAGGCGGGCGTTCAGCGCCTGTCGCCGACCGCTTCGGGGATCAACCCCATCTCCTCCAGCTTCGCCAGCACCTTGGCAGCGCTTTCCTCCGGCGTCTCGCGGCCATCGCTATAGCACACCACCTCCGGATTCAGCGGCGGCTCGTAAGGATCGGAGATGCCGGTGAAGTTGGCGATCTCCCCCGCCAGGGCTTTCTTATACAACCCCTTCACATCGCGCTCCACCAACACCTCCAGCGGCGCCTGGACATACACTTCAATGAAGTTGGGGATCCTGGCGCGGATCTCATCGCGGATCGCGCGGTAAGGCGAGATCGCGGCGGCAATGGCGACGACACCGTTGCGGCTGAGCACTTCACACACCCAGCCGATGCGCCGGATGTTCGTGTCACGGTCCTCCTTGCTGAAGCCCAGCCCCTTGGACAGGTGCGTGCGCACAACGTCGCCGTCAAGCACCTCCACCTTCATCCCCCGCGCCCGCAACTCGCGCTCCAGGATATGGGCGATCGTGCTCTTGCCTGCGCCCGATAGCCCGGTAAACCAGACTGTAAACCCAGGATGTTCCATGTTGACTGTTCCTCGGTCTGACTACTGACGACTGATCCGCCGCCCACGCATATCGCCCGGCACGGGCACGCCCAGCGCATCCAGCATCGTCGGGCCGACATCCATCAGTTCCAGGCCGTGGAGTTCCCGCCCACCCTGGCGTTGGCGCGGATCGTAGTAGATGTAAATCCCATACTCCGCGTGGTTGGCGTCGTCCGGGCCGGTATCGTTCTCAAAGGTATGGATACTGTGGTGGCCGAAGCTCCCCACCGCCCGCCAGAACAGGTTGCCGAAGTACACGATCAAGTCCGGGGCCACGCCGCGCACCTCGCGGTAGATGCCCTGCGGCTTGTAGCTGACCGTGCCGATATTGCGCCCCTCGTGGTCGGTCAGGGCCGCCAGCTTCTCCACGAGTTCATCGCGCACCGCCTCATAGCGCTCCGGCGGAATGACCCCACTCGGCTCGCGGCCCTGCACGTTCAGGAAGATGCGGCCATAGTAGCCGCCGCTGGACCAGGCCGTCGTCTTCTCCCAGTCCACCTCTACCTTTTCAAAGGGGATGGCGCCCTGGCCCTCTGGCTCCTCCTTGAGCACGAGATAGCCCTCCCGGCGCAGCCACTCATTGACACAGATACCGCCGTCCATCTTCTTCGCGCCGTGGTCGGAGAGCACCATCACCGCTGTGTTATCATCCAGCAGGCTCAGCAGTTGGCCGATCTGCTCGTCAATCATATGGTAGTAATCGCGGATGGCGTTCTGATAGGGGTTGCCCGGCTCATGCTTCCAATGAGTCGGGTCGTGGTACTTCCAGAAGCCGTGATGGATGCGGTCGGTGCCCATCTCCACGAACATGAAGAAGTCCCAGGGCCGCTCGGTCATCAGCTTTTTGACGACGGCGAAGCGCTTCTCGGTCATCTCATAGATCTGCTTGAGCAGAAAGTCCTTGTTCTCCGTGCGGAACTGCTTGACATCCACCAGGTACTCGCCGCCGGCCCACTCATTGATCTGGCCGCTCATCTCGGCAGGGTAGGTGAAGATCTTCGTCATCCTGGCGCCCGCCTCGTTCACACCGACGGTGGCCGGCGTGAGGAAGCAACCCACAGCGATGCCGTTGACCGGCTTGACCGGGTACATGGGCGGCACGCCCACGACGATCACCTGCTTGCCCGCCCGGCTGAGGATGTCCCAGACGCGGTCAGCCTTGACGGCGGCGGCGCTGGCGATGCTCATGTTGTGATACGACGTATCCGAGCGGTTGCGGAAGCCATAGATGCCCAGTTCGCCGGGGTCGTGGCTGGCCGTCATCACGCTCCACGCCGGGACGGTAATGCAGGGGATGCAGCTTTTCAGCCTGCCGTAGGAGCCGTTCGTGATCAGCCGGTTGAGATGGGGCAACTCCTGGCGCCACTGCTCAAACACCAGTTCCGGCGGGGCGCAGTCCAGCCCTATGACAAACAGCTTGGGGTTGGGGTTTTTCCGTTTCAGAAAATTGAACATGGTCTTGTTTGCCTCAGCACTCCTCTCACCGCAGGTCGCTGAGAGCGCAGAGGGGAGGCAGAAACCCTTTAGATTCTCTGCGCAGTCTCCGCGTCCTCCGCGTCTCTGCGGTGAACAAGGTCTGGCCTACTGCTGCTCGCGCTTGGCACGCAGGCCCTCAATCAGCACACGCGAGACCTCGGGCCGGGTGAACTCCGGCGGCAGCGGCTCACCGCGCTCCAGCATCTGGCGCACCTGTGTGCCGGAGAGGATCACATGCTCAGACGGGTCATGTGGGCATGTCTTGGAGCTGACAATGCCGCCGCACTTGCGACAGTAGAAGGTATGGTCAAAGAAGAGCGGCGTGATGCCGATCTCCTCAGCTTTGAAATTTTCAAAGATCAGGTGCGCGTCATATGGGCCATAGGTCTTACCCACACCGGCGTGGTCGCGCCCGACGATGAAATGGGTGCAGCCGTAGTTCTTGCGCGCGATGGCGTGGAAGACCGCCTCACGCGGGCCGGCATAGCGCATCGCCGCCGGGAACACACCCAGGATGACGCGGTCGGCCGGGTAGTAATCGCGCAACAGTTCCTGGTAGCTGGCCATGCGCACATCTGCAGGGATGTCATCGGCCTTCGTCTCGCCGACCAGCGGGTGCAGGAACAGCCCGTCCACGATCTCCAGCGCCGTCTTCTGAATGTACTCATGCGCGCGATGGATGGGGTTACGCGTCTGGAAGCCGACGATACGTCGCCAGCCGCGCCGGGCGAACATGCGCCGCGTTTGTGCAGGCGTGTGGCGGAACTCCGGGAACTCCTGCTTCGCCGGCCAGTCCACCAGCCAGACCTCACCGCCGATCAGCAGGTCCTCCTGGCGATAGAGGCGGGCCACACCCGGATGGGTCTCCTCGGTGGTCCGATAGACCTCCTGGGCCTCCAGCCGCTTATCATAGGGATAGATTTCCGCGACCTGCATGATCGCCAGGACACGGTCGCCCTCCACAAGCGCCACTTCCTGACCTTCGTGGATCGTCTTCGCCAGTTCCGGCGCGATGGGGAGGACGATGGGCAGGGTCCACACCAGGCCATTGGCCAGGCGCATCTCGCGCACCACGCGTTCGTAATCGGCGCGGGTCATAAAGCCGGTGAGCGGGCTGAACGCGCCGACAGCGATCAGTTCCAGGTCGGACACCGCCATCGGGGTGAGGGGGACGCGGGTTATATGGGCGGCGCGTTCGCGCACCGCCTCGCGCATCGTCCCCCGCAGCGCGCGGTCCACCAACACGCCACCATGGGGGGTGATGCCAGGGGTATCAACAGCCATATGCCTTCCTTCTTTATCCTAAAAGTGTAGGCCTCCGCGCAATGCAGAGGTGTAGATTGAACCATAATACGGTATCGCCGATAGCGACATGGCGTCAATGAGAAAAAGGGCACAGAATAAACCGAGCCACCTGGGAAACAGCGCACCCCACTCAGGCGACCCGGCCCAGTTTGAAGGCCATTGTAACCGGTATTGCCTAGACTGTCAAGAAAAGGACACATACTGAAGCCGGTCAGTGCGATGGAGAAGTGGCATGATCAAGCTCTCCCCAACAAACAGGGGAGAGACCCGACTCAGTCTCTCCCCACGTTTGATCACCTACGGGGTATTCCGGTTAGACGTATCACGGCACAGGGATGCCGTTATAGTCCTCACCAACCGTAGAGCCATCTGCCGGAACCTTAGACTGAATGCGAACCACAGCAGCAACCTGGCATCCAGCAGCCGTACACTCAACGATCGCGCTGCCACCGAAGCCCCCATCTTGATAGTAACCGAACTCCGCAGCGGCCGGGTCTTGGTTAAAGTACGGATTGGAGTTAACCTTCTCACCAACATTGATGGTTTGATTGAAGGTATGTGTCACCACAGTATTACCATCCCGGTCCACGTAGCGGATGCTCAGCGCACCGGCGGGAATCGGATTGCTCCCGATGTTCTGGACAGCGATAAAGGCCCGTTGGCGCTGACCGTTGTCCCAGTAGCTTTGAGTCCAGCGCACGTACGGGAGAGCCAGCTTGGCTGCGCCTGAAGGGACACCCAGGAAGGCCGTAGAGGTCCCCAGACCATACACCTTACCAATTGCGACAATCGGGGTGCTCGTGCTAGTAACCGTCGCTGAGCCACTGAAGCCGGCGGGCATCCCTGGAGCGTCGCATGCCACGAAGCTGGCCTTGGCACCCGGTCCAATGGACCGTGTGTGATTTACACCATTGCTGTAGGCTACCGTCACCGTAGTTGAGTTGTTAAGATCGGTATTCTGAACAGCAAACGAGCTATTGTAGCCGCCGAACGCATTACATAGCGCCGATGGCATATACACTGTGGTCGCCCCCTGGGAAACGCCCTCAAAGGCCGAGACTGCGGGGCCTGTTGTGGAAAGCTCCATGGCACTGGCGACTGCAGCACCATCGCTCCCATTGCCTCGTCGCGCCTCAATCACAGCAGAGCCATTGAAGGAGGTGCCCAACTGACTGATCGTCCCGGCGTCAACGTAGAAAGACGAGCCTGACGGAACATTGTTCTGAGGGATCGTATGCACCAGTTGAGCACTGGTATCATAGAACTTGATCGTCAGGTTGTTCGCCTCGCTGTCCGTGACCTGAACCGAGAAGCGTGTGGTTGTGCTGAACTGGTTCTTAAGCACAGTCGCGAGCAGCACATTAGGTGATCCTGTCTCCATACCGTTAGACAGCGGGCGGTTCTTAACCGTCGGCGAGTTCTGCGGCACCTGGACAAGAGTAGCCACCAATCGCTTATCCGACTGGATGACCGCTGAACCCTGGAAGCCGGGGCTAATCTCGCTCAGGCTGCCCACGAACAACGATGTCCCCGCGCCTGGGTTAAGGTTGGGGCGTGGGATCACAATCGGCGTGCCAGAACCTGCAGCATAAAAGAGGATCTGAAGCGCTGACGTCGGCGTTGTGTCCACATTTTGGTAGGTAATGGACGTAGTGAACTGTGTATTGTAACCTTGGCTAAAGACCGGGAGAGCCACCCCGGCCAGCACAAGCGCCAGGGCCACGAGAATAGAAACCAACTTTACTTTCATCTGGACCTCCTCATGACGTCAAGACTGAAAGGCAGGATTTGCCTGGTTAAGCATACTATACCGAAGACCTGCGATTTAAGTCAATACTCCTTTAGGGGTATTCCGGGCCTCATCTGTGCTCCTTCGGGTTATTTGACTTCCCCTGACTTTGTGTTTACACTGTATTATACAGGCATGTCTGTCTTTTATTTCAAGAGGAAGCTCCGTGAACAGGAGAGTGAAAAATCTGATTAGCCTCATTCAGACCTATAGCCTCCCGCGCCCTATACGACAGACCATCCGACGGGTTCGTGCACAACATCTTACTTATCTATCTGAAGCGCGATTGAATGCGCTCGCTGCTCTTTGCCTGTCTCATGAACGCCAGGGAGTAGCAGGGGCGATCATAGAGGCTGGCTGTGCGCTGGGCGGCTCAGCAATTGTGATAGCAGCAAGCAAGGCAAAAAGTCGTAAGTTTTACATCTACGATGTGTTCGGCATGATTCCCCCGCCATCCCCCCAGGATGGTGCTGATGCCCACGAGCGCTACAGGCTCATCCGTACAGGAAGATCGCCAGGCATCCGGGGTGATCCGTACTACGGCTATATAGATAATCTTTATGACCGAGTTGTGAGATCATTTAGTCAACTCGGCTATCCAATTGAGGAAAACCACATCTCCCTGATCAAGGGACTGGTTCAGGACACTCTACATGTGACAGAGCCTGTGAGTCTCGCCCACATAGATGTAGATTGGTATGAGCCGGTATGGACGTGTCTGGAGAGAATTGAACCACACCTCGCCGTCGGCGGGGCATTAGTCATAGATGACTACCTGGATTGGTCGGGATGCCGGCGAGCAGTGGATGATTACTTCAAGGATAAGCCGTCCTCGTTATACCATTTTGATACTTCCGCCGGGTCTATGATCATCACCAAATATGCCACAGGCAATACGACGCCCCCGGAGCACCCCCCCAAACCACTAAAAACTCTGCCATGAACGTTAAATTGTGGATTCTGATCGCCTTACTATTGTCCCTGGTCGCTTGCCGGGTTCAAAACCCACCTCTGCCTGGGATGACTGCACCTTCTCCCTTAGACACACCCGGCTTATCCCCTCTGGCAACACCTCCACCCCCTTCAGCCACGGCTACGATAGCACCAAGTAAAGCAACGGTGATTGGTCGGGTGATCTCAGAAAACACGGGGCAACCGCTGGCGCATACCACCGTGCGCCTGGCTGAAGTTGTGCGCCAAGGTAACGAAGGCGCATTTGTGCTAGACACTGCCTTCAGCCCTGGTGACATCACCGATGATCAGGGCTACTTCCGGTTTGAGAACGTGGATGCTAAAGAGTATGTGATCGTCATAGGTGACGTCTACAACGCCTATCAGATTATTTCGGAACCCTCAGGCAAAGCCCGCGTATGGAAAGCCGAACCGGATCAGGTACTTGATGTCGGCGAATTGCGGGTCAATCTGTCACCATAAGTCGCCTGATAAAGCGCAGCATAGGTTTCCGCCACTTCCGTAATTGAAAAGCGCTGAACTGCTTCTCTCGCCCGGCAAGCGATCTCTCGTCTCAACGAGGGAGAACCCATCATGGTGAGGACGGCATCAGCTAATGCCCGACTATCTGCTGGGGGCACCAACCATCCTGTAATCCGATGTTGGATCAGATCACGCGTCCCTGGGATGTCTGTTCCAACAACGGGTACACCTGCAGCCATGCTCTCCATAATGACCGTAGGTAATCCCTCCCAAAGGGAGGAGGAGGCAAATATATCCATACAATGGAGGAGGTCTTCAATATCAGAACGAGGGCCGGTAAAGATGACATGGGAGGCAATCCCTAACCGCTGTGCCTGGTCCATCAGCGTTTCTTTCAACTCCCCATCACCCACGATCAAGAAATACGCGTTAGGCAAATGCTGCAGCACCAGCCCGCCTGCTTCAATCAAGAAGGCGTAACCCTTTTGCTCAGTCAATCGCCCCACTGTCCCGATGATAGGTGCATCCTCTGGCAGGTTGAGCGAGCGCCGTTTCCCCACAGGGTCCGTCTTCATACCACTGAATCGCCCCAAATCAATCGCATTGTGAACACAAAGCGCCTGTCGCCTCAGCAATCGGCTGAGCGGACGCCGGTTCAGGTTCTCAGCGATAGCCTGGCTAATGCCGATCTCCACATCAAATAGCACGGGATAAAGCAGGTTCGTCAAGAACAGACGACGGAGGGGCCGCCTTCTCCATTCATAGCGATAGCCATAGTGCACGGTTCGCATGATAGCCAGTGGTTTCAAGCGTGCTTTGAGCAACAGTGCAACGACATCCGCGAATTCATGGTGGCTATGAACAATATCGGCAGGTTTTTGGGATAAGGCGTTCCGGATAGCTCGGAAGGCTCTCCAAAAGCTACGATACGGATGGCTCTCATCCCATTCTGCCGCAATGAACGCTTCAACCCCCGCTGCATTCAACTGCCGAACATGTTCACGCTCAAAAGGCGTGCCCCGATCCCATAGACCACACACACTCACCTCAAACCGGCCCGGATCGAGCGCCCGGCTGAGTTCAATGGCAAACCGCCCGACACCGCCGCCGGCCCCCTCTACGCCAAAGCCGTAGATCATCTGGACAACGCGGATGCGTTTAGCCATAGCTGGCTTTCCCCCACAAAGCGGCAAAATCGGCAGCAATGATCGCCCCGGCTCGGTTCGCCTGCTGACACAGACCGGGCAGCCTATGTCGGATATGCTCACGCACGGCTTCGCGCTCGGCCCACAACTCGTCCAGCTTCGCGATCAGCGTCTGTGGGCTGACCTCCTGGATATCCAGAACCCACCGTTCCAGGCCAGCAATTTGTGCAATACCCCTCGTCTTGTGCTGATAGCCAATCGCAATCACGGGGACGCCCTCGCTCAATGCGAAGATGTTTGAATGCATACGCGAGCCGATAAAGATATCCATCATGCCATAAAGGGCCTTAAGTAAATCAGGTGGAACGGGGCCCTCAAGAACCTGGACAGCCGCCCCCAGGTCACTCAATTGTGCCGCAACCCGCCGCGCAGGAACGCGATCGTCCTGGATCGGTAAAGGCCCACGAACTTGATGAAACAAGATCACGCTCCCCTTGTAACGCCCAACAAAGTGGCGTGCGGCCGCAGCAACTGCCGCTTCATAAGCGGACTGGAGACGAAAGCGCGGATTCTGCGCTCCCCAATTGATCAGCGTTACACCTAAGAATGGCCTGCCATTCCAGGGGCGCATACCCTGAGCACGCAACCAGGCCTCGGCAGCCGAACGCGAAGCAGCAGGATAAGCAAAGGCAAGATCCGGCACGAGATAACAACGCGGATGAACCAGCCCGCACGCCTGAAGTTGCTGCAACGAGACCGGCTCACGGGCCATGACGATGCGCACATGCGCGAGTAGCTTCCTGATTAGAAGGCGCTCCCACCGATGGGCAAACGGGCCAAAAGACTGGGGGAAAATATACAGTGGCTTGCCAGCCATGAGTCCCATGACCATCGTATACACTGTGAGCAATAGCGTCAATCCCGTTCCTGAATGATACAGAAAACCGCCGGGCTTACTCACAATCAGATCTGCGCTCAGATAGGCGCGGACGAGTTCGCGCAGGCCTGGCGGCGTGAAGGCGAAGAGCGGCCTGCCCATAAAGCGATAGCTCAAGATCGGGACCGCCGTCGCTGGGACAAGCCAGAGCAAATTCAGCTTGCGCCATCCGGGTCGCCCGTCCCTGCTGACTGCCCTAAGCCAGGTGAAGAACGAATGGAGGGCCCGGCCGTCGCCCCGATGGCTCTCCGGGTCGTCCATAGCCAGTGTGATCTGGCTTCCTGGAAAGTTCTCCTGAAGTTGTCGGATAGTCAGCTCGGTCAGCGCGGCATCGCCAGCATTTTGGGAGGAGTGGACGTTAATCAGCAAGATATTCATACTACAGCATGAACTATTTAACCATAGAGTAAGCTACTGATCTAGGGCGATAGCGCTGCACCAGCCAGGTATAGCCCAACACCGTCAGTAGTTCCGTCAGAACATATACCCAGGCCACCCCTTCAATTCCCAACCGATAGACAATCCACAGGTTCAGGCCAATATTCGCTATTGCCGCCACTGCCTGAACCAGGGCGCGATGGGGTTGCCGACCAATAGCGACCAGAATCGCAGCCATAGCAAAGCTGCCAGACTTGAACAATAGGATGGCGCTGAGAATACGTAACACGCTCAAAGAGCCGCTGAAACTCTCCTTGAGAAAGGAGACCAGAAGCGGCGCGCCCCCCATCAAAGTGAGCGATAATCCCAAACCAGTAGCGAGTAGGAGGATAACCATCCGCTTGGCCGTAACCTCGGCCTGAGCGGTGTTCGTCATCACCAAATGGCTTAACACCGGGACCATCACCCCATGAACCGCCGCCGGGACCAGGAAGAGCGCATTCACGATGCTTACAGCGGGTGCATACAGCCCAGCGGCATGTTCCCCCAGTGCAAACGCGATGATTAACACGTCCATACGCAGTGAGATCCAACTCAGAAGCTCACTTGCCGCAAATGGAGGTGCCTCGCGCACCAGACGCCGAACTGTCCGGAATGTCCCCCTGATCCCAATGGTGCGCCAGATAATGAATATAGCTACCAGCAGGCTGATAAACAATACGATAATGCGCACCTGGACATAGGTCTCCACCTGCTGAACCCTCAACCCAATAAGCAACAATGTGGTCATCAACCAGGTAGCATCAGAAGCGGATTCCAGGAGCGACGTCACATGGTTACGTAAAGAGGCTTTAAATGCCGTCAACGCAGTCGCAAACAGGCTGTCCAGCAGGACAGAGAACGCGCTCAATTGCAACAGACCGGCCGGGAACGTGTCCTGGCGAAGGAGAGGCGCTACCACCAGTATAAGCCCCAGCCAGGCAATACCAGCGACAACCTTGACGGCAAGCACGCTCCCCAGCGACTCACTCAACGGGGCAGCTTGGCGGCCTCCTTCTCGCAGCAACCATATATCTGCCCCAAGATTTATCAAGATCGCTGCGAACCCAGCCAGCGCAAAGCAGGCCGCATATTGGCCATAGCCCGCCGGCCCTAACTGACGCGCTATAAGCAGCAAGGTAAGCGCGTTGATCCCCTGCGAAACCATAGAACCGGAGAGCAAAGCGGTAATGTTACGGAGTATCCGACGACGAGTCAGGGGCCTGACCATTGCTCAGGTAAACAGCCTCCAATTTTCGGGCCAGACGTTCCCAAGAAAATAATTCCACCCGCTCTAGCCCACGTTGACGCAGATTGACGGCGCGGTCCGGGCATTCAAGGATATGCAGGATGGCCCTCGCCAGAGAAGCGGGGTCACCCGGCTCGGTGAGAACGCCTGCAGGCGGTATCCCCAAAACAGCCCGTCTATCACCCACATCTCCTGTAACAAAGGGCACACCGCAGGCCCAGCTTTCAAACAGCTTTAAGGGCAAACGACTGCGCGCAATATCGTCATCATATACCGGGTCCACTGAGACATCGGCCAGATGATAGTAGAGGGGGACCTCAGGTGCAGGGACACGCCCACAAAAGCGCACGCTATTCTCTAACCCTATTGCCCGCACCTTCGCCCGGAGAGGCTCAAATTCCTCGCCCCCCCCCACGATAAGCAATACTGCCTGTGATTGAGCCTGATGGATCAAGAGAAAGGCGTCAAGCAACAGGTCAACCGGATGGCTCGGCTTGCTCAAACTCCCGATAAAGGCCACCACTTTTTTCCCTATCAGCCCCAGCGCAGCCCGTCGCTCTTCCACCTGAGCCGAAGGCGGGGGCGTAAACCGTGCGCGGTCCACGCCGTTGGGGAGATAGGTAATGCGCTCCGGCGGGACGCCAAGGGCCAGCAGACGGTCGCGTAGAAAGTAGGTATTCGTGGTGATATGGTGAACATGATGAGGCAGACGATCCTCAAAGAAAGCCACCACGTGCCTTTGCCACGCGCCGCTGAAGTGGCCTGTCGCCGCTTCATAATCATCACAGTCAAGAAAGACATGCCTGCCCCGCACATACCTGGCGATCAGCCCGGCCAGGCCATTCATCGGGTGCGGCTTGCCGATATGAATAATATCCGCCGGTGTCCGTAACGCAGCGTGACCGAGCGCCCATGTGGCCCGTACAATCAATGGAAGCAACTGATGGGACGGATAATAAAACTTATTATGATTCTGCTTACGCACATGCATAGGGGCCACATACTCAACATTCACGCCATCGCGTTTAAAATGCGTCTGGTGCAGTGCGTCAAAATTCGCATGTAAAGCAGCGATATTGACCTGATGACCCAGCTTCGCCAATTCCCGCGCCAGGGGGAAATACCTTCCAACGCCCGCTGGGCTTTCCAGGTCCTGCGTGAGCAAAAAAAGGATGCGCATGGCCAACTATGAAGTAGATGACATGGATTGGACCGCCTGTTCAATTAAGCGAATAAGGGCATCCCAACCGAAGCGCCCTTCCGCCTGTCGGCAACGGACGTTTGCAGCCAGGTGCGGCCCCAAGCCCTGCGTATAGAAATATATAATGGCATCAGCGAGTGCCTGCTCATCCTGAGGGGGGACAATCAATCCAGTTACGCCATCCTCCACCACCTCGTGCAGCCCGCCGACCCTGGTCGTGATGACGGGCTTACCAAAGCCAAAGGCGAGTGGAATGGCGGCGCTTTGTGTTGCCGAGACATAGGGCAGCACAACGACATCAGCGAGGTCAAAATAGAGGCCAAGTTCCTCGTTGGGGATATAACGATTAACGAAGGTGATGGCGTTCTCTACGCCGAGGTCACAGGCAAGGCGATGGTAAGCCTCTGGGGGGACCCAGAACTCCCCCACAACCACGAGGTGGACAGGCAATTTCTTGCGCACAAGGGGCAATGCCCGAACAAGATAGTCCAACCCCTTATACGGTCGCACGAAACCAAAGAAAAGCACCACCGGCTGACTGTCAGGGAGCTTAAGCTCTCGTCGTAGCCGGGTAGCAGCCCCAGAATCACTTTGATGAGCCAGTCCGGCATAGGTGGGGAAGTGGGCCTTAAACACCACCGCGTGAGGCAAGAGGGCCTTGAGTTGTTGCGCCTCCTGGTCACTGTGGACAATAAAGACATCGCCCTGACCCAGTGCTATCTTGGCTAACCGATGGTCCAGCGCTCCACCACCCTCGTGGGGCAGGACATTATGGACAATAAAGACAACGCGGATAGCCGTATTGCGCCTGATCCAGCGTGAGATAACCGCCAGAGAAGGGGCCCAATAGGGCACCCACCATTGCAAGATAAGCGCGTCCGGGGCATCAGCGCGCACCTGGCGGGCCACCTGCAGCCAGGTGGCCGGGTTGATGGGGTCTAATATGTACTTACATTCTACCTTAAGCGGCTCAGCGCTGGGGTCCTGGTCGGTTCTACCTGGGAACAGCCAACGCGGATACTGCCGTATATACGAATAGAGTTGCGCCCAATGCCCCGCGTTGCGCAAATGCTGGACCAGAAACGTGGTATAGTGGGAGATGCCACCGCGATAAGGGTAGGTAGGGCCAATGACACACAGTTTCACGGCTCCTCCCCGTGGATCACCTGCTCTTGAGCCTTCTGGAAAATGACGACAAAACCATCGCCGAATTGGTTCAGGACTCTCCACCCTGCCGAAGGATCGGCGAGTTTATTGTAGGCAAGTCCCCAGCGGTCAGAATAGTGGCGGTCCCAGACGACGATAGTGCCAGGATCCAATTGGTCTGGCGGCGGTGGCTTGGCCCATCCTTGCCCTGGGATCAGTGGCAAATCATAGAAGTAGAAAAACCACACATGCGTGGCCACGACTGTATTGCCAGATAAACCGTTTACACGGAGCCAATTTGCTGCCTGCTGCAAAGCCGCTGCTTCCTGGTCCAAAGCGCGTGGGCGCGTTTGCAGGCCGAGATAACCAACCCAGATCACGCTCACGACAATGACCAAGACAGGGAGCACCTGGTGTAGGACTGGGGGCACGGCGAGTCGTGTGGCTGTATGTGAAAGCAGATTCAGCGCAAATTCGGCTCCCAACGTCGCTGTGACAGCAAACAGGGGCGCCAGCGGGAGCAAAAAGAGATCATATCCTCCAGAGCCATATAACCCGAACCGATAGATAATGACATGGGTCAAAAAGTAGAGTGCATACAAGGCAAAGCCCAGGATTTTCTCCTTAAGCCTGAGGACCGGGATCAAGCCAAGCAGGCTCAACCCTACAAGAGGTCTGCCCACATTATTAATCACAGGCTGGACGAAGTGCAACCAGCTACCGCTGCCATAGATTGCCGTCGGGCGAGGATTCAAAAAGATGCTCGCGGCCCAGCGTTGGAAGGCCATATAATAGACCAGATTGTACAGAATAAAGGGAGATATGGAGATGAGAATGGCCTTCCAGTCCCTCTTATACAGGGCATAGAGACACCAGGCCAAGACCAGCACAATCCCCTCATGGCGCACAAGCGGGAGCAGACCTATCGTAACTGCCCCGGCTGCTTCTCGCCCCGTGAGCCACAGGTAAACCGCTAGAACGAGCAAGAGGGAGAAAGGGACCTCAGTGATCACGGTGTAAGAGAGGGCGTTGAACCAAGGCTGAAACCAAAGAAATACCGGAACCAGAAAGAGGAGTTGCGCGCCTGACCTTTGAGCGACTTTGGTCGTAAGCAGGACGGTCAGGGCGGCAAGCAGGGTGGAAAAGGCGCGGGCAGCATTGATCCCCCAGATTGAGGGAAGCATGTAAAGGACGGTATTTACCGGCCTCCCCCAGACATCCAACATAAGTTCAGGGTAGTGCCAGGCGTTCCTGGAGATCAGAAAATGGCCGATCTCGTCCTGAACCAGCGTCCCAGGTGAGTTCAGAAACAGGTACCCCGTCCAGGCACAGCCTGCACTGAAAGCAAGCCCGTACACTGCAGACGCTGGACTTAACTTCAACCTCACGGTGACGGCCCCTTCGTGCGTCGCACGATCAGATCGGCGAGCAACCCCAGTGCGCCCACCTGCACCGCCATGAACAACAGCAATAGGGTAATCCCAGGGATGTAAAACACGCTCCCATAGACAAACAAATCGCGGATAAACTTGATTACCCCCACCAGCAAAAGCAACCCCGTGATCGGCAGAAACACCTTCAGCGGGTTGAAGTACATGATGGAGCGCACCACCAGCGTGATGTAGTTATAGGTGTCGGCGATGGGATGGAAGGTGGAACGGCCCTTGCGCGGGTAATAATCAATAGGAATATAGGCCACATTATAGCCGTCGCTCAGAAACGCCAGCGTGATCGTGCTCACCCAAGAGTGTGTGTTGGGTAAGATGTTCAGGTAGCGCAGGGCGATCTCGCGCCTGAAGGCGCGAAAACCGGAGTTCAAATCCGGGATGCGCGTGCCCGTGAGGAACTGGGCCAACATGCGGATGAACCACTTCGCGGGCGCGCGCAGCCAGGGCCATGTCC
>Ga0209479_1001732_pt1 | contig 18904 bp, 16 predicted proteins | sample DewCreD2012metaG_2_FD_184112 | JGI IMG/M metagenome (GOLD analysis project Ga0209479, IMG submission 184112) | Hot spring sediment bacterial and archeal communities from British Columbia, Canada, to study Microbial Dark Matter (Phase II) - Dewar... ...
GCCCGTGAAGAAGGGCGACCCCGCATACCCGTCCAATTCTGGAGTGTGCTGAACACAACCAGGAGGAGGGGATTGCGAATGGCCGCCCATCCCATTGTAACCGCCAAGCGACGGCGCGTCAAGTCAGCCTTTGGCCCCGAGGCTCTCAGCCCATAGGCTGACCCTGGAGCGCTGGGTTGGCCGAGGCGGTGTATATTGACCCGCTCCCCCGAGGTGGAGGAGCGCCAGGTAGCTACGCCATGCGGGAGGGTCTCCTCATGAGGTAATCTTGAAGGTTCTCGTTTTCACGTGTAAAATAATTCTATCAAGCGATTCTTCCCGCAAACGTAGGAGGGGAGGCATGCTAGCGACAGTAAGGAGCGCCGCGGTCCTGGGCATGGACGCATACCCCGTAGAAGTTGAGGTGGACGTGAGCATGGGCCTTCCCGGGTTCGCCATCGTGGGGCTCCCGGATGCGGCGGTGAACGAGGCCAAGGAGCGGGTTCGGGCAGCGATCAAGAACAGCAACTACGAGGTGCCTGCGCGGCGCATCACCGTGAACCTTGCCCCGGCGGACATACGGAAGGAGGGGCCCAGCTTCGACCTGCCCATCGCCCTGGGCATCCTCGCGGCCACAAAACAAATTGGCAGCGACCGTCTCAACGGCTTGATGGCTGTCGGGGAGCTCTCCCTGGACGGAACGGTACGGCCTGCTGCTGGGGTCCTGGCCATCGCCCTCACGGCCAAGAGCGAGGGTGTGCGTGGACTGCTCGTCCCGGAGGCGAACGTCAGGGAGGCGACCCTGGCCGAAGGGCTTGCGGTATACCCGGTGAGGTCTCTCCTCCAGGCCGCTCAGTTCCTGGAGGGATCCGCCTCCATCACGCCCGTCGTCTGCGACGCCGACATGGGGGACAATGGGGAACCCATGTATGACGTGGACTTCAGCGAGGTCAGAGGGCAGGAGTACGCGCGGAGGGCGATGGAGGTCGCTGCGGCCGGTGGCCACAACATCCTCCTCATCGGCCCTCCAGGTTCTGGGAAGACGATGCTGGCGCGGCGCCTGCCCACGATCCTTCCTCCCCTGACCCTGGAGGAGGCCATCGAGGTGACCAAGATCTACAGCGTCGCCGGATTGCTCCCTCCCGGTTCCTCCCTCCTGTTCACCCGTCCCTTCCGCTCCCCCCACCACACCACGAGCGCGGTGGCCATGGCGGGAGGAGGGCAGGTGCCTCGCCCGGGAGAGATCAGCCTGGCCCATCACGGAGTCCTCTTCCTGGACGAGCTGGCGGAGTTCCACCGGGATGTCCTCGAGGTCCTGCGCCAACCCCTTGAGGACGGGGTGGTGACCATTGCGCGGGTGCAGACGACCCTCACCTTTCCTGCGCGGTTCATGCTCGTGGCGGCGATGAACCCTTGTCCCTGTGGCTTCTATGGAGATGCTGTCAAGGAGTGTATCTGCACCCCCATGCAGATCCATCGGTACCGTCGGCGGATCTCGGGGCCGCTTCTGGATAGGTTTGATCTCCACATCGAGGTTCCCAGGCCAGAAGCCGTGGCGCTGGCAGGGAGCCCAACCGGCGACGATTCCCGGACCATCCGGGAGCGGGTGATCCACGCCCGGGCGCGGCAGCAGGCCCGGCTGCATGAGTACGGGGTTCTCACAAACGCCAGCATGCCCCCACGTCTGGTGCGCCGGACCTGCCCCCTTCAGGAGGAAACCAGGCGCTTTCTCCAGGGGGTGATCGACCGTCTGCACCTCAGTGCGAGGGCATTTGACCGGATCCTCAAGCTCGCCCGGACCATTGCCGACCTCGAGGGAGTGGAGGAGCTCCAGACCCATCACATCGCCGAGGCCATCCAGTACCGCGGGCTTGATCGCCCCTCCGCGCGAGGGTACTAGCCCCCCATTCCAGGGAGTTGGAAGGCAGGACGGTGGGGAGGAGGGGGAAGCGACGTGGTCTTTGGAAGTGCGGGGGAGGAGCGGAAGATCTGGTTCGGCCTGAGCCAGGTTTCCGGGTTGACCCCACGGAAGCTCTGGCAGCTTGTTGAGCATCTGGGTTCGGTGCGAGCCGTCTGGGAGGCCTCCCCTGACTCTCTCATCCGTGGCGGCCTCTCTCCGGTAGTAGCGCAGAGGGTCGTCGCGCGCAGGAGCCAAGGGTTCCCTGCCGTTCCGGAGATGGAAAATCTCGGGATCCGGGTGACGACCTGGGCCGATCCCGAGTACCCGGACCTGTTGCGCAAGATCCCGGATCCTCCGCCGGTCCTCTATGTGCGCGGGAGGCTGGCCCCGGAAGATGACGTGGCCGTCGCGATTGTCGGTGCCCGCAAAGCCAGCACCTACGGAAAGATGGTCGCAGAAGCCCTCGCCTGTGAGCTTGCACGGTGCGGCGTCACCGTGGTGAGCGGCCTCGCCCGGGGGATAGACGGAGCGGCGCACAGGGGGGCTCTCAGGGGAGGCGGGCGGACCATCGGTGTCCTGGGGTGCGGCGTGGACGTGGCCTACCCGCCGGAGCACCGGGAGCTCATTGCAGAGGTCGCCAGGGGAGGGGCGGTGATCTCCGAGCTCCCCTGCGGTACACCTCCCCTGGCCTACCACTTCCCCATGCGGAACCGGATCATCAGCGGGCTGAGCCTGGGGGTCGTGGTCGTCGAGGGCGGGGAGCGGAGCGGTGCCCTCATCACGGCGGATTGCGCGCTGGAACAAGGGAGAGAAGTCCTGGCAGTCCCAGGGAGCATCCTTGGGGAGAAGAGGCGCGCCCCGCACCAACTCCTCAAGCAGGGGGCGAAGCCTGTGGAATGCGTGGAGGACATCCTGGAGGAGCTGCACCTTCCCCTCTCCAGGCCGGGGAGGGGAGAGCCCGTTCAGGTCGACCCGAAAGAGGCGAGGGTGCTTTCCTGTCTGACTTATGAGCCCAAGCACATCGACGAGATCGTCGAGGAGTGTGGTTTGGGATCCCACCTCGTAGCTGGGGTGCTCCTGGGCCTGGAGGTGCGAGGGATCGTGTGTCAGCTTCCCGGAAAGCGGTTCGCTCGCTCTCCGGAGCCCCCTGACGCAGGGGGCACCCGGAGGGGATAGTTACCCGCCGTTGAGCCCTACAGCCGTAACGCCTCTCTTGAGTTGCAGTTCGGTTTCCCTGGCGGACTCCGCCTTCCGGGGACCACACCCAGGTCCCCCTCTTCCCTCGTCCTCCCACCTGCGACGCGGCGAGGAGGACCAGGGAGTGGAGGCTCCGTTTCGGGATTTTGGCGGGGTGACTTAGGCTGCCAAGCGTCCAGCGTCCCCTGGAACACCCTCTGCGGGCGCCTCCAGGAGGAAGGTCAATTCACCACTCTCCAGGCTCTCCTTCTCCAGGAGGGCGGTGGCGACGCGCTCGAGCTTGTCGCGGTTCTCGGTGAGGATGCGCTTGGCCTTCTCGTAGCACTCGTCCACGATGCGGCGGACCTCCTGGTCGATCTGGAAGGCCACCTCCTCGCTGTAGTTCCTGGTCTCCACCAGGTCCCTCCCGAGGAAGACGGGGCCGTGGCGCTTGCCCAGGCTGAGGGGGCCGAGCTTCTCGCTCATCCCGTACTCGGTGACCATCTTGCGGGCGAGCTCGGTGACCTGCTCGAAGTCGTTCTGGGCCCCGGTGGTCACCTCCCCGAAGATGATCTCCTCGGCCACCCGCCCTCCCAGGGCCTGGGTGATCTTGTCCAGGAGCTCGCTCTTGGTGTAGGTGTACTTGTCCTCAGGAGGGGCGGAGATGACGTACCCCAGGGCCATCCCCCGGGGGAGGATGGTCACCTTGTGCGGAGGGTCGGCATGGGGGAGGAGCTTGCCCAGGACGGCGTGCCCGGCCTCGTGGTAAGCGGCGAGCTGGCGCTCGCGCGGGCTGAGGATGCGGCTCTTGCGCTGGGGCCCGGCGATCACCCGCTCGATGGCCTCCTCGAACTCGCTCATGGTGATCTTCTTCTTGTTGCGCCGCGCCGCCAGCAGGGCGGCCTCGTTGACCATGTTGGCGATGTCCGCCCCGGAGAACCCCGGGGTGCGCTTGGCCAGAAGGTCGAGGTCCACGTCCTCGGCGAGGGGCTTGCCCCTGACGTGGACCGCGAGGATGGCCCGGCGCCCCTTGGTGTCAGGGTTGTCCACGACGATGCGGCGGTCGAACCGTCCAGGCCGCAGCAGGGCAGGGTCGAGGATGTCCGGCCGGTTGGTGGCGGCGATGACGATGATCCCGGCGTTGGGGTCGAACCCGTCCATCTCCACGAGGAGCTGGTTCAAGGTCTGCTCCCGCTCGTCGTGGCCTCCGCCAAGCCCCGCTCCCCTCTGGCGCCCCACGGCGTCGATCTCGTCGATGAACACAAGGCAGGGGGCGTTCTTCTTGGCCTGGTCGAAGAGGTCCCGCACCCGGCTCGCCCCCACGCCCACGAACATCTCCACGAACTCCGAGCCGCTGATGCTGAAGAAGGGGACCCCCGCCTCCCCCGCAATGGCCTTGGCCAGCAACGTCTTCCCAGATCCCGGCGGGCCGACGAGCAGCACCCCCCGCGGGATCTTCGCCCCCAGCGCCTGGAACTTCTTCGGGTACTTGAGGAACTCGATGATCTCCTGCAGCTCCTCCTTGGCCTCGTCCACCCCGGCAACGTCGTCAAAGGTGACCTTCGGCCGGTTCTCGGTATGGAGCCTTGCCCGGCTCTTCCCAAAGGACATCGCCTGGTTCCCCCCGCTCTGCGCCTGGCGGAGCATGAGCATCCAGAGGCCCAGGAGGAGGAGGAAGGGGAGCATCGTGGAGAGGAGGTTCGGCCAGAGGTTGGACCGGGACTTCGGCTCTACGAAGATCTCTACGCCCTTCGCCTGGAGGAGCCCGATGTAGGAGGAGTCCCCGGGAGGGACGAAGGTCCGGAAGCTCTGCCCGCTGCGCAGTTTCCCGACGACGGAGTCCTCCCCGATGGTAACCTCCGTGACCTGCCCAGCCCGGATGTACTCGAGGAACTGGCTGTAGGGGATCTCCTCCCTGGGGGCCCTTGTCCGGTAGAGGGGCATGAAGAAGTACACCACCACCGCCAGAACGACGGCCCAGATGACCAGGTTCCTCAAATACCGGTTCGTCATCATCGTCCTACCCGCAAGGCCAAGAAACAAAAAAGTTCAATGCGTCGAGAACATTCCTCTCTCTGCGGTTCCGGCTTTTCCACTGGCATTATAGCATAACCCTCCCCTGGTCACAATGAATGCCCTGCTCCCGCGGGGGCGCGGCGGTAGGCGCGGAGCCGGAGGATGCGCCTCGTCGCCTCCGTCACTCTTACCGGGTCAGCGATGCGCCTCCCCACCACCCAGAGGACCTCCCCTTCAGGGGTCGCCACGAGGGGGAGGCGGTACCGCTCCTCCCTGGGGATCTTCGCGTCCACGAAGAAATCCGAGAGCTTCTTATGCCCTCGCATCCCAAGGGGTACGAACCGATCCCCGTGGCGCCAGCTGCGGATCAGGAGGGATCCTGGCACCTTGTCGGCGTCCAGCACCGCCTCATCGGCATTACGGTCCTCTGGACGGGTCAGCGCGCCGGCCTCCCCTCCCCTCTCCTCCACTGTCGCCACCACTTCCACGCCAAAGGCTTCGGCGAAAACCCGTCCCGGGATCGTCAGAGGATACGTCTCCTGGATGGGAAGCTGGGCCGGCCTGGGCCGGCTTACCTGCAACGTCTCGGACGTCCTTGCGACGGAGACCCCCGGCAGGCGAACCTCCTTCCCAGACTCCCTTCCGCGTGCAATCGCCCTGGCGCGCTCCAGGTGTGCGAACTTGACACCCCGGAGATTCCCTCTCACCGCAGAGATGGCCTGGCGGAGGACCCGCCGCTGGAGCGCTGGATGGAGATCCTGGAACCCTCTCAGTGCGAGGACGACCTTCTCCTCTCCAGGTGTCGACAGCTTCTCATAGGACTCCCGGGCAAGGAGGTCGAGGAACGCCTCCTCCTCCCCCAGGATCTCCGCGACCCGGACGAGCGCACGGCGGAACCCAGGGATCTGCGCCTCCAGCCAAGGGAGGATCTGGTGACGGATCCGGTTCCGCAGGAAGCGAAGGTCCCGGTTGGAAGTGTCCTCCCTCCACGGGAGCCCTTGGTCGCGCAGGTAGGCGGTGATCTCCTCGCGCCACGCGGTGAGGAGAGGCCGGATGAGCACAACGCTCCCGAGCGGCCGGGCGGGTGCCATCGCGCGGAGCCCCGTTGTGCCGCTCCCGCGGGAGAGGTGCATGAACACCGTCTCCGCTTGATCGTCTGCAGTGTGCCCAACGGCCACGCGCTGTGCCCCCAATTGGACCGCCAACCTCTCCAGGAACGCGTACCTTAGCCTCCTCGCCGTCTCCTCCAGGGACTCCCCGCGCTCCCTGCGCTCCCTGACGTCCACAGCCTCGACGGTACAGGGAAGGGAGAGATGCTTAGCGAGCTCCTCCACGAACTGCGCATCCTCCTCCGCCTCCGCGCGCAGACGGTGGTTGAGGTGCGCGACGTGCAACCTCAGCGCGTACGTCCCGGCTAAGCGCCAGAGGAGGTGGAGGAGCGCCACAGAGTCGGCCCCCCCAGAGACTCCCACCACGACGAGGTCCCCCTGTTCTAGGAGCGCGTTCTGCTCGATTGTCTTCTGGACTTTCTCGAAGAGCAAGAGACGTACCTCAACTCCCCAGGTCCCGAATTCCCCTTCCCAAGAGGGAAAAGGGCGAACCGGATGCCTCCTCGCATCGGCTCGCCCTCCTGAGGGTTCACATCTGGTGGCGGCGCGGGGATTTGAACCCCGGACCCCGCGGGTATGAGCCGCGTGCTCTGACCATCTGAGCTACGCCGCCTTCCTCTCCGTCGATTCTATAGTACCGGAAAGGGAGGGGGATGGCAACAGGTGGGCGGAGAGGATGCGCTTTTACCGGATCCAAAAGGAGAGGGCGAGACGGTCGGGGGCGGGAGCTCCTCCGGCTTCTCGATCGACCGGAAGGAGGGCAACCGCGACGTACTCCCCGGGAGGGACGCCTCTCCCCTTCGAGTCCGTCTGCCTCCACTGCTCGGCGAACTCCTTCCTCCCCCCGGGCGGGACCGTGAAGGCGGTCAACATCTGGACGAACACCTTCCCGTCGGACCACCTCCAGATGAGGGCACCTCCGCGGTAGATCTCGAAATCGTACTGCCTGCCAGAGCGGAAATGATAGGTGAACGGAGCTTGCCCGTGGTTGGCGACGGTCAACCGAAGGGTCACAGGCTCCCCCCTTGCGTACTCGCCCTTGTCGAGAGCGAAGAGCACGCGCACGTTGCCCTCCTGGCTCGCCCAAGACGTCTGCGACCATCCCTTCCCTTCTGCCACCGGGACCAAGAGAATCCCCCCAAGGAAAGCAACCGCAAGGACGGTGAAGAACCGCATCGGCCTGCCACGCTCCTCGTCCCACCCCTGGCTTCAGTCTACCATAGAAGGTTGTGGAAGCACAGTCTCAGGAGGAGGTTCTTTTTGCGATGTGGAAAAAGCGAGCCTGGGTTTTCCGTTGACAGAGGAGGCCAACGAGATGCGCGTCGGGATCCCAAAGGAGCGGAAAGATCAGGAGTACCGGGTGGGGATCACCCCTGCGGGCGTCATGCAGCTTGTGGAGGCAGGTCACGAGGTCCTCGTCGAGGCGGGGGCGGGTGAAGGGAGTGGGATCACCGACGAGGAGTATGCGCGCCGGGGTGCAAGGATCACAAAGGATCCCGCCGAAGTCTGGGGAGCCGACTTGGTGATGAAGGTCAAGGAACCCATCCCCGAGGAATACCAGTTTCTCCGGCCAGGCCTCATCCTGTTCGCCTATCTCCACCTCGCACCCTCTCGGGAACTCACCGTGGCCCTCCTGGAGAACAGGGTCGTAGCCATTGCGTACGAGACTGTCCAGCTGCCCGACGGCGAGCTCCCACTCCTCACCCCCATGAGCGAGGTTGCTGGGAAGATGGCCGTCCAAGAGGGAGCGTATTACCTCAAGAAGACCTCAGGAGGGAAGGGGACCTTGCTGGGAGGGGTCACGGGGGTGGCGCCGGCGAACGTGGTGATCCTGGGGGGAGGGACTGTAGGGTTCAACGCGGCGCGGGTGGCCGCAGGGATGGGAGCCCAGGTGACGATCTTGGAGAAGAGCCACCGGCGCATGGCCTACCTCGAGGACGTCCTCCACGGGAGGGTCCTCTGCGTGATGAGCAACCCGTACACCATCGAACAGGCCGTTGCCTATGCAGACCTCCTCATCGGCGCGGTCCTCATCCCTGGGGCCAGGGCCCCCCGTCTTGTCCCGGAGGACCTCGTCCGCGCAATGAAGCCTGGATCGGTCATTGTGGACGTTTCCATCGACCAGGGAGGATGCGTGGAGACCATGCGCCCGACGACCCACAGCGACCCCATCTTCGTCAGACACGGGGTGATCCACTACGGGGTCACCAACATGCCGGGGGCGCTCCCTCGTACCTCTACGTTCGCCCTCACCAACGCTACCATTCCCTATGCCCTAGCCATCGCCGACAAAGGGTGGCAGAGAGCGGTGCGGGACGATCCTGCCCTGGCGCTAGGGGTGAACGTCGCGGAAGGGGCGGTCACCCACAGGGCCGTCGCAGAGGCCCACGACTTCCCCTATACGCCCCTCGCGGAGATCCTCCATTGAAAGGGCCCCCGACGCTCCCCTCACCTCCATCCTCTCCCCAGAGGGGAGAGGAATTCGATAAAAGTAAGGATGGGGACGGGGAAACCCGTCCCCATCCCACACGTTTCCCGAGGCCCCCGTCAAAGCTCCCTGGGCCGCTCGACACGGATCCTCCCGGCCGCGATCTCGTGGAGGGCAATTGTGACAGGGTTTGTGGAGTCTACATCCACGAGGGGCAGAGACCCCTCATTGATCTGGTGGGCCCGCTTCGTGGCTGCGATCACCAGCGCGTACTTGCTTGGGACCCTCTCCAGGAGGACTTCCAGGGGTGGATCGATCACGCCGGATCACCTGCCTTCTGGCAACTTCTTCGATCTGAGGGTTCCTCCGTCTCAGGATTTTGGCGAGGTGAGTGAGGCCATAGAGAAAGGGGAGGAATTCCTCCCCTTTCTCTCCGTCAACTCCCGGCAGCGACCTACTCTCCCGCGCCGTCTCCAGCGCAGTACCATCGGCCCTGGAGGGCTTAACTTCCGGGTTCGGAATGGGACCGGGTGTTTCCCCTCCGGTATGGCCACCGGGAGAAGGAATTCGGACGGCCTCAGGTTGGAGGCTAGACATTCTGCCTTCGACCTCCAACCTTCGACCAGAAACCTCCTGACAACTGCAACGCAGGCACCGTTGAGAAGCTGGCAGCTCCTAAGGCAGGTGCTCAAGCCCTCGGCCGATTAGTACCGGTCGGCTCAAGGCCTTACAGCCCTTACACCTCCGGCCTATCAACCAGGTGGCCTACCTGGGGCCTTACCGGCTTGACGCCGTGGGAGGCCTCATCTTGGGGTGGGCTTCGCGCTTAGATGCTTTCAGCGCTTATCCCGTCCGGACATGGCTACCCGGCGCGTGCCCCTGGCGGGACAACCGGTACACCAGAGGTCCGTCCACTCCGGTCCTCTCGTACTAGGAGCGGCTCCCCTCAAGCCTCCTGCGCCCGCGGTGGATAGGGACCGAACTGTCTCACGACGTTCTGAACCCAGCTCACGTACCGCTTTAATGGGCGAACAGCCCAACCCTTGGGACCTACTGCAGCCCCAGGATGCGATGAGCCGACATCGAGGTGCCAAACCTCCCCGTCGATGTGGACTCTCGGGGGAGATCAGCCTGTTATCCCCGGGGTAGCTTTTATCCGTTAAGCCACGGCGCTCCCACTTGCCGCCGTAGGATCACTAGGCCCGGCTTTCGCCCCTGCTCGGCTTGTAGGCCTCACAGTCAAGCCCCCTTATGCCCTTGCACTCGACGCACGGTTTCCAACCGTGCTGAGGGGACCTTTGGGCGCCTCCGTTACCGTTTAGGAGGCGACCGCCCCAGTCAAACTGCCCACCTGCCACTGTCCCTGTGGCCGATCAGGTCACAGGTTAGGACTTAGCTTTAACAAGGGTGGTATTCCAAGGGTGGCTCCACGGAGGCTGGCGCCCCCGCTTCTCCGCCTCCCACCTATCCTATACATGCTAAAGCCAAATCCAATAGCAGGCTGCAGTAAAGCTCCACGGGGTCTTTCCGTCCAGCCGCGGGTAACCCGTATCTTCACGGGTACTACAACTTCGCCGGGTCCCTCCTCGAGACAGCGCCCAGCTCGTTACGCCTTTCGTGCAGGTCGGAACTTACCCGACAAGGAATTTCGCTACCTTAGGACCGTTATAGTTACGGCCGCCGTTCACCGGGGCTTCGGTTCCGGGCGTCGCCCGCCGGACGAGCCAGCGGACTAACCCATCCCCTTAACCTTCCGGCACTGGGCAGGCGTCAGCCCCTATACTTCCCCTTACGGGTTAGCAGAGACCTGTGTTTTTGTTAAACAGTCGGCTGGGCCTATTCTCTGCGGCCCCCTCAGGCTCGTGGCGCGAGCCACTCACCCTACACGGGGCACCCCTTCTTCCGAAGTTACGGGGTCATTTTGCCGAGTTCCTTGAGGAGGGTTCTCCCGCGCGCCTTGGCACGTTAAGTGCCTGCCTACCTGTGTCGGTTTGCGGTACGGGCACCTAGACATCTCACCGCGAGGCTTTTCTCGGCAGCGTGGGCTCGGCCACTTCGCCGGGGTATTCACCCCAGCTCGCACTCGCCTCTCGGGGTCGGGTCTTACCCGGAGGAGCGGATTTGCCTACCCCTCCCCCCTACGGGCTTGGCCCGGGACTTCCACCACCCGGTAGGCCTACCCTTCTGCGTCCCCCCTCGGCTCCAAACGATGTCTAGGTGGGGCCGGAATGTCGACCGGCTGTCCATCGGCTACGCCTTTCGGCCTCGCCTTAGGTCCCGCCTAACCTTAAGCGGACGACCCTTCCTTAAGAACCCTTAGGCTTACGGCGGGCAGGATTCTCACCTGCCTTTTCGCTACTCATGCCGGCATTCTCACTTCCGCCTCGTCCAGCGGTCCTCACGGTCCGCCTTCACCCTAGCGCGGAACGCTCCCCTACCGCCCGCAGGAGCCCTCTCCTGCGGACCCGTGGCTTCGGTGGCTGGCTTGAGCCCCGTTGAATTTTCGGCGCAGCATCGCTCGACCAGTGAGCTATTACGCACTCTTTAAAGGATGGCTGCTTCTAAGCCAACCTCCTGGCTGTCTTCGCGATGCCACTTCCTTCTCCACTTAGCCAGCGCTTTGGGACCTTAGCCGACGGTCTGGGCTGTTCCCCTCTCGACCACGGAGCTTATCCCCCGTAGTCTCACTCCCGGGAACCGCTCGTGCGGCATTCGGAGTTTGGTTGAGTTCGGTAGGGCTTCTGCCCCCCTAGCCCATCCAGTGCTCTACCTCCGCACGGCTACGCTTCCCGAGGCTGCACCTCAATGCATTTCGGGGAGAACCAGCTATCTCCGGGCTCGATTGGCATATCACCCCTACCCACAGCTCATCCCACGGTTTTGCAACACCGACGGGTGCGGGCCTCCATCCCGGATTAGCGGGACTTCACCCTGGCCATGGGTAGCTCGCCCGGTTTCGGGTCTACGGCGTGCAACTGTCAGGACGGAGTCCTGACCTCCCATCCGGGAGCGGCGCCCTGTTCAGACTCGGTTTCCCTACGCCTCCGGGGTTTGCCCCCTTAAGCTCGCTGCACACCGTAACTCACCGGCTCATTCTTCAATAGGCACGCCGTCAGGCGTTCCGGCATCCCCGAGGGGACGCCGGCATAGCCCTCCGACTGGTTGTAGGCACACGGTTTCAGGTTCTCTTTCACTCCCCTCCCGGGGTTCTTTTCACCTTTCCCTCACGGTACTCGTGCACTATCGGTCGCCAGAGGTATTTAGCCTTGGAGGGTGGTCCCCCCAGCTTCCCGCGGGATTCCACGTGTCCCGCGGTACTCGGGTCCATGGCCCAGGAAGTCCCGTGCCTTTCGCCTACGGGGCTTTCACCCTCTGTGGCCCGCCGTTCCAGGACGGTTCGGCTAGACACAGGATTTGTAACTTCCCGGCCGGTCCTCAGCCCGGCCCGGCCATGGCCCACAACCCCGCCGGTGCAACGCCTGAGGGCTTGTGCACACCGACGGTTTGGGCTCTTCCCCTTTCGCTCGCCACTACTCGGGGAATCTCAGGGACCCCACGGAGCCCTGGTGGACCCCGCAGAGCCCGCTGTTGATTTCTTTTCCTCGGGGTACTGAGATGTTTCAGTTCCCCCACTGGCCCTCCTGTGCCTATGGATTCCGCACAGGATGACTGGGGTTTGCCCCAGCCAGGTTCCCCCATTCGGAAACGTCCGGATCAACGCTTGCTAGGCAGCTCCCCGGACCTTTCGCCGCCGGCAGCGTCCTTCATCGGCCTCTGGCGCCAAGGCATCCACCGTGTGCCCTTAGTAGCTTGAGTTACCCGCCTTAGGAGTAGCTAGACTCTCAATGGCGCCTGCTATGCAGTTGTCAAGGTTCGAAGGCCTCGCGCTCAAAAAGGTCAGGGCATGACGCCCTGATCCCTCTTCCCGTCCACATGCTGGAAGTGCCGCGAGTGCCTTGAAAACTCAATAGTGGCAAGGAAGCCTGCGAGACACCCCGCTTGATCTCGGCTGCTCCTTAGAAAGGAGGTGATCCAGCCGCACCTTCCGGTACGGCTACCTTGTTACGACTTCACCCCAGTCATCGACCCCACCTTCGACGGCTCCCTCCCTTGCGGGTTGGGCCACCGGCTTCGGGTGAAGCCGACTCCCGTGGTGTGACGGGCGGTGTGTACAAGGCCCGGGAACGTATTCACCGCCGTGTGGCTGACCGGCGGTTACTAGCGATTCCGCCTTCACGCAGGCGAGTTGCAGCCTGCGATCCGAACTGGGACCGGGTTTTTGGGATTGGCTCCCCCTCGCGGGTTCGCGACCCTTTGTCCCGGCCATTGTAGCATGTGTGTAGCCCAGGGCATCAGGGGCATGATGACTTGACGTCATCCCCACCTTCCTCCGGCTCATCGCCGGCAGTCCCCCTAGAGTGCCCGGCATGACCCGGTAGCAACTAGGGGCAGGGGTTGCGCTCGTTGCGGGACTTAACCCAACACCTCACGGCACGAGCTGACGACAGCCATGCACCACCTGTGCCGGCTCCCGGCTTTACGGGTCCCCGACCCTTTCGGGCGGGTACTTCCGGCATGTCAAGCCCTGGTAAGGTTCTTCGCTTTGCATCGAATTAAACCACATGCTCCACCGCTTGTGCGGGCCCCCGTCAATTCGTTTGAGTTTCAGCCTTGCGGCCGTACTCCCCAGGCGGCTCGCTTAATGCGTTAGCTTCGGCACTGAGGGTTTGACCCCCCAACACCTAGCGAGCATCGTTTACGGCTGGGACTACCCGGGTATCTAATCCGGTTCGCTCCCCCAGCTTTCGCGTCTCAGCGTCAGGGACAGGCCAGACGGCCACCTTCGTCACTGGCGTTCCTCCCGATATCTACGCATTTCACCGCTACACCGGGAATTCCACCGTCCTCTCCTGCCCTCAAGCCCAGCAGTTTCCCACGGCTTCCCACGGTTGAGCCGTGGGCTTTCACGTGGGACTTACCAGGCCGCCTACACGCGCTTTACGCCCAGTGAATCCGGACAACGCTCGCCCCCTACGTCTTACCGCGGCTGCTGGCACGTAGTTAGCCGGGGCTTCCTCTGAGGGTACCGTCACCCTCCGCAGAGCGAAGGGCTTCTTCCCCTCTGACAGCGGTTTACACCCCGAAGGGCTTCATCCCGCACGCGGCGTCGCTGGGTCAGGCTTTCGCCCATTGCCCAAGATTCCCAACTGCTGCCTCCCGTAGGAGTCCGGGCCGTGTCTCAGTCCCGGTCTGGCTGACCACCCTCTCAGGCCAGCTACCCGTCATCGCCTTGGTGGGCCGTTACCCCACCAACGAGCTGATAGGCCGCGCCCCCATCCCGGAGCGAAAGGCCCGAAGGCCAATCCTTTCCTCTCCCGGGCATGCGCCCAGGAGAGGGTATCGGGTATTAGCCCCAGTTTCCCGGGGTTATCCCCGTCTCCGGGGTAGGTTAGGCACGTGTTACTCAGCCGTCCGCCGCTAGAGCTGAAACCTCTGGCCGAAACCAGAGGCCAACCCCCGCTCGACTTGCATGTTTTAGGCACGCCGCCAGCGTTCGTCCTGAGCCACGATCAAACTCTCCGTGAAAACTTGCAGGACAAGCTTTACACGGAGAAATCGGGGACGTCGCGGGGCCTCCTTGCCACTATTCAATTTTCAAGGTCCGAGGGCACAAGGCCACAGATCGCGGGAGATCACTCGGAGCGCGTGGCCTTGCGAGATTCGACCGCACTCTATTTATATCAGCCCACACCCCTGTTGTCAATACCTCACTCCCTCGGACGCTCGTTGACATAATGACGCGGCCCAGGTACATTCAGATGTGTGGAGACGACGGTGCGCCTGGACAGTGACCTTCTGGCGCGGGCATGGACTTATTGAAGTGGTGCATGTGGTCCGGAAGATCCGACGGCAGCCCACGGGATCACGAATCCATCGGATCCCGCCGCAGGGCAGGCATGCTCTGTGGTCTCGCCGGGCCGGAGTAATGTACGTACCACAGGGGCGTGGTATCCTATGCGTAAGAGAATTACCCGGCAGGGCAGCGGTGCGGCCTTGGTAATTGACCGTCCCCTCCTGGAGCTGCTGGGGATTAAGCCCGGGAGTACGGTCGAGATCCTCACCGACGGATCTAGCCTTTTGATCCGGCCCGTGCGACCTCCTGAGCCCGGGCGGCAGAAGGCCTTCAGTGAGGCTCTGGAGGAGACCAATCGTCTGTGGGGTGATATGCTCCGTCGCCTCGCCGACCGTTGAGCATCCAGTTTCTCACCGTCGAGGAAGTGGAGACGATCCACGAGGATCAGATCCGCCGTTACGGTGGGGCGGCTGGGATCCGTGACCGGGGTCTGCTGGAGTCGGCCGTGTTGGCGGCCCAGTTTGCGTCGTACTATGAGGGCCGGGATCTCCTGCTGCTCGCGGCCACCTACATGGTCCGGCTGATCCGCAACCACCCCTTTGTGGATGGCAATAAGCGCACGGGGGTGGCGGCGGCCCGGATCTTCCTCCAGCTGAACGGGGTGCGCCTGGGCGGCGAGGACCGGTACAAGCGGGATCTGGAACGGCTGGCGATCCGGGTGGCGGAGCGCAGGGCAGGAGAGGAGGAAGTGGCGACCCTCCTGAGGAAGTGGGCCACCGAGCAAGCTCCTCATCCCGAGCAAGACGCTCCGTGATCACCGTTCGTCTGCTTTCCAACTGGAGAAAAGGGCGGTACCGTTCCTAAAACCGTAGTCGTCTCTTTCACGGCTACGGCGCCGGGCGAACAGCGCTCCCGACCGTTTGCGCCGGGGTCAATTCCCCAGGACCGGAAGGTGGACCAGCGCGCGGCGGGCCTTTCCCGCCGGGTTGGGACCGGCTCCGGGTAGGTGCCGCCGCGGATAGGGGTATCCCCTTCATCCGACCTCCAGCCGAACGGGCCGGACGCCGACCGCGCACCCTGTGGGGGCGCAGCCTCCGGCGCACGCGCTCCCATGCGCTCCAGACGTGCTCCCCTCGATTCCTCACGGGTAGAGGGGAGGCGGACCCTTCACGCTCCCCAGGTTCCCTGGAGGAGAGCGCCTCGCCGAATCCTAATCCCCTCCGTGCAATCGCCACGGCAGCGGCGGTATGCACGCTCAGGTGATAGCCAGAACCGAACTTGACCCACCCGATGACGCTGGTGTAATCCGGTTCGACCTCGATGACTTCCACTCCCTCCCGCGCGGCCCGGGAGATGAGGAGGTCGTGGAACCTCCGATAGTCGAACCTGCTCAGCTTGCGGGCAAGTTCGGGGTACATCTCCCGCAGGGCCGCCTTCTTGCGGGTGAAGTCGAGCTCCTCGATGACGATGGGCACCCCCTCGCCCTTCGCCCACGCCACGATGTCCGCCACGATATCTCCGAGGATGGCCTCCCTCTGCCTCCGGCTCTTCCCCTCCGTCTCCGCGGGGAAGTGCCTTCTGGCCGTGGGATTCCCGTGCCGGTCGATCCGTCCTACAGCTACAACACCGGGGTTGTAGTCCACCCCCAGGGCCCCAAGCTCTCTGCGTGTGGTGATGGGGTTACCGGGACGCTCGGTGGTCGCCTGGACGTACCACACCCACTTCCCCTTCCGCTTGCGCCGCACGAACCGAATGGTAATGGGTTGGTTGAGCTTCAGCGCCAGGTCGATGACATCCTGTCCGTAGGGGAAGCGGATGCCGTGGAGGAGGATCCACCTCCCGTACTCCCCCTCCAGGGCAGGAGGGACGCGCAGGCGGAGAATCCCTCCGGGAAGCAAAGTGGCGGTCTGGTTCCCGCCCCTCTCGTCCCTGCTCCCAAGGCACAGGAACCCACCGGAGCGCGCCTGCCTCCAGTCCGCCAGCCACTCCTCGTGACTGCGGTAGCCGTTTGCGTGCAGGTGGAATTGTTCCCTGAACATCCTCCTGCTTCCGAAGCAGACGCCGGGGACGGAGCGCACGGTCTCCTCCTGCAGAAAGTCCAGGCGCTGCTCCAGGGCCCGTAGATGCCTCTTCTTCTGGTGCAGCAGGAATCGCAGCCTCCCCCGGCGCTCCGAGTCCTCCTCCTTCGCCAGGCGCTTCTTGCGCTTTCTGAGGAGCCTGCGCAGGTGGGAGATCCTCTCGCGGAGCCTCCGGACCCTCTGTACCACCGCACTCCGGCTTGCCCTCACCCTGCCCTGGAGGTCCTCGGCGATGGCGTTGAACTGGCGGGCGGTGATGCCGAAGCGCGCAATGTACTCCCTCTTCAACGCCGTAAGGGGCCTTCGGCGCACGTACCTGTCCACGAACAGGTGCCGCTCCGCATGCCCGAGGTGCGCGGCAATCGCCTCCAGGACAGGGGAGGAGGACTCGTCTTCGATCCTGCCCTCAAATGTTGCCTTCACTCTGCCCGCCCCTCCCGAATCACCTGCAAGGCTCTCCTCGCCCTGCTCTTCGCGGAGCGGCGCCCATACAGCCGGGCGCAGAAGGAGGTGAGGACCTCCAGCATGTCCTCAACGAGGTCGTCGGTGACCTCTCCTTCCTCCATCACGGCGATCTTCCGGGAAGAGGCCATTAGAGCTGCCTCCACCAGCTCAAACCCAAAGGGGGCGAGGCGGTCCCTGCGCTCGACGACGATCAGCTTCACCGAAGGGTCCCTGAGGAGGCGCAGTAGCTTCCTGCGCCTGCCGTTGAGGCCGGAACCCACCTCTGCCACCACCTCTACTTCGACGCCCCAGTCCGCCGCCCACTTTCGAAGCCTCTCGACCTGCCGGTCTAGATCCTCCTTCTGGTCGGCGGAGGAGACCCTGGCGTACAACACCGTGCGGCCTGGAGGCAGCGGCTCATCCAATGACGACAAGTCGTCAACCTGCTTGTGCTCCTCCAGGCGGGCTTGACCCGCTCCAAAGCCCGGATGGACGCAAACCGGGTCATGAGCAGGTAGGAGGCCTGGTCAGGAAATATTTGCCCATAAAATCGGCAGCTGCTGACAACCCCCTCCGATGCGAGTTCTCCCCTTCCCCGTCGTCCTGGCAGAGCCGTCGAAATTCCATGGTCCTCCAGCGGCGTCAGAGGCCCACGGCTTCAGCCTAGGGGGGAAGGGGCCGCGGAGAAACGGTGAGCGAAGCTCAGGGCAACAAGTCCCCGACCGCGACCTGAGCCAATGGCGCAGCTAGCGGAGAGACGGCCTCATGAGGGCCTAACCGGAGAGCCGTGCGATATGCCATCCCCTGGGGGTCTCGGTAGACCTCTAGCGTTCCCTCCGCGAGGTTCAGGATCCAGTACTCCGGAATCCCGTTCTGCGCATACATAGACAGCTTGCGGGTGCGGTCGAACTCCAGGGTCGTGTCGCTGACCTCAATGACGAGGACGGCTGCCGACGGGTGGTGTGTCCGGTAGTCCTCCGGAGAACCCGGCACAACGGCAATGTCCGGCTCCGGCTCGGACCTCTCACCCAGCGCCAGGGGAAGCTGGGCCCTCACGTCGAAGCCCGACCGGAAGACGGATTCCATCACCTTCTGCAGGCGCCTGACAGCGGTCGCGTGCGCAGGGGTCTGCGGTGTCATCTCCACGATCTCCCCAAGGACCAGCTGGACGCGCGCCTCCGGGGTGAACACGCCGGAATGTACCAAAAGTTCGTACTCTTCCCGCGTCCAGGTCTTCGTCCACACACCCATAAGAATCGCCTCTCTCACAAGGGTATCACAGGAACCGCCGCAGCTCAACAGCGGTTCGAACGACCGGATCGCCACGCGCGTCGGAACCAGGAAGATCTGGCTGCAGGCGAATTGGTGCCTTTGGCCCCACCGGCTCCTCGGAATGGTCCCTTCGCTCGAACAATTAAGGAAGGGGAGAGCGAAGGAGCTAGGGGGCTCGCCTAGCCACGAACCTGAATTCGATCTCCACCTCGTTCTCCGCGCGCAGGATCCCCAGGATTGAAGGAGGGTCGAAACCGAAGTCGGTCATCCGGACCATACCCGTGGCGGTGCCAGTGAGGCGCTCTCCCTCAAGCTTCACAGTCACAGAGAACGTCGTAGGACGGGTGACATCCCGAATCTTCAGATCCCCGGTGACCTGGAGGGTGACTTCGCGCCCCTCCGTATAGGCATTCGGGAGCCCTTGGATGGATGTCGGCCTGAACTCCGCAATAGGAAAGCGCGCTGACTCCAGCCACCTCTCCCGGATGGCGTTGTCCCGCCGAGGGTTGTCAGCAGCTGCCGATTTTATGGACAAATATTTCCTGACCAGGCCTCCTACCTGCTCGTGATCCGGTTCACGTCCATCCGGGCGTTGAAGCGGGTCAAGGCCGCCGGGAGGAGCGGAAACAGGTTGACAATCTGTTGTTA
>Ga0209479_1001761_pt1 | contig 18630 bp, 12 predicted proteins | sample DewCreD2012metaG_2_FD_184112 | JGI IMG/M metagenome (GOLD analysis project Ga0209479, IMG submission 184112) | Hot spring sediment bacterial and archeal communities from British Columbia, Canada, to study Microbial Dark Matter (Phase II) - Dewar... ...
CGCGGTGCACAAACGCGTGCACAGCCAAGAGCGGGGGGCGTAAACCCCCCCGTGGTTTCGCTACCGCGACTGCACCGGCGTCCGGCAAGGCACCGGCGACAGTCTTCCGAACAGTGGCGATAGTGCCCCGACAAGTGCATCGCCCGTCCGCCACGGCGGGTGACGCCCGCCGCTCCTGGTGCGCGGCGTTCGCTCGACGGTGAAAAAGCGACTTTTGCGCTGCACAAACGCGTGCACAGCCAAGAGCGGGGGGCGTAAACCCCCCGTGGTTTCGCTACCGCGACTGCACCGGCGTCCGCCGGCACACCGTCGGCAGTCTCGCGAACATTTGCGGAGTCGCCCCGACAAGTGCATCGCCCGTCCGCCACGGCGGGCTCACGCCCACCGCTCCTGGTGCACGTCGTTCGCTCGACGGTGAAAAAGCGACTTTTGCGCTGCACAAACGCGTGTACAGCCAAGAGCGGGGGGCGTAAACCCCCCGTGGTTTCGCTACCGCGACTGCACCGGCGTCCGGCAAGGCACCGGCGACAGTCTTCCGAACAGTGGCGATAGTGCCCCGACAAGTGCATCGCCCGTCCGCCACGGCGGGCTCACGCCCGGCGCTCTTGGTGCGCGGCGTTCGCTCGACGGTGAAAAAGCGACTTTTGCGCTGCACAAACGCGTGTACAGCCAAGAGCGGGGGGCGTAAACCCCCCGTGGTTGCGCTACCGCAATTGCAATGGCGTTCGCCGGCACACCGTCGGCAGTCTCGCGAACAATCGCGGAGTTGCCCCGACAAGTGCATCGCCCGTCCGCCACGGCGGGCTCACGCCCGCCGCTCCTGGTGCGCGGCGTTCGCTCGACGGTGAAAAAGCGACTTTCGCGGTGCACAAACGCGTGCACAGCCAAGAGCGGGGGAGCGTAAGCCCCCGTGGTTTCGCTACCGCGACTGCACCGGCGTCCGGCAAGGCACCGGCGACAGTCTTCCGAACAGTGGCGATAGTGCCCCGACAAGTGCATCGCCCGTCCGCCACGGCGGGCTCACGCCCGCCGCTCCTGTTCCGCGCGCGATGTCTGCCTCCGAGCCGGTGCGCGTGAGCCGTTGCAAAGGCGTTTCTGCGTCCCACGGCGGGCTGACATCCGCCGCTCCTGGTGCACGGCGCTACTCCCACGATGGGTGTGGATCGCCCTCGTCAGCGCGATTCCGCATTGCACGGCGGGCTTACACGCGCCGCTCTTGCAGAGTGGCGGTGGTGCACTACGGGGTGGCCTTACCGCGCCGCTTTCGCATCGGACGCAAGGGTGATGTATATGATGATTTGGAGCCGGAGACGATCGGCTGACTTTGCCGAGCTACCGGAGAAACAGAATGCCGGAAAACGAGACGCGAACTCCGCAGGGGCAAACGCGACCGCCACGACGACTGCCCGGAACGGTCTTTCTGCCGGGCGGTTGGCTACTGATCCTGTTTTTGGCGGCGGCGTTGGTGGCACTGTGGCTGGGCGATCAGTTCAGTGCTTCGGAAATCAGCCTCACTTACGGTCAGTTCAAGCAGCACCTGCTGGCTGGGCACATTCGGGAAGTCCGCATCGGTTCCAGCAGGATCACCGGCCATTTCAAGGACAAAGTCCGCATCCGCGACGCCCAGAACCAGGAGGTCGAGGTGGACATGCGGGAGCGTTTGCCGGAAAAGTATCGTCAGCTCAAGGAGCTTCGCTTCACTACCCGCACACCCACGGTCGTCCCGGACAACCTCCTGACGCAACAACTCGACCAGATGCAGGTAGATTGGGACTACGAGAAGGAAACTTCCGGCTGGTTGTGGGCGGTGTTGGCCTACTGGCTGCCGACGTTTCTGGTGCTGGGGTTGCTCTTTTTCTTGTTTGCTGTGCGTTTCCGAGACCCGCTGGGAGGCGGATTCCTGAGCAGTTACATCAAGAGCCCGGCGAGGCGGTTCGACAAGGGAAAAGTGCGGGTAACGTTCAACGACGTGGCCGACATGGAACACGCTAAAGCCGAACTGCAGGAGGTGGTGGAGTTCCTGCGCAATCCGGAAAAATACCAGCGGTTGGGCGGCCAGATTCCCAAAGGGATTTTGCTGGTCGGGCCACCGGGAACAGGAAAAACCCTGCTGGCGCGGGCCGTTGCTGGGGAAGCCGGTGTGCCCTTTTTCAGCATCAACGGCTCGGAATTTATTCAGATGTTCGTCGGTGTCGGGGCCAGCCGTGTCCGCGATCTCTTCAAGACGGCCCGGGAGAACGCTCCGTGCATTTTGTTCATAGATGAGATTGACGCGGTCGGGCGCGTTCGCGGTGCCGGATTGGGCGGCGGACATGATGAACGCGAGCAAACGCTGAACCAGATTCTGAGTGAAATGGACGGCTTTCTGCCTACGGAATCGGTCATCGTCCTCGCCGCCACCAACCGTCCCGATGTGCTGGACCCCGCTTTGCTGCGACCGGGCCGCTTCGACCGACATGTAACCATTGATCGGCCGAACTGGCGGGGCCGACTGGAAATCCTGCGGGTGCACACCCGGGACAAGCCGCTGGCTCCTGATGTCAACCTGGAACAGATCGCCCGCACCCTCATCGGTGCCACCGGCGCTGACCTGCGGAATCTGGTCAACGAAGCGGCCCTGCTGGCCACACGCGAAGGCAAAAACAAGATTGACCGCCACGATTTCGAGCGCGCCCTCGACAAAGTCTTGATCGGCGCCAAACGCGACGAACTCCTCACCCCCGAAGACAAGCGCAAAACCGCTTATCACGAAGCTGGCCACGCCCTGATCGCCTGGCTCCTGCCCCAGGCCGACAAACCTCTCAAAGTCAGTATAGTCCCGCGGGGGCAGGCCCTGGGCGTCAATCTCAACATCCCCGAAGAGGAACGGTTCCACCACGATAAAGCTTATTTCGAAACCAAACTCACCATGCTCCTGGGTGGTCGGGCAGCGGATCGGCTGGTCTATGGGCAACCTTATGCCGGCGCTGAAATGGACCTCAAACAGGCCACGCGGATTGCCCGGCTTATGGTGACCCATTGGGGCATGAGCGAACGACTCGGCCCGGTGGCGTACCGCGTCGGCGAAGAGCACGTTTTTCTCGGCAAGGAGATTCACGAACCACGCGACTTCAGCGAAGGCACCGCACAACTCATTGACGAAGAAGTCCGCCGGTTACTGCGCGAAGCCGACGACCGCGCCTTCCAGTTGCTGCAGGCCCACCGCGACAAGCTCGACCGCATCGTCGAAGCGCTTTTGCAAAAGGAAGAACTCACCCGCGAGGAACTCGAATCCCTGCTCCGCGATGCTCCCTACAGCATCTACCAGCAACCGGGCAGCGATGGCCAGCTGGCAGCCTCCGCTACGCCCGTTCACTCTTCGGAAATGGCGGAACCTTCTGCCATCGCAGTCGCTCCAGCAAACCAGCAGCGGCGAGCGTAAGCCGGCCGTGGAATACAGGAGCGATGCACGTACCTGTCACTGGCTATTCGCCATTCACTATTCGTGATTTACTTTATTGACTCGAGAGGCAACTCATGACCAGTCCGCTCAGCCACTTCGATGACCAGGGCGGCTGCCACATGGTTAACACCACTGCCAAGCCGGAGACGTTGCGGCAGGCGCGGGCGTCGGCGCGGATTCGCATGCAGTCGGCCACTGCCCAGCTCATGCGCGATCGCCAGCTGGCCAAGGGCGACGTGTTGGCGGTCGCACAACTCGCCGGCATCCTCGCCGCCAAACATACCCCATTCCTGATCCCGCTTTGCCATCCCCTGCCACTCACCTCCGTCGAAGTCGAGTTCCACTGGCTGGCCGACGATTTACTCGCCATCGAGGCCCGCGTCACTTGTGTCGCCCGCACCGGTGTGGAAATGGAAGCCCTTGTGGCTGCCGCCATCGCCGCCCTCACCGTTTATGACATGTGCAAATCCGTAGATCGCAGCATGGTTATCGAGGCCATTCAGCTCGAAGAAAAGTCCGGCGGTAGGTCGGGACATTTCATCCGCAGCCAGTAACGCCCCGGGCAAATCGTTTCTTCCCAACACCCTTGCCGACTGCCCACACTGCGATAGGATTTGCTTCAGCGATGATTGAAAATTCTAAACTGTCGAATCCTACTGCCATTCCCTCGGTCTCGCGGGCGGCTGGCGATGCCCGGCACGCGACTCGCCCTTGGAACGCTGTTTTCTCGCTGGTTGAACGGGACTTGGATCAGGTAGAGGCCATCCTCGAACGCGAACTGCACAGCGACATACCGGTCGTTCAACAGGTGCTGAATCACCTTGGTCAATACCGGGGTAAACGCCTGCGACCCGCCTTACTGTTACTGGCGGGGCGACTTTGCGGCCAAACCGGGCCTGATCACCATCTTCTCGCCGCTGTTCTCGAAATGATCCATACCGCCACGCTGGTTCACGACGACATTCTGGATGGTGCCCGACTGCGTCGCCATCTGCCCACCGTCCACTGCTCCTGGGGGGTACCGGCAGCGGTTCTGGCGGGGGATTTTCTCTTCAGCCATGCGTTCACGTTGGCCAGCCAGACAGGCAGCACGCTAGCTTGTCAGCTGATCGGCCAGGCAACCAATCGCGTCTGCGAAGGGGAAATGCGGCAAACCCTGCAACAAGGCCGACTCGACCTCGACGAATGCGAATACCTCGCCATTATTCGCGGCAAAACTGCCGAACTCACCAGTCTGGCCTGCCGACTCGGCGCTTTGCTTGCACGGGCCAGCCTCGAACAGACCGACGCCCTGGCCCGCTACGGCCTGCATCTCGGCCTGGCTTTCCAGATCGCGGATGACTTGCTCGATTTGCTTGGCAAAGAAGAAACCACGGGCAAATCCCTGGGCACCGACTGGCTGCAACTCAAAGTCACCTTGCCGGTCATTTACCATTGGCGTTCTCTGCCTGCTGCGCAGCGTGCTCGATTTGCCCAGGACTGTCTTCAAGGGCAGTTATCCCTGGTGCAGCTTCGCCAGCGGCTTCAGCGCAGTGGGGCTCTGGCTCGCGCTCGCCGACGCGCCGAACTGGAAGCACAACTCGCCCAGCAAGCTCTTTCCCTATTCCCGAATTCACCGGAACGCCTGGCCCTGGAAACACTGGCGCGGCTCTGCCTGCACCGCGACACTTAGTTCCCCAACCGATTTTCTTCCTGTTCCCGGCTGCCCGGCACCGCCCGTTGCATGTGACGAATCAGTTATCGCGACCAGCTTATTCCGATTAAGGCGGCTCTAAGCAGGGCGCGGCAACTTCCGCAAGGCTCTAATATAGCGGCGGTGCCGGACGCAACAATCCTGATACCCCGCCTCACTCCCGGACTTAGTTATTATCACTTGACATTACAGGAAGCCGCGGGCAGATTTCCTAGGAGTGTATGCTGATCCGCCTGTGCCGGCAGCGCTAGCTTCTGCAGTCCCACGCAGGAACCCGACCCAGGACAAGGAGGCCTGTCCATGCCCCGATTCGCTCCCACCGTCGTGCTCACCGGTTGTCTTTTCGTTTCGCAAGCAATGGCCGACTCGGCAAGTCTCGTACCTGCCGCAACCTTTTCTCCAAATCAAGTCTTAGCTGATCGCGTTGCCCGCCATCTGGAATGCTGCGGTACTCTACGCGACTTCGCCATCCATGTCCTTGTACGCGACGGTACAGTCACGCTTCGTGGCGAAGTGGTAAGCGCCGAGCAGATGAATGAAGCGGTTCATCAGGCGCGGCAGGTACCCGGTGTTGTGCAGGTTATCAATGAACTAAACATTCGGTCTGCACCTGCCGGGACACTTCAGACCGTGCAGTACACAAATCCCCTGGCGCCGCTTAGTCAACCGAGTACCACAACTTCTGTCACAGACACGGGCCCGCTTACACCGCCACCAGAACCGCTTCCGAGCTACCGCATTCCCGTTCCGGCCCACGGCATGCTCGGTACCCCGCCGTTACCTCCGATCGCCTGGCCGACTTACGCCCCTTATAACAACTACTCTCGCGTCGCCTATCCCACCTGCTATCCGTACGAAGCCTTCCCTTACTTCGGACCGTTCTACCCGTTTCCTAAAGTGCCGCTCGGCTGGCGGGCTGTCAAACTCGAATGGAACGATGGGTTTTGGTATCTGGGCACGCACGCCCAACGCTACGATTACTGGGTACTTCGCTTCTGGTAAATCCGGCACATTCGCGCCTGACCCACCTCTAAGTTCTAATCTTCCAGCGCCTAAATCCCTATCCAGGCACCCCTCGGCCGAAGCCTGGCTCCGTGCCGAGAGTGCAAAATCAAGGGCAAAGAACTATGCCTAGCCGGGTGGCTTGTACTGCAGTCGGTCTTGCTATATTGAGCTACCTTATCTCCGTATCCGGGTCAGCGCCGGCGGAATCGCCAGCACCGCGGCACTGGTGCGGTATCTATCCTACTGTCGTGACCCCCTGGCGTTGTGATGGTTCAGTTGACGAAGAGGCGTTGCGGCGGGAGATCGAGTACCAGCTTTGCGGCGGAGTGCATGGTATTCTGGTACTGGGCACGCTCGGGGAAGGAGATTATGCTACCCTGGAGGAGCGGGCCGCCGTCATTCGTACCGCCGTTGCCACGGTCCGGCGGCGCGTCCCCGTCGTCGTCGGGGTGCACACTTCGGACCTGAATATGGCCATGACCATGGCTCGACAGGCGCGCAACCTCGGTGCGGACGCTATGCTCGTCAAATATTTAGGTGACCCCTGTCCCGACACCGAGCGCATCTATCACTTCTATCACCAGCTCAGCGATTCGGGCTTGCTGCCTATTTTCTACTACCATTTTCCCGGCCAAACTGGCCTCTATTTATCGCCCCAAGACCTGGCCCGTATCCTCTTGTTACCGCGGGTAGTTGGCATTAAGACCTCGACGTTAGACCTGGCGGAAACCCGCACCTTGATTTACCTGACCCGTGGACACGGTAAGATATTCCTGAGCGGAACAGCCCTGAACCTGACCCAATATTTAGATGCTGGGGGGCACGGCGCCATGTGTCCGGAGGCTGTGCTCCTGCCAGAACTGACGGTCGCGGCATATAATGCCTTTGTTCAGGGAGCGGCGGCGCAGGCACGCACCTGGCAGCGGCAACTATTCGTCGTCGCTCCCTTGCTTCGCGACCGTCCTACTCCGGTTTCTCTGGCTCGCCATATCACCATGTTCACTCAGGACCGCGATATTCCCATTCCAGTAGGGAGCGATAGCGGTCAGGCCCGTCTCAAAGCTACTCTCAACGAACTCGGTATTTGTATGAACAGCACCGTCAAATGTCCACTGCCGCAGTTAACTGTTCATGACTCCTTGCGTGTGCACCTCGCGGCCAGACGTATTGAGCGTTTGCGTAGGCACTGCGAGGAACCTTAGTCAGGGTACACATCCGTTACTGCTGCAACTGTATAGATACCTATATAGGCCCATATCTTTTGTTTCGTCGGCATAACCTGGCCGGCAGTGCCTTGACGACTTAGAACGCATGCTGAAAACCGAACCAGAACAAGAACGGGCCCTCCTCACCGACCAGACGGGCTATATCGAAACGGAAAGTAGTGCGTTCGATGAAACTTAACCAGGCAATGTCCAGGCGGAGACCGACTCCGACACTATGGGCTACTCCGTCCACGATGCGATGGTTGAGATAAACCGCGCCGACATCGTAAAAGACGGCTCCGTAGAGGTGACTGATGCGGGCAACGTTATCGGCAAGGCTTAGATGCCAGTCGCGGTAAATGGGGAATCGCCATTCGATGGACGCGAGCCACAGGGCACTGCCCTCGCGATCACTGCGTCCTAATCCGCGCAGGCGCAGGGACCCACCGAGTTGGAAATGTTGACCGTTGATCGGCCAACCAGCACCGCCGGCCAGACGCAAGGCCAGTCGCGTTGCCGATAAGTAACCGTAGCCTTCCGGGAATTGCCAGATAGAACTCCCCTCCGCGAAAATGCGATGATAAGTTTCGTCGCCGCCCAGGATCGGCTGGCCGTTTTCATAATACGTGTAGAAACGGTAACCGGCATCCGGGTCCCAGTAGGGGGTGCGGTAATCGCGGTAATACATAATGCCCCAGGCCGCCAGATTATCATAGCGCTCGATCCCCAGCCTGCGCACCGGTCCGCTGCCGGCAAATTCGTGTTCCATCCTGCCATACACCTCGATAAACTCCATCGGATTCATATAGAGGCTGGGCGTATAGGTCAGAATATAGCGGCCAAAAATCTTGGCTCGGTCTTTCTGGAAATCCGACCAGTCCGGCGACAGACTTCTGGAATACTGCCAACCGACTTGCGTACGCGGCCAAGGGAAATGATCCCAGATCGCATCCGCTCCAATACGGAAATCCTGATCGTTGGGATCATAGGCGAGGAATATGCCACCACGAAATTCCTGTAACCTGTATAGGCCGAGACGCAATCCCATATAAGGCTGCTGTCCGAAAGCCGGGTCGCTGAGTCCCGCCCATGGCCCGAAGGTTACTGCCCAGCTATCGTAGGGCACGGTAAGATCGGTTTCATCAAGATTAGTATAAAGGGGAGTAATCCGCCAGCGCACAGGTGTATGCCAGCTGTTATTCGCGGGATTAGCATCGGGGATGATCTGCTCCGGATCGACGACGATCTCGTTCGGCACCTGATCTAAATCGAACTGCACGCGATAGGTGTCGGGGCCGATTTGCTCGACTACACCGGGGGGATCGTGTGTTTGGTAGCGTGGCGTGTCTGTACGTAACGGAATCCTATAATCACGGGGTTCCGTTCCCGAAAGGAGGACGCGGATGGTGGTCGGCTCGGTAAAGTTTCCCCGCTGGCGAGCGATGATTTCGACGTGATATTTTTCGCCTTCGGTGCCCGGAAGCATCTGCCACAACCGCGGACACCAGACCGGAATGCTTAGACCTTGACTGGTCTGCCAGGTGACGCGCACGCGCTCGATAGCCCAATCGCTTATGCCTGCGCTATACAGCCATTGCTGGAAAAACTCCTGCCAGGATTGGCCGGTATAAGTTTCGAGTTCTCTTTGAAAATCCGCGACACGAAGAATGCGAAAATAGTATCGGGGATAGATTTGGCGCATGAAGTCGAGAAAGGCCAATTCGCCGAGACGGTTTTCGATCATGCCGAGTATTTTGCCGCCGCCGTCATAAGTCATGCTGAACAAAGTCACGACGTGTCCGTAACCGGGAAGCGGTTGTACGACGGCGGTTTGTTCGTGTCGGCCAAGCGTTCCATAATAACCGCTGAAGCGGTAATCATTATAGTGAACATTAGGCGCCCAGACCCTCAGCCAACGAGGGAGATTCAGCAGAGGAAAATTCGGGCCATACTTGAGGGCCATCCTTTTTGCAGTGAAATAACTGACGACGCCTTCATCCATCCAGGTCTCGGCATAACCGTTCGTGCCGACGACATTGTACCACCATTGATGGAGGGTCTCGTGGCTAATCAAGTGGTCTAAATATCGTTCGGCAAACTCCGGGATAGCAAAAACGCGGTGATCGATTTGAATCAGGCCAGCGCTTTCGTTGCCGTTCCAGGGGAAATAGGACTCGACAAGGTCAAATTCCTCATACGGATATGGGCCGAACCATCGAATATAGATCGGGATAGCTTGGCAAGCGAATCGCAAGGCCCTTTTGGCCAGGCGTTCGTGTTCGGGAAAGGCCAGGACGCGAACGCGGATACCCTCAGTAATTGCACTGTATTCCTGGAAGCGATGACTGCAAACCAGGCAGAAATCGCGAGCAGCAGGACAATAGATAGTGGCCCGCTTATAACCGTTCTGGAGTGGCTCCTGGTGAACGATGCTCCCAGTGCTAGCGATCTGCTGGTCGGCGGGCAAAGTGATACGCACATGATAAACGCCTGCTTCCTGGAAAAAAGGTTGATGCCAGGGAACAAAAGGAGTCGGCTGCCAGCCGGCTTCGTCATCATAATAAGCCAGAACCGGATACCAGTTGGTGAGCATAGTAACGCCTTGATAATGTCCCCAGCGCCCCTGCAGTTCCGGTAACTCCAGGGTGTAATCGAGCGTGACGGTAAGCGACTCGCCAGGAGTGAGGGCTCGCGGCAGAGGAACAACGAGGGCGGTCTGAATTTCGGGATGCCAGTGGAAATGGAGGGATTGTTCACCGTGCCAGACGTGGTGAACTGTAAGTCGCCGACCTTGAGAATCGAGTGCCTCTTTATAAGGCGTGCGGAGCAATTCGAGCGTTTTGGCAAGCAGACTGAGCTCCTTCCCCTCGGCTTTATAGCGGGGATAAACATTGAAAACTAATTCCGCAACAGGTCGGCGGTGGCGGTGGTAAAAGGTGGTGCGTTGGCGAACATAAACGCGGCGAGCCGGGATGTCCAGCGCAATGTCCATCTCGTAGCGTGGCAGCCAGGCGGGGATGCTGTAAGGGTGGTTGTGGTCGGCTGGTAAGGATGCATCAGCTGGCGTGTGGTTCTGGGCAAGAAGTGCAGTAGCAGCCTGACTTACGACCCAGGTCAGCAGCACCCACCAGCCGAAAAGCTGCGGCAGTTTAGTGCGGAAACGCGCAAGGGTCTCGACGCGGCGCCTGCCAGAACTGCGGGCCGATGTTCTTTGTGCGGCCCAAGGGAACCAGGCAGCGGGATCGGTCTGGGCAATGACTCGCGTCGGCGTCGTGGAGCGGGGGGCGTAAGCCCCTCGTGGAATACAGCTAATCAGATATAGAGGCATAAGCCGTCGGTTCAAGCGAAAGGTTCCCGGTGCGCGGCCAGCATAGCATACCGAAACCACCGGTCAACGGGAATCTAGCTGCGGGAATCTCGACACTAGGTCAGCTCGTAACCGCGAAACTACCACGACACGAAGGGAACACCGCGGATTAGCTGGGTGTTGCTTCGGACCTTCGTGCGATAGTGGTAAGAATGCCCATGGCGAGTAGTCCGCCGCCGCGCAACCTCGTAAACCGGCCAAAAACTGGGGTCGAGCCCGTTTGGAAAACCAGGCTAGGGGTTCAGGAAGCGGCGCCGACGAGGGGCAGACCGGATTGAGCCGCTAAGGGCGAAACCACGCAGCAATTGCGACCGCGTGCTTTGGCTTCTTTCAGAGCGGCAGCCGCCTGGTAAACCAGGATGTCCGAGGAAACGATGGTGTCATGGCTAACGGCGACGAAACCGAGACTGGCGGTGAAACGGATTTCGGAACCGTCGTAGTGGACGGGGGTCTGCTCGATGGTGGCGCGGATGCGTTCGGCAAGCACGGCAGCGCCGTGGAGTTCGGTAATGGGAGCGACGATGAGGAACTCTTCGCCGCCCCATCGGCCGACGGTATCGGTGCCGCGAATGCAACCGGTGAGCAGTCGTGCCAGAGCGACCAGCACCTGGTCACCGCCCGTGTGCAGATAGCGGGCGTTGATGCTGCGGAAATGATCAACATCGAGCATGCCGACGGCCAGCGGACTGGGATAGCGAGCCCGACGGCGTAGTTCGGCCTGGAGGAGCTGCTCGATAGCCCGGCGGTTGGGCAGACCGGTGAGTTCATCGGTCAGGGCGAGCTTCTCGAGCATGGCGTTGGTTTGCTGTAACTGCCGGTTGGCGGCCTCGAGCAAGCGGTTGGCGCGTTCTAGTTCTTGAGTGCGTTCCTGCACGCGTTTTTCCAGTTCGCAAATGAGCTGGTAGTTTTGCTGCAGCAGCTGCTCATGGCTGCGTTCCAAAGCGACGACGCGTGCGGCATCGCGGACTGCCTGACGCAGTTCCTCTGGTTGCCACGGTTTGAGCAGGTAACGAAACACCTGACAGCGATTGATCGCGTGCAGAACGTCTTCGAGTTCCGCATAGCCACTGACCAGGATGCGCATGGTCTTGGGGGCATGGGTTCTGGCCCAGTCAAGCAACTCGAGCCCGGAACGACCTGGCATTTTCAGGTCGGAGACCAGCACGTCCACTTCCCGCTCGGCAAAGACCTCAATGGCTTCATCGGCGTTGGCAGCGGCCAGCACCTCGAACTCCTGACAGAGCATGGTGCCAATCGTCGAAAGAACCAGCGGGTCATCATCTACAACCAGGACACTGAATTTGGTGGCCGATTCGCTCACGACCGCCTCCTGAAGGGCGAGCCTTCGGACACACGCGACCGGGCCAGAGCGTGCAAGGCCCCCAGTTACTGGTAGACTATCCGCTTGGCCATTGGCCAGCGCGTCGTTGGGGAGAACGGGACCGCCGTCGTCGGCCCCGCCGGGGCGCTGACCCTGACCTGACCGTGTCCGGAGCCTAGTTGTATATAGCATACGCCGCAGAGCCTGTAAAATCGGTATTCTCCAGGAGGCCAGATTTTTCGGGAAGATCGTTCCCAACGGAGTCTGCTGTGGCAGGAATTTCGCTGAGACAATAACGCCGAGAGAATGCGGAGCATAACGAGGAGCGTTTGGGCGAACTTGGGGCGAGCGGTGAATGGCACGTACGCCAGCCGGGATGTGTAGAACTGCACGTTGCTGCTGAGGCGATTACGGGGCGGGGCGAAGACCGGCCTGGCATAATTGCAAATAGACGGCATGCCGGGCATCGCTCTGAACCTGGGGCGTGCTCAGCCAGAGTTCCAGGTGGAACTGGAGCCAACCCTTTTCCGTTATGCCGACAATCCGACAACGCAGCGGGGGCTCCCGAAGCAAACCGGGAATGGCGTCAGCGGCGTCGAGAAGAGTGCGTTCGATTTGCGAGACCAGCTGTGCTGGGGCATCGGTCGGCGGCAGAGTCACGGGCACGGCAAGTAGGGTACGCATTTCGGGTAGTGCGAGGTTGGTGACGATGAGTTGGCTCATACGCAGATTGGGGACAATGACCAGGGTATGCTGAGGGGTCTGCAAAGTAGTGTAACGCCAGCCGATGTCGTGCACTACCCCCTCCAGGCCGTTTTCTAGTTGCAGGTAATCACCAGGCCGGATCAGCCTCGCCAGGGTAATGCTCAGCCCCGCGAAGAGGTTGGCGAGTGTATCCTGGACACCCAGAGCGACCGCCAGTCCGCCGACTCCCAGAGCCGTGAGAACGGGCGTGATCGCCAGGCCGAACTGATGCAGTATCATCAACAGTGCGATGGTGTACACGGTCAAAGCAACGAGGAAATCGGCGAGGGTGGTTGGCGGCAGTTGCGGAAACCAGCGCGACCAATGACGGCGGAGCGCGGCAGTGGTCAGATGCACAGTAGTACGTGCCGCCAGGAGGATAAAGACGGCCAGCAAGACCGCTTCGACCAGGTGCCGGACAGCCGCAGTGGTGTCAGCAAGTTGTACCGCCAGTCCCAGGGCTAGCAAAACCAGCGTCCAGGAAGCAAGCCGCAGCAACGCGATAACCCAGCCGGCCAGGGCTGGACGAACCCGCTGCAACAACCGTGCGGTCAGTCGCAGGAACAACGCCAGCAGGATGGACGCGGCCAGGAAGAGCAGGGCCAGCCCGTACTCGGTCCAACGCAGGTTCTGCCCGATCGTTTGCCAGTCCATGAACTGAGCCTCCTTGCGAGAGCAAAATGGCGGCCCGGCGAAGGTGCTGGCGAAAGGACGGATTTGCGTCCTGGGGCCTGTCTGGTATTCACCGGGAAGAGTCGGCAGCGCCGGCGCTGGCAGCAGGGGCGGCGGACTGTGGGAGGAGACGGAGGTAGTGTTCGGCGAGAGCGGCCAGGGGTTCCCGGGGTGCGATGCGGCGAACTTGGTCAAACGCGTCGCGAGCCCGGGGAATTTCACCAGCCTCCAGCGCCGCCGAGGCGATCGCCAGGAGGTTATAAATCCGTTCGCGGCTGCGCATCAGCGACTGCTGCTGCTGCATCAGACCGTAAAAGCTACTTCCGGCCGGGCCGACATCGCTGCCCAAAGTAATTGCCACGCTGCCCCGCAGGAACAATTCCGCCGACTGCCGTCGCAGGAGTGCTTCGAGTTCCTCGCGGCGCTGGGCTTCCTGAGGAGCGTCGCCGAGTGCACCGGCAGCCAGGGCTTGCAGCAAGGCATAGCGTTCCCGTCCGAGAATGGCCTGAGCCCAGCTTTGCTGCAGCAGGCGTTGCAGACTGACGGCGTCGCCGACCTGGACATACACATCGGCGAGGAGTCGAACAGCCTCGGCAAATTCCGGCTGGCGTGGTGAAAGGGAACGGGTCAGTTGCTGCAGGATGGTGAGGGTGGTTCCGGCCAGTCGCGATTGCCACATTTCCCGAGCGCGGGCCAGCGCTTCTGCCGGACGGGCTTGCAACCAACCGGGTTGGGTAAGGATCGGCAGCCAGGCTGGAAAACGCTCGCGGGCCTCCTGGACGCGAGTGCGCAATTGCTCCAGCGACATGCCCAGATGCTCCTGCAGACGTTTTTGTGGGGAATCGGCCTGGTCGGTGTTAGCGGCCGGAATTTGCAGGTAACTTTCGGCGTGCACTAGGGCGAGGTCATCGCAGCCACGTTCCAGGAATCGCCGAGCCAGCTCCAGATGGACGTTGGCCAGTCCGGGTTGCAGGCGAGCCAATTGTCGCAATAGGAACATCCGTGCCAGTAGTCGGCTCTCATGGCGGGCGCCATTGCTGAACTGGCTTTCGTGAATATCGAGGAGATTGGCGACATCGTAACAAACGGCCCAGGCGTAAGGTTGTTGCGGGGCGTCGAGAATTCCCTGGCGTGCCCAGCGCCAGGCCAACCACAGTAAGGCATCGCGCTGGTAAGCAAACGAGGGAAGTCGCGGTAGATTGGGCCAGCCTTCGACGAACACACTTCCGACCTGGGCCAGCGTGCCGGAAACCCCGACAACGGGCAAGGCCGCGGTCGTGGCGATTAGTGTTGTCCAGAGCATTTCCCCTTCTGCCCGCTGTCGCGACTGCAAGTAACGGGGCTCGCGCAACTGGTTGGAGACTTCAGCGGCCCAGCGAGCGGCGGTGGTGGCCAGCGGTACCGGTGTAGGTTGCCCGGTGAAGTAGATACGCAAAGTTCGCCGCGGCTCCATCTCTCGACCGACTCGCGATTCCACGGCGGGCTGACGCCCTGACCATGGGGGACTTACGCCCCCTGCTCCCCACTCGCTACCTAAACGACTCCCTGGCACAAAGCACAGGGACTGGAGCTGTTGCCAGTGGGGCGACCCTGTCCAGGCCAGCAAAAAGGTTTCCCCGTCCACGTAATCGAGCATTTGCCAGACAGGGCGACCCTGGTCGTCGCGATCGGCAAGCAGGAGCGGTAAAAGTGGGAGGCGCACCCGATTCCCGCGAGCATCGTAGCGTGACACCAGGTTGTCACTGTGCACGATCAGATGGCTGATGTCGTACTGGCGGAGCAACTCCTGCCAGCGTCGGCGTTCGCGCTGACCTTCGGGCGTGCCGGTTTTTTCCAGGGCTTCGACGGCGTCGAGGAAGTCGCGGACGGTTTTCGGGGTGAAAAGTCCAGCACGGAGATCGAGCCAGACGGCAGGCTCGGCGCCGTGAGCGCTGGCCCAATACCCGGCGGTGTTGACCCAGGCCAGATGCAGGCCGCGACCGCTCAGCCTTCCTGTCCGCCGCCAACCGGCTGTGACTTCCGCTGCCGTTTGCAGACTGGCGTCTTCTATTAGTGAAAATCCCCAACCGCGGCGAGTAACGCTTCCCGCAGCCGTGCCGGTGCTCGGTAGAGGCCAGAGTGTGGCCAACATCAACCCCAGCCAGGCCAGGAAGAGCATGAGTCGGCCCAATTGCGCCAGCAGCACTGCTCGGCGTTTTGTAGCCGGCCAGGTGCCGAAACGTTCCGCCAGATAATGCCACCAACCCGGCAAGGCTCCAGGCAGCGCCAGCGGGGCAAACCAGGCCGTATATCGCACTTCATAGCACGACAGAATCAGTCCCAGCAGTGCCAGCAAAAACCAGGACCAGCGCCAGCGGGCACGGCCCAGCCACAGCCCAGCTGCGGTGAACAGCAAAAGCAGGTAATAGGCCCATTCGGCCAGGCTCAAACCGACCCATCGGCCATCGGCGTCGGTAAAATAAGCGGCTGAAAACGGTGAGACGCCCCACCGTGCCGCCTGCGGACTGCGCTGGCGTAACAATTCCGCCGACTCGGAGAACCACAGCGGGGACGGATCGAACACGTGCAGGTGGAACGGATTGATGGCCGTGGCCGCCACGCACAGCACAATTATCCGGCCCAGCAATCGCCGATCCTCGTGCAGCAACGCATCCCGGGCATAGCGATCCGGCCCCCACATGGCCTGAAGGTGCTGGCCAAACCAGTAAAGTACCAGCACTGTCAGCCCCAACAACACGGTGGTATCGCAATTGGCCCAGAGCACGAACAGCACGGGCAAGAGAAACCACCACCGCCCACGCGTGCGTCGCAGCCCGGCCAGAAGATAGCCTCGCCAGCGACCAGGGCTTTCCCCCGCGGGGAGTTTGCTCAGTTCCACCGCGGGTGCTGTTACCACTGCCAGCATGCACGCCAGATACAACAATCCCCACGACTCTGGTCGAATGTGCATGCGCACACTCCAGACCAACCCCGCCAGCACCAGACCAACCGTCCCCCACGCGACAAAGGCGTGAGTTGGTGCTGGTCGAGGCAACCCCGGGAGATTCGCGTGTCCCGCTCCGGATTCGGAACTCGCCACTCGCCTGGAAACGGATCCGTCGCGTGTGGCCGCTGGCGATCGGCTTTGCAGTTCAATCAGCCGACAGCATATCCGCCAGACGACACCGGCTACCGTTACCACCAGCACGACCCGCAGGATCACCAACCCAGCACCGCCCGCTAGGCCGTAACAGCAGTAAAACAGCACGTCGGCCAGCCAACCTATGTTGACCCAATCGAGCTGTTTCGGCCCAAGACCAAGGGTGCCGAGCAGTCGTTGCCAGCCGGACCAACCCTGCGGGGCGTGCTCTCCATAGGCGAACGGGTCACTGCCGTACCGGTACTCCCCGTGTACGATCAGCCGACCCGCAGCCAGGTGGAACCGCGCATCGGGATTGCCTGGCCCAACCGGGTAGGCGGACACTATTCCCAGGCTGCACACTGCCAGCAGCCAAAGTAACCGGTCATGTCGGGCATTTTCAGCGGCTAAACGTTCGGCGGTCATGCCAGGGTTACCGGCCAGGACTGGGTCAGACAGAACCGGACTACCGCTGGTCATGGTTGCTGATGTACACCGTCAGGGTTTAGCCCGCCGGTCCGCTCGCGGCTTGCTCGACCACACGCCACTTGACCTTCGCCACGGGCTTGGGTCAGCTCTTTTCCGGGAGGATGTAATTGAGGTAGATGCCGCCAGCCAGGATACCGCCGATGATCGGCCCGACCCAATAAACGAAATGGTCGGCAAAGACGCCGAACCCCGGTTTCAGCGCCGCTTCCCAGACAACGGTGCCGAAGGCCCGCGCGGGATTCATCGCAGCGCCGGTCAGTGGCCCGCCGACGAGAATATCCGCCATTACCGTCAGGCCTATGCCGAACCCCCCGATCTTCGGTGCCCGCGGATCGACGGCCGTGCCAAAAATGCTCGCCACCAGTAACGCCGTCAACACGATTTCTATAGCCATCGCCATCAGGTATTCCTGCCAGCCACCGACGTTGAACATCCCATGCAGAGCGACATGGGGAGTACCGAGACTCGCTTGCGTTAACGCGTTCGACCAGCCGAACACCAGTGCCAACAATGCCCCGGCCAGTAGCCCGCCCAGCAATTGGAAAATGATGTAATACACGCCCCGCAACGTCTCGATTTGCCCATACACCCACATGGTGATGGTCACTGCTGGATTCAAGTGGCCACCGGAAACGTTCATGCTGGCACTCACGCCAATCGCCAGCGCCAGTCCATGTGCCAAGGCGATGCCAATCAAGCCGATCTTTTGTTCCGGGGGCAGCAATTCGTTGACACAAATCGCCCCACCGCCCAGAAAAGTCAGGAAAAATACCCCAATCATTTCTGCCAGGCAAGGTGCTAACAGGTTCCGCATCGAAAGGTTCTCCCAGGAGTTTCCCAGCCGACGATTTTCCTCGCCGGACCATCACGGGGTGCTGACGCTTCCCCGCTCTCCTCAGCATCGCAAGCGATATGCTGGACGTCTCCTCACCTCGGCAATTGCAATGACCCGTGTGATGAGAGACGTGCACACTTTGTAAAAAAGCAACCCCTTTCAGGCAAGCCCTGAGTTGGCCGGTGGCGGTATTCTCCTCCGGGTTTATCTCAGCCAGTCTAGCAGGAGTGTTCAGCCAAGGCTTGAGTTGGCCAATTTTTGCATCGCAAAAGCCGTTATTTCGTTGGCAAACGTTCACCTTGCGCACACAGGAACGGTCGGCGTAAGCCCACCGTGGTCATCGGAAAAAGCGCGAGCGACTAGGATTCCACGCATGTTCGCATTCGGCCGTCGAGCATCAAGAGCGGTGGGCGTAAGCCCACCGTGGTTACACCAGCGCGATTGCAACTACGGCCGCCAACACGCCGGGCGACAGTCTTCCGAGCGATTGCGGTAGCGCTTTTGCAAGCGCGATTCCCGATCACCACGACGGGCCGACATGCGCCGCTCCTCGTTGCGCGATGTGTTGCCGTGATTGTGTTCGGAAATCGCCATTGCAAGCGCGATTCTCGATCGCCACGGCGGGCTCACACCCGCCGCTCTTGGTGTGTATGCGTTTGTGCATCGTAAAAGTCGTAATTGCGCCGGTGGGCGAACGCTCGCGACAGGAGCGGTGGGCGTAAGCCCACCGTGGTCATCG
>Ga0209479_1001764_pt1 | contig 18617 bp, 17 predicted proteins | sample DewCreD2012metaG_2_FD_184112 | JGI IMG/M metagenome (GOLD analysis project Ga0209479, IMG submission 184112) | Hot spring sediment bacterial and archeal communities from British Columbia, Canada, to study Microbial Dark Matter (Phase II) - Dewar... ...
GTTTGTAGCTATATTGGTGTTTGATTGTGTTGAAACCGAAAAAGGCATGGTAAGAGAAAGCTGCACAGATACTGATACACTTAAACCATTAAGTTCTGAGGAAGAAAAAGAATTTTGCACACTTTTTGTTGCAGAGAATGTTATAGTTGCATTATCAATAATGCTTTCACTGTAGACAAAACAATTACTTGTAGGAAATACGCAATTCGCTGGAAACACTAAAATGAAAATCGAAATCAAAGAACATAAAACTTTTTGAACCGCTCGCATCCACATGAACAAGACACCAAATTATTTGTTCTCTGAATAAGTCTATATAAAAATTGCGAAAAATTCTTCTAGAAGTAAATTTATTCATCAAAAATCTAAAAGAATATCTTAATAAAACAAAGTTTTGGGTAAAAACCAAAAAGATACTTTCTTAATGCTTTACATCAACCACATCATAAAACTACCATGCACAAGTAAAGCAATACGCCCATATCGCTTTTCACCAATCACAAATATCGTCCAGACACCACCCTTTACGGCCCAACACCTCAGGCGGTTGGAAGCCGCAGGCTGAACCGGTCGACCGAAGTCTTCCGGCGTACACCCCGGCTCCATCAAACCCATCTTCTATGGGAGCCCTCGTCCCCAAAAGGCATAGGCTGTTACCAGCCAGCCCAAATAGGGGATTGGCTGCCTATTTTCGGGAGAGGCTTCGGGCTTAGATGCTTTCAGCCCTTATCCTCAGCGGCGTGGCTGCCCGGCGTTTGCCCTATCGGACAACCGGTAAACTAGAGGCCACAGCGTCCCGTTCCTCTCGTACTGGGGACCCTTTCCCCTCAGGCAGCCAGCACTCCCAGCAGATAAAGTCCGACCTGTCTCACGACGGTCTAAACCCAGCTCACGTTCCCTTTTAATAGGCGAGCAGCCTCACCCTTGGTCCCTTATGCAGGACCAGGATAGGAAGAGCCGACATCGAGGTACCAAGCCGCGGGGTCGATGGGGACTCTCGCCCGCGACGAGCCTGTTATCCCTAGGGTAATTTTTCTGACACATCCAGCCCCCACCAAAGGGGACATGGATGATCGCTAAGCCCGGCTTTCGCCCCTGGATCCCTTACTGTGGAGGATCCAGTCAGGCCGGCTTTTGCCTTTGCACTCTACGACGGGTTTCTGTCCCGTCTGAGCCGACCTTAGGGCGCCCTTGATATCTTTTCAAGGGCGTGCCGCCCCAGCCGAACTGCCCACCTACCGTTGTCTCAGCACCCGAAGGCGCCGGTTAGAAACACGGTTGCAGAAGGACGGTGTTCCATTTTCGCCTCCCCCAGTTCCCGGAGAAACCAGGATCGACGGCTCCCGTCTACACTCTGCATCCGCAGCCGTATTCCAGCGGCAGGCTGCAGTAAAACTCCACAGGGACTTCTTTTCCCGCTGGGAGATCGTGGACTGTTCGTCCACGTTATGTGGATTCACCGGGTACTACGCGAGGACAGCGGGGCCCTCGTTGATCCATTCATGCACGTCGGAACTTACCCGACAAGGCATTTGGCTACCTTGAGAGAGTCAGAGTTACTCCCGGCGTTTGCAGGCCCTTAGCCCGGTTGTACCCAGGTTTCAGGTACCTGTACTGGCCAGGATTCAGAAGCCGTTCACACGCTTTCGCGCTTGCGGCTTCCTGTGTTTTTATTAAACAGTCGGGACCCCCTTGCCACTGCGACCTGCCATTCCAACCAGAGGCTGAAACAGCAGGCACCCCTTATACCGAAGGTACGGGGCTAAATTGCCGAGTTCCCTCGCATTAGTGTATACCCGACACGCCTTAGGTTTCTCGCCTAGGGACACCTGTGTCGGTTCTAGGTACGGTCACGAAGAATCCTTCCCAGCGCCTTTTTCAGTGGCTCCAGGAATCAGCTGAACCGCCCTAAACGGGCGGCTATTCCCGCTTTCACCTGGTTCTCGCCATTACGGCACTCCCCAGGCTTATACGGTTAAACAAGGCGACAGCCTTGCTCAGCCTACCCCGAAGCGTCAGGCGCTAGGCTTGCGTTGCCGCATGTATCTTCGTGGTTTCGGAATTTTAACCGAATTCCCTTTCGGCAAGGTCGGTTAGGCCATGCCTTAGGACCGACTTACCCCCGGCTGACGACCGTTGCCGGGGAACCCTGGCCCCTTCGGCGGAGGGGGTTCTCACCCCTCTTTGCTGTTACTACCGCCGGGATCTGCACTCCTGACCGGTCCACTGGACCTCACGGCCCAGCTTCTGTCCAGCCAGGACGCCCTCCTACCAACACAGCATTAAGCTGTGCTCTGAGGTATCGGCGGCTGGCTTAGCCCCGTCCATTTTCGGGGCCGTCAGCCTCGGCGGGTGAGCTGTTACGCTTTCTTTGAAGGATGGCTGCTTCTAAGCCTACCTCCCCGCTGTCTGAGGCTGACGACGCCCTTCAGTTTGACATTTGGCCAGCACTTGGGGGCCTTAACCTCAGTCTGGGTTGTCCCCCTCTCGGTCCGGGAGCTTACCCCCCGTAACCCGTCTCCCGAGGTCTACGACGCTGGTGGATTCGGAGTTTGAAAGAAAAGCGGAGCCTTTCGGCCCCTTACTTTCCAATCAGTGCTCTACCCCACCAGCCGCCTCGCTCGGGACTGGGCTGAGACCCACTTTGGAGGGAACTAGCTATCACCGGGCTAGATTGGTCTTTAGCCCCTAGCCCCAGGTCTGGAGAACGAATTGCACGTCAGCACCCTTGCGGGCCTCCACTAGGCTTTCGCCTAGCTTCGCCCTGCCCAGGGCTAGATCGCCCGGTTTCTAGTTTTCACAGCCGTGACTCCGAGCCCTTTCAGACTCCGCGCCTCGTCCTCTTACGAGGATTGCGCGCTTGTTGGTTTCCCTATGCCTACGGGCTTCTAACCCTTAGGCTTGCCACAGCCGTGAACTCCCCGGCCCGTGTTTCTAGACGGAACGTGCAACCCTGGTCCCCCTCCTTCGTACTGCCGTCTCGCGACGGTTTCCTTTAGGAGGGATCTACCCTTCCGGGCTGCACACGTCTGTAACCGTCTGGTTTCAGGCACTTTTCACCCCCCTTCCGGGGTACTTTTCAGTTTTCCGTCACCGTACTAGTGCGCTATCGGTCTTGAGGCGTATTTAGTCTTGGAAGTTAGTGACTCCTAACTTCTCGCACCCAAACCAGGGTACGATACTCTGGGACTCCAGCTCAGCTCCTTCTGGTTTATGCTTACGGGGCTTTCACCCTCTTTGGCGGGCCTTTCCAGGCCACTTCGGCTTCGCCAGCGAGGAGGAAGCTGGGCCCGTAACACTACATCTCCCGCAAGTTTCCTTGCGGGATTTGGTTTGGACTTTTCCCTTTTCGCTCGCTGCTACTAGGGGAATCCCGGTTGGTTTCTTTTCCTCCCCCTACTAAGATGCTTCCGTTCGGGGGGTTCCCGCTCCCATGTGGGAGCACCACGGTTCCGAAGAACCATGGTGGGAAGTCCCATTGAGGAATCCCCGGTTCTAAGGCTGCATGCGCTTACCCGGGGCCTTTCGCGGTTTGCCGCGCCCTTCTTCAGCGCTCAAGCCGAGCCATCCTCCAGACGGCGTAGCATGTCGGGCCTTTTGGCGGTGTCTGTTTGGCGTTTGATGGTGAAACCTTAACGTGGGTGTATTGTTTTGCCTGTGCATGGTGTCATTATGAGCGTTTGTGGCTCATTCGCCGCTTCGCTCCTCATCAAAGTGATGGGAGGTGCATGTTTTTTGATGGCTATAGCTTAAAGTAATGTAGCCAAAATATTTCTGAAGTTGCTTTCGCACATATAAGGGTTACGTCGTAGGTATTAAGTGTTTTTGATTGTGGTTTTTGTTGGTTAAGGTTTTTATTTTTGATGTTAAGAATAATGCATGTGTGTTCGCGTAGTTGCCTCGGTAGCTCAGTCAGGTAGAGCAACGGCCTTGTAAGCCGTAGGTCGCGGGATCGATGCCCGCCCGAGGCTTCTGTGTGCGTTGTGGGTTGGGATGTGAAAGGTGTTATATAGGGTTAGCGCAAGTAGGGTTTTCGTAGATTATTGATGAAGAGGTGGTAAGGTTTGAATAAGAGGTTGATGGTGGTTGCTGGTTTGTTGTTGGTTCTTGTTGCTGTTGTTCTTTTCATGATGCAGCATTATGGTTTTTATCATTTCTATGGCGACGTTAGTAATAAGTGGTATTTCTATGGTTTAGTCAGTGTTATCGGCGTTGTTGGCTTAGTCATGGCGGCGTGGGCTTACAGGAAAGGTCAGTAATGGCAATGCTTGCTGTCTCCAAGATTACTTCCGTTGAAGCTTGCTTAAGATATTTGAAATGTGTCTCAACAATCGACTCTTCCTTGGGCGAAACTCTTATTCTTCTTTGACCAGCTTTGGGGCATGAACATAGTTATGGAATTTTTATATTATGGCATTCTTTCTTTAATTCAACTAATGCTCTAAATTATATAAAAGCGAACCTTTTTTGCCAGAACTATCCAAATTTACTAATTAGAAGGCATGCACACAGTGAACCTGATAACACAGTTTGACCCTTGGCATTCTAAGCTTTGCACTTGCCCACCTAAACTTACGTTTAATCCTTACACCGGATGCGACCACCATTGCGTTTACTGTTACGCATCAAGTTACATTCCAAAATTTCACATTTGCAGACCCAAGAAAGATTTGATTCCAAGGTTAAAAAGAGAAGCTGCTCGCCTAAAGAGAGAAATAGTCTCAATTTCTAATTCTTCGGACCCCTATCCAAACTTAGAAGAAAAAACTGGTTTAATGCGAAAATGCTTGGAAATTCTAACTAAAAGCAACTGTAAAATTCAGATAATAACAAAATCATATTTAGTTGTTAGAGACGCGGACCTTTTGAGAAAAGCGTCCTCAATGGTTGCTTTAACCATCACAACAGAAGACGATAATGTTGCAAAAGTCATCGAACCAAATGCGCCATCGCCCTCAAAACGTTTGAAAGCAGCAGAAAATCTCATCAGTAAGGGCATTCCTGTATGTGTACGCATAGACCCAATAATTCCATACGTAAACGAAAATGCAGAAAATCTCATCAAAACACTCGCTCAGATGGGTATTAAGCACATAACAGCCTCGACATATAAGGTAAAACTTGACAACTGGAAAAGATTCAGTGTAGCATTGCCGAAAATTGCAGAGAAATTAAAACCACTTTATTTTGAACAAGGCGAAAAAATAGGGGGATATATCCTTCTGCCCAAAGATTTGCGACTTAAACTAATGAAAACCCTCAACATGATGGCTGAGAAATATGGCGTAAAGTTTGGAAGTTGCCGAGAAGGCTTAAACCATTTAAACACTGCCTCGTGTGACGGTTCTTGGCTACTAAACACACAAAACGTTACATGAAAACATGTATAGCTCGGAATACATTCATACAAAGGTCTAAAATGCCAAGTGCTAGCCCAATTTCCGCCTTCTCAAAATGTAAATAATCAAAATCTTAAGTTCATTCAACCTTTATTGAATGCTCTCAGTAATTTTTCTGTTCTGGGGTTAACTTTTTGGTTATTTATTTTCAGTTAATAAAGTATATATGCGGTAGTGCTTCTTGTGGAAAGTAACTACTGTGGGTGGTCAAATTGTGCACCTACCAACTCATCTGGAAAGGTGTGCAGCAAACAACCCAAAAATACTACGAACCGTTAAACATCGGAAGGATAATACTTTCTGACAAGAAACAAAAAATCTACGGCATCATTATCCAATCAAAAATAGAACAAGGCGTATTTCGAAAAATTGCTGAATTAGCAGAAAAACTCGGCATCATAGTTCGATACATTCAAATTTCCATGCCAAAAGCATATGAACCCACAGTAACAGCAATCGCTTTCATAGATTTTTCAAATTCAGAAACTACACCAGAAAAAGCCTTGGAACTTGTTAAGAACCAAAAATTTATAAAAAAAGCCCAAATCATAAAACCAAACAGAGATGGCATAATCTACGACAGCTACTTCTTTCCATTAATCGCAGAAGACGAAAGAGCAGTCATATTCCGTAAGTCAGTCTACGAAGCATTATTCAACGGTGTCAAAAGAAAATTTGGTTCAGCAGGCGAAGCCATGTTATATTATGAAGGGTTCGCTATAGGCTTTGAAATTTATGACAAATACGTGAAAACTGCCAATTCAGAAAATCTGGAGGATATAGTTGAAGTTGCAAAAGCGGTCAACATGACATTGGGCTGGGGAATAATCGGCAAAATAAAAATAGACGCAGAAAAAGGCATGGCTCGAGTGCGGATACATCAAAATTTCGAATGCGAACTAAGCGAAAACAACGGAAAACCCTACAGCCAATTCTACAGAGGCGCAATTGCTGGACTTTTCACCCGCTTCTTCAAAAAAGACGTAAAAGTTCAAGAAATCAAATGCATTGCAAAAGGAGACCCATACTGCGAATTCACCATAAAAAGCCTCTAAAATATTAACTTCACTAAAATTTTTATATTCAAACACGACAATAAGAAAATAATAATTGCTACTTGGGGCGCGAAAGCGCCTATGACCGGCGAAGGAAAAGGCAAAATCGTTGACAGAGGAAAAAAAAATACAGAAAAATTTTCATTTACATACCCAAAGAAGTATCTTCAGACACAAGCTTCCCCTTCAAAATAGGCGAAGACGTAACTGTAAAAATTGAAGGAAAAAAGCTAATCATAGAGAAAAAACAACAATAAAATTCACAAGATCCAACCGTATTCAAAACATCAACGATCAATTATTTATGTCTTAACAGAAAATGAAAGCGCGGCATAACTTCGAACTCTCGGTTCAGCGATTGTGCGTAAAGTTAAGACCTTAACGAATGAACACTACGAGCATCTTAGATGTTTGATAGTCTCTTAGAATGCTTCGACGGCATTTTATGAAATGAAACAACAACAAGTGTGATGAGTATTAAGGAGAGAAAAGTAAACCACCCTACTTGGAGCTCTGGAATCGAGTAAGGAATAGTATAAAGTGTTTGCCAATAACTCCAAATTGCTTTTTCTGTTCCATTTTTGTACTTCAATCCAACAAAATCATTAGGCACAGCTTTTGGATCTGTCTCTTCCTCTACTGTGCGAAGGTCATGTAAACATAGCCAGCTGACAATTTCTAAAGGCATATCTTTTGTGTGTTCCAAAAACCAGAGTAAAAACTCAACTTGTTCTTGTTCAGATCCGCCTCTTAACAGCGCAGAGCTGGTCCAGCCTATCTCGCTGAAAGCAATTGGTTTGTCTCCTGTGTAGTTCATTATGCGCGTGTAATAATCAGATGGTATGTCGCTGGGTTGTTCATACCATGCGGTTTCTGGATAACCAAGCATGTACGGGTATGACGTGAAGCCGAAGAGGTCAATTTTGTCTTTGTCGAACTTTTCTATTAAGGACCATCCGTTATAGGAATCGATTGTGTCAAGTCTGAAAACTATGAAGACTTTGGTTTCTGGAGACACCGCCTTTATTTCATTGTAAGTTTCGTTTACCAAGCTGACATAGTTATCAAAATCTTCTTGACTACAATTCCAATAATACGTGTCAACTTCATTTCCAACACAAAAGTATTTTGGATGATAATCTCGCGAGATGTTGACGGCTTGCTCGATCCATAGCTGGCGAAACTCAGGTGTTCCAAGGTTTGTCGTGGTAGAGTTCATATAAGGAGGGATCTGCAAAACCACCTTTCCACCCTCAATAGTCCAAAAATTTAGCTGAAATATAGGTGTCAAACCACTTGAATTTATTAACCCTAAAAGCCCTTGCGTTTCAGGTTTTTTCAAGTGCTCAGTTGTGTTATGCCATGGCACATTTACAAACCAAAGGTTCATAACTTCTGCCACAGAGCCCGCTGTACTGTACAACTCTTCAAGTGTCCCATCTAACTTAAACGTAGGAGTCACACCAATAAGAAAGTTTCTGGAAGCTATAGGAAGAGAAACTCCTCCACATCTCGCCTTCTGAATAACAGTTGCATTAACCCAACTTGCAACAACAAACGAAAAAATCAGAACAAAAGACATAATCTTGTATTTCATAAGAACTCTCCCAATAAATTTTCCAAAGATTTTCTTCTAATTTAGTATATAAAATTTTCAACATAATTTCAGTGACAAACATATTTGGCTCCAAATAAAAGCCTAGAAACCGTTACACACAAACGCGGTTGGTAGCCCGGGATAGGTTCAAATATCGGTTTAAATTATCGGGGTTAAGACTCATTTCTTTTTCCTTTCGGAAAAACATCCAAAAATTGAGCTTTAAATGGGATTTTAAAGATGTGAGTGGAATATTGAGCTTATGATTTTTGGTTCTTTTGTGCTTAATAGATAAAAGGAATTATTTTCCTAGTCTTTTTCATGTATTCTCGATATTCATCTCCAAATGTGTTGATGAGCATTTTCTCCTCGATTCTTATCCTATACAAAGTGAAGGAAATGAGCCCTAGCGTCACTAAGAAGCCATATAGGCTTGAAAAAATAGGGGGATTCCCACAGTGTAAAGAAGCATGGCTAGGTAGGTGGGGTGTCGGATGTGCTTATAGATTCCTTGGATGATGAGTTTTTCCGGGGTTCTCAAACCATACGAATAGTATTTTCCCAAGTTTCTCTTACCTATTCTACGTATAGAGACACCGATCAAGAAGAGGCTTAAACCAAGTGTGTTTACCACGCCAAAATGATATGTCATTCCTTGAAGATGGACAAAATCCCATGCTGTTACAAGTAGCGAAGAAGCCCAAATCAACGTTGATGGAATAATAAAACCCCAATCAGCTCTTGCAGTATGAAAGAATGATATTTTCATCAATGTAGCCTTTTAGAGTTTTACCTTTGTTAGACGCAAAGTGTTCAGAAGAACTAGCATGGTTAGGCCGTCATCGCCTGCGGCTACAGTGAACCATAGAGGAATAAAACCCATCAGTCCCAACGCGCCTAATATCATTTTAACCCCGAGCGAAGCGGCTATGTTTTGTTTAGCGATTCTTACAGTTTTTTGGCTTAGTTTGATTAAGTATGGTATTTGAATCAGTTCGTCTTTGACAAGCACGATATCGGCTGCCTCCAGAGCAACATCAACTCCGCTGCCGCCCATAGCGATACCTGTGTCAGAGGCTGCAAGAACGGGAGCATCGTTAACACCATCTCCTACCATCGCTACTAATCCGTACTTTGCTTTCATCTGGTCTACGATTTTTAGTTTGTCTTCAGGGAAAAGTTCTGCATGCACCTCGTTTATGCCAAGTTTTTCGGCGATTTCCTTGGCTATTTCCTGCTTATCTCCAGTGAGCATCGCGGTTTGGATTCCAGCCTTTCTTAAGGCTGCCGTGGCTTCTATTGCGTCTCTTCGCACATCATCAATTAGGCAAATAGAAGCTTCACCAACTTTATTTATAGAGATGCACACAAAAGTGTGTTTTTCGTTCTCATAAAAGGCGGTTATTTTCTCGCAGTTACAGGAGTATTGTTGCATTAGATCCATGTTCCCTATAACTACTTGTTCACCATTAACATGGCCTACGATGCCTTTTCCAGGGATTTCTTCCACATCTTTGACCTCAAGGTTGTTGAAGGGCAATTTCTGTTCTATGGCTTTTCTGACAATGGCTTTGGCAATTGGATGATTGGAAAACTGTTCCAAAGCTGCAGCGTATGTTAGCACTCTTTGGTCGAGTTCCTCGGCAGTTTTGATATCATGTACAGCTGGCATTCCCAAGGTCAGTGTGCCTGTTTTGTCAAATGCAACAGCTTTCACTTTGGCCATTTTTTCCACGTAGACGCCGCCTTTGATGATGACTCCTTTTCTAGCGGCGATGGTTACTGCTGTAAAAATGGTCGCTGGGACAGAGATTACGAAGGCGCTGGGGCATGAAACCACAAGAAGTATCAAGGACCTATACAGCCACGTTTCGAAGGGACCGTCAGCGATCCTTGGACCAAATATGGCGGTGAATGCGGCAAGCGATATGATAATTGGAACGTAAACACGCGCAAATTTATCAACCAACTTTTCGATGGATGCCTTTCTTTTTCTAGACTCAACAACGAGCTTTACGATTCTGGATACCAATGTGTCCTCGGCTCTCTTGTTAGCAACAACTTTGAGAACCCCACTCAAGTTTAATGTCCCGGCGTAGACGGTATCGTTAGCCTTTCTAAAAATGGGAATTGATTCGCCTGTAACAAGTGACTGGTCAACAGAGGACACACCGTCAACCACGGTGCCATCGAGCGCGATTCTCTCTCCAGGCTTTACAAGCATTGTCATTCCAAGCTGAACTTCTTTTACGTCTACGCTTTTTTCAGAGCCGTTGACTATCACTCTTGCTTTGTCAGGTATGAATTGTGAAAGCTTTTCAACGGTTTTTCTGGCTCTGTCCTGGATGTAATCTTCAAAGTATTCTGATAGCGAATAAAGAAAAAGTACAGTTGCACCTTCGAAAAGAAAGTCTAAATATGTGGCGCCTAAAGCAGCTACTGACATCAGAAATTCTACTGAAAACCTTTTTTCGAAAACAAGTTCTCTTAACCCAATGAAACCGATGTATATTCCTGCAATTATGACTGATACATGATATATTATTCTAGACAGTGATGCTGGTTCATTGAGCAATGGTATAGTGAATCCAAGCGGGACTCCTTGAAACAATAGGTCGAGCAACCCTGCTATGAGTATAGTGAGACCCAAGGCCACAGCAAGCTGAATCCATATTTCTCTTCTCTTCGGTTCCTCGAACTCTTCTGTTATTTTCTCGTTATTGTAAGCCATGGTGCGTCGTCTTAAAGAAAAGCATGTTGCTATATTAGAATAGTGCTAAAGAAGGCGTGAAAAATATTAATACGTCAACAATAATAAGCTACTATGTTAATAGTAGCATTGGTGAGGTTTGATGACTGTAGTAAGTGTAACCATCCCCGGTGAACTTCTCAAGAAATTTGATGAATTCATGAAGACACGCGGGTATTACAGCCGGTCAGAAGCATTTCGAGATGCGATAAGAAGCCTTATGGCTGAAACAGAGCTTGCAAAAATGGAAACTGGTACTGTAGCTGCCACTATAATGATCACATGTGATTATGCAAGAAAAGATGTTGATTTAAGGATGACGGAAGTAAGGCATGAATTTGATGATGTAGTAATAGAAAATGTTCATAGACACATCGGAGAGAAATACTGTTTAGAGATTTTTATTGCAGAAGGAAACAATGACCGAATACTGGACTTGATCGGAAGAGTCAGAGGAATGCGAGGCATTCAACAAGTCAAAGCCATGTTTATGCCTTTATAAGAGGCTCTCAAACTGCCCTGAACATGATGATTTGGAACCAATGAAACCTTTGTAGAAAAATTTAATGAAAAATCTTGAGAAAATCTTATGGTAGCTCGGGATAGGTTCAAATGTCGGTTTAAAATATCGGTTTCGTTAGTTCACTAGATATTTTTCCTGTGGAATTGGGCCTGCCCCTAAGTTCTATTGCTTAGCGTTGAATCTGCTTTTTAGCTATGAGACATGACATTTAAACTTTGGAGAAAAAGGGAAACGTGGGAAGAGAATAATGCGATTTTTTGATTACAATCCTAATGCTTCCTTGATTTGGCGGATTGTTGGTCTTCCCTCTACGGTTATTTTTCCATCGATTACTACTGTTGGAACTGCTTTAACGCCGTATTTCTTCGCCTTTTTTACGCATATCTCACTCTCACACTTTTCTCTAATGTTATATTCTGTTATGGTGCAGTCGCTGCATGCCGTTTTTCGTATGACTCCCATGGTTTCTTTGCATAAGTCGCATCCAGCTGTGAAAACTTCGATTTTATGCCCCATGTTTTTCGCCTCTTATACTTTAAATCGGAAACTAAATATAGAAAATCAAGTATTTATCCTTGTAAGTAGCGATTCCTCTAGATAATAGGGAGCAGTAAAATGAGTTTCCAAAAGGAAAGTGTAGAAGCGCTTGTTTGTCCGCTTGACGAGATTATGAACATAATTGGCAAGAAATGGACATTGTTGATAATTAACACGGTTGGTAATGATCAGAAAGTTCGGTATAACAAAATAATGCAACGATTGAAGACTATAAACTCCAAAACCCTTTCTGATAGACTGAAGGAACTAGAAAAATACGGGTTGATTGAAAGAAAAGCCTACATGGAGATCCCTCCCAGAGTGGAATACTCGCTTACAGAGAAAGGAAGAACCCTTAGAAAATCAATACTGCCCTTAATGGAATGGACACACAACTATAAGAAAGGGAATCAGAAGAGAACACCTTGCGATGTCGCTTACATCGAAGCGAAAGATACAGTAGATACTTGAAAAATCTTAAGAAAATCTTATGGTAGCCTGGGATACGTGACTTATCTCGTTTAAATTTCTCACCTAGGACTAACGAAGATGACAGGACTGATTGGAGGAAAATATCGGTTTAAAATATGAAGTTACGTCGAGACTCCACGTCTTTTCTTGAAAACACCACTAAAATGAACGTTAAATAAGATTTTAAGGTGGAATAATTGGAAGACCAACGTCTAGGCTATAATTTAGACTTTTTAGCAACTGGGGTGGTCGCTTCTATGGTGTGAGAGCTGGAAAAGTCACTCAAACAAGCCAGAGAGGCGTTTAACATGAAACTTCTCTTGTTAAAAACTGTGTAGGATGCTGACGGCTATTTTAAGGAGAAGCGAAGGAAAATTTTAATTCAAAATGTCATTTCTTTATTCCGACGACAACATACAAGCTAGCATACCTGTGGTCATTCGTATCAGAAATATGTTGCTCTCGGATGCCTAGAAAATATTCTTCTTTGATGATGATATAAAATTGTGAGATACAATCTCTAATTTCTCCTAAGTTTGTATGTTTAATTCTTCTGAAATAATCGCCAGGTTTCTTTATCTCTCCTTTAAAATATTCTGAATCAGGATTCAGTATCATTGCCAAGATTTTACCATGTTGTTTTGTAACTCTCGCCATCTCTTTTACAGCTTTCTGATAATTATCAAGAAACTCTAAAGTCGTCACGGTGAAAACAGCATCAAACATAGAATCCTTAAAATTCAGATGTTCTCCGCTACTGAGAACAAAAGTTTTATCACTCCTCTTCCTCGCTTCTCTTAACATTTCCTTAGATGTATCTAAACCTATGATGTTAAGGCTAGAGAGGTATTGTTCAAATGAACCTATACCGCAACCGACATCAAGAATTTTTTCACAATTCTTTAATTCGTTGTAGATAAATTCAGCTTCTTTTTTAATCACCTTTTTTCCAAATTTACTATCGCAGAATCTTACAAATTTTTCTACATCAGCGCTCATTATCGTCACTTACTTGATATGTGTTCAATTGAGAATCTTGGTTGTTGTTTTTGACTTAACGTGGCGAACGATGAGCTGAGATGCTTTATGCATCTCTTCTTCTGTCGACCAACGCCCTAAACTTAGGCGTAAAGCCCCTAAGGCTTGTTCTCTTGTAAGACCCATGGCAAGGAGTACCGGTGATGGTTCCGCTGATCCTGCGTGGCAAGCTGAGCCTGTAGATGCCGCTATTTCAGGCATCTGAGCCAATAGTTCCTCGCCTACTATACCTTTAATGCTTATGTTAAGTGTGTTAGGTAGTCTCAGTCTAGGATGTCCATTAAGCTTTACCCGCTCTTCGCCCAGACCCTCGAGAATGTCTTTGTGTAGTTTGTCCCTCAGGGTCTTGACGCTTTGTCCGAAATCGTAGATTTTACCAGAAGCAATTTCACACGCGCGGCCAAGCCCAACGATGTATGGAACGTTCTCCGTGCCGGCTCGTTTTCCCTGTTCCTGTCCGGCTCCGTGGATGATTTTATCAAGGTTGGTTCCGTTTCTGATGTATAGTGCACCAATTCCCTTAGGGGCATATAACTTGTGCCCCGCTATAGTGAGCAAGTCTACGTTCAGCTTGTCAACATTGACTTCGATCTTCCCGCATGACTGGGCTGCATCACTGTGGAAGATAACGCCTTTTTCTTTGGCGATCCTACCTATTTCCTCAATAGGCTCAATGGTTCCTACCTCGTTGTTGGCGTGCATTATCGTGATGAGAACCGTCTCGTCCGTTATCGCTCGCTCCACATCCAAAGGGTTCACCATTCCGTATTCGTCTACTGGCAACAAAGTGATCTTGAAACCAAACTTTTCTTCAAGGTATCGCAATGTTTCAAGGACGGAGGGATGCTCAATCCGTGAAGTAATTATATGTCTTCCCTTTTTGATGTTGGCGAGAGCCGTTCCGATGATGGCATAGTTGTTGCTTTCGGTGCCGCCACTTGTGAACAAGACTTCATTGGCTTCTGATCCGATTAATTCGGCGACCTGTTCTCTCGACCTATTCACAGCTTCTTTGGCCAATTTTCCATATATGTGGTTGCTTGACGGGTTTCCAAAATGTTCCTTTAAGTAGGGTAGCATTGCTTCAAAAACTGCTGGGTCGATGGGTGTTGTAGCATTGTAATCTAGGTAGATGGGTTTTTTGTTTTTCATCTATCCATGTGCCTCTGACATCTTATGCCTCCGCATGTCGTTGGAGGATTCCGTAAGGATTCTTCTCTTTGTACTCAATGTACTTATGCCCTCATGTTTTGAAAGTTCTAGAATGTCAAAACAACTCGGCTTTCTTTAACCCATTTAGCAAGATCCATCATCGTCCCTACCTCTACCCCTTCAATCAAATCCTCCTTGCTCAGTCCCCTCGCTTTTAAACATGTGCCGCAAGCCCTAACTTTTACACCTATCTTGATAAGATCGTCCAGCATCTTCTCCAAGTTATAGTAGCCTTCAGGCGGTTTTTGCCCTTTCTTTGCGAGTGACACGGCGTCGCCAAGAAGAAACACATTCACCTCTTCTTTCACGGCTGCTGATGTGGAAGCAGAAGCTAATCTGAGTGCATTCCAAACCTGCTCCACACCGTAGGGAGCCTCATTAATAATGATGGTTAATGTTTCAGATTTGACCTCTGTCACCTTATCTCACCTCTTCCTTTTTGGCTAGTTTTTCCATTTCAGCTATTTGCTCAAACAAAACTTCTCTTATTATGTCGCATGCCCTTGTGATCTTTGGAGTGGCGATCATATAATAGATGTTTGCTCCTTCCTTTTTAGTGGAGACGACTCCTCTTTGCCTTAACACAGCAAGGTGTTGGGACATAGTAGCTTGACGAATGCCCATGAGAACAGTTAACTCACCAACAGATTTCTCCCCATCTCGAAGCAAACTCAAAATCTTCAGTCTGGTTGGATTAGCAAGTGTCTTGCAAAGCTCGGCGTGCAACTGATAAATTCTACGATCATTAGAAGGTTCTGACATGAATATCTAAATATTCGAATAAGGTTATAAATATTCCCTGTCTCAATAGCTAAAACTATCATTAAGGTGCATTTCATCTATTAAATGGTAGCCCGGGAGATGCGGGTTTCTAGGCGTTGGTTTGTATTTTAGCGGGGGGTCTTTTATCTTCCCTTTTTTCTGTTTTGTTTGGTTGGAGGTTTATGTGTAATTGTTTAAGTGTATGCTTTGTTTTTCTGTAACTGGTCATGATGCTGATTTTGTTTTAGTTTTTGGAAGAGATGAGCGTGTGTTGAGGGTGTGTCGTTTTTGTCTTGAGGACTTGAGGCTTTTGGGGTTTAAGGCTGACAAGGTTGTTCGATTGGAGGCTTCTGAACCGTTGAAGGCGCATTTTCCTTTACGGCATCTCGTTGTCTTAGGGCCTGTTTACACTTTGCTTATGGAGGCTAAAGTATGAGCGAGTTCGACACTGTTTCGGTTCGTAAGAGTGTCATGGAGGCTTTAGGTAAGCTTGACGAGCTGAAACGTTCCATTAATGCTTTGCAGGCTCAGATTAAAAGCGATTTTGAGCGGAAAATGGAGTTGCTCCGCTTCAGCCAAGTGCGCCAAGAGTTTTTGGAATCCTTCTTTGAAGAGCCCTACGTGATTATTCCTAAAAGGGCTAATGAATGGTACGTTATTGCTCCCAAATGGCTTAACTTTCAGATTGGCTGGCTTGAGCGCAGCACTAAAAGCCACAACATTTTCGTCGTAAACCGTTATGTTAAATGGTTCAACGAAATCCCAGAAAGCCTCGAAGAAAAATTCAAGTTCGCCAAGCCCCTGCCCTTCAAAGTTTACGATGGCATGTTGCTGACTGGCAAGGAACTGCAAGAGGAAGCCCTACGCCGATGCAAACATTTTATCACAAGGCGTGAAGGCGAAGACAGACTACGCATAAAGAGGGGCTACGAGTTCAAGCTCATAGCCCAAATGGTTGAAGACGGCACCTTGCCCTTTATGCCAATCCCGGTTAAAGTGGAAGACCTCAGGCCCTATGATGGCATAAAACTAAGAAGCTACCAAGAATACGCCTGGAACGAGTTTTTCAACAAGGGTGCAATCGGAGTTTTCTGGGCATTCGGCTCTGGAAAAAGCCTTTTCGGAATCTACGCCTTGGCAAGAATTAAAGGCAGAAAACTAGTTGTCGTTCCAACCTTGACGCTTAAGGAGCAGTGGCTTGAACGCATAAACAAATACATTCCACAATACCGCAATGAAATAGAAGTTGTAACATACCACGCCTATGATAAAGTCAAGGCAAACGAATACAGCCTAATCATTTTTGACGAATGCCAACACCTTCCAGCCAACACGTTTGTCCGCTTGGCTACTTTGAGGGCTAAATACCGCATGGGCTTCAGCGGTTCGCCTTACCGAGAGGATGGACGCGAAAACTACATTATTGCTTTAACAGGCTTTCCCATAGGCATGAGCTGGGAAGAGTTGATTAGGCTTCAAGTTGTGCGTGAACCAACTTTTCGGGTTTATATTTTAAGCGATAACAGTGAGAAGATGCGGAAACTTGGCGAGCTACTGCAGATACCTGTTAAGACGTTAATTTTCTGTGATTGGCTTGACCTTGGCGAGAAAATTGCCAAAGCATTCAACATACCGTTCGTTTATGGAGAAACACGGGACAGGCTTGAAATTATACGGGAAAGCCAAGCATGCGTTGTTAGTCGCGTGGGCGATGAAGGAATAAGCCTTCCGGGAATAGAACGCGTCATAGAAGTTGCTTTTCTTTTTGGCTCAAGGATGCAGGAGAGCCAAAGGTTTGGGAGATTGATGCATTCAGCAAAAGAAGAGCCTGAGCACATCCTCTTGATGTCTGAAGAGGAGTTTGAAAACTATCAGAAGAGACTTTACGCCATAACCGAGCGAGGCTTCAGAATCGAGTTTGTAAGGTGAAAGACCATGGTGAGTAAAGCCTTTCGCAAGTGTGTTGACCTTATTGAGGAAATGCTTAGAGAAGGTTATCGACTGCAAATCCCTAGCACCCATGTCGAGAGGCTGATTAAGATTCACGTTGGAGCTGATAAGCGGACGATACAGAAATATATGAAGATGCTGACTGAGGATTTGGGGTTTCTAGAGAATACAGCCAAGAATTCTTTGGGAATCATTATTTATAGAATAAACATCCAAACAATTGAACAACACGTTAGTGAACACTTGAAAGAGAAGCTCAGACAACTGACGCTTCTTGACATGCGGTTGAAACAGGAAGAGGAGGTGAAGACTGAAAAAATTTAGTGTGTGCGTGTGCAGAGAGACTTGAGATGACCTAAAAAGGAAATCAATTGCGGAGCTTTGAAAGAGTCTTTTAACTTTATTTAAACCCTTTAATGCTGGATTTTACGAGTTCCGCCAGAAAATGTCCTATAGGAATAGTGTAAAGCGCTAAGGTAACGTTGAAAATCACCACAAGCGGAACATACGCAATTATTGTTTCCTCATTCAAACCATAACCTACTGGTGACGGAAATCGTAGAAACACATAGTTTACTATAGCCATAGCTGCTACTCTTAGGATGATGCCTGAAACTGTGAACAAACCGCCAAGTAATAATTGGTTTTTCGGTGAATGTTTTTTGGCAAGCGATTTTATAATTCCGATTCCTAAAAGCATGCTCAAAACTGCTGCAAGATTATAAAATGGTCCTGTGGGAAGAAGTCCGGGGAAGACGGCTAATAACATGAGCGTGTTCAATATAGCTATTGGAATTCCTACTCTGGTTCCGTATAGTAGGAATGCGGCTACGATTGGTATTTCCCATATTTGGTATATTAGGAATGGAGCGTATGGCGCTGGGAACTTTATAGGGGATAGGTTAAGGGCGATGGTTAAGGCTGTAAATATGATTATAACTGCGGTAGTTTTGGTGTTCATTTTTGTGTCCTCTTGGCTTTGAGGTTAACGGATTAATTATTTAAGAGTAGCTACTCAAAAAAGAGTTTATGCCGTCTGATTCGATTGAAAAATAAATATTGCTTTAACAAATACTCTACTGGGAATAGAGCTTGTCTGAAACTCTAACAATGTCATTAGACGATGCTAAAAAATGGCTTGAACGCATAAACAAATACATTCCACAATACCGCAATGAAATAGAAGTTGTAACATACCACGCCTATGACAAAGTTAAAAACAACGAGTATAGCCTCGTTTGTTACGATGAAACACAACATTTACCTGCGAACACATTCATCCGCTTAGCACTTTGAAGGCAAAATATCGCATGGGCTTTAGCGG
>Ga0209479_1001767_pt1 | contig 18590 bp, 7 predicted proteins | sample DewCreD2012metaG_2_FD_184112 | JGI IMG/M metagenome (GOLD analysis project Ga0209479, IMG submission 184112) | Hot spring sediment bacterial and archeal communities from British Columbia, Canada, to study Microbial Dark Matter (Phase II) - Dewar... ...
CTGCGAACGAGAAGCCTGCCGCGCCCCGTGAGACGACCCTGAGTTTCGCGGGGGAAGGGGAGCGCTGGTGGTGGACGGAGAGCGCGAAAGGCGAGCCGCTCAGCCCGCCCCAGAAGACCAGCGACGCCTCCGTTGCGATCAAGTTGCCCCCAGACGCTGACGCGCTTTGGGTCTACGACGCCAAGACGGGCAACCTCGCCCAACTCAAGGTCGCCGACCTCAAGGAGAAGACCGAGCTGACCAGCGACCGCTTCAGCCATGTGGCGCGGGTACAGGTGAACCTGCAGGCGCAGGGCAAGCCCGTCGCCAGCGCAGTGGTGCAACTCACGGACGCCAACGGCAAGACGCACACGCGCGTGCTGGAGCCGTCGGCGGAGGGCATCCTGATTTTCGAGCGCGTGCCACTGGGCAAGGTGTCCGTCACGGCGCGCTACGGCGACGAGGGCAAAGCCTCGCAGGAGACCACGCTGAAAGCCGAGCGCGAGACGCGCACGCCGATTATCGAACTCGCGCTGAGCGGGAGCGTCGCCACGCTGGAGGTCGCGCCGAAGGATAGGGAAGGGCAGGGCGACACAGAGACGCCCCAGACCAGCCGAATCGGCGCAGTGGTGATGTTTGTGATTGCACTGGCGCTGGCGATTGGGATCATCGTATTTCTGGTGCGCTTGGCGACGCAGAAGCCGCAGCAACTGGGCGAGGCGATGGGCAAACTCGGCGTGGATCTGCCGCAGCCGACCCCAGCAGGGCAGGGGAGTGGGGCAGCCGCCGCGCCGCCGATGCCCGACCTGCCGCCGCTGGAGAGCGCGGGCGTAGACCCCACGGCTGCCCCAATCGGCGCGACGGCGACCGTAATCGCTGTGGGACCCGCAACGCGCATCGTCGCCACGCAGGGACCCTACGCGGGGCAGGCGTTCGAACTCACGGGCGATTTGATGACTATCGGGCGCGACGCTGCCCAAGCCATCGCGCTGGTGAACGATATGGGCGTGAGCCGCACGCACGCGCAGATTATCCGCCAAGGCGACCAGACGCTGATTGAAGACCTCGGCAGCACGAACGGAACCTATGTGAACGGGGTGCGCATCAGCGCGCCGACGCCCATCAAGCCTGGCGACACGCTCCAACTGGGCGCAAGCCTGTTCCGTGTGGAGTAGCGATGGTCAGCAAGCTGTTCTATCTGATGGTGTTCGGCGCGGTGGGCGGCGTGCTTGCCTGGTTCGTGAACGAGCCGTTTATGAACGACGATATCCGCCGAACAGTGGACTGGGGCGAGCTTGCACGGTTTGGCTCAACTTCAGGGCTGCTGATTGGCGCGATGATTGGACTGGCGACGGGGCTGTCGCTGGGCACGGGCAAGCATATCATCCGCGCGGTCGGGCTCGGCGCGGGTGTGGGTGCGATTGGCGGCTGGGTGGGGGTGACCATCGGGCAGATTTTGTTCGGCGTACTCGGTGCTACTGTGCCGTTGCTGGGGCTGATTGTGGGGCGCATCCTCGGTTGGAGCGCGTTCGGGGCGTTGATTGGGGTGTCGGAGGGGCTGATTGCGCGCTCGCCGAAGCGGATGCGCAACGGGTTGTTAGGCGGCGCGATTGGCGGGGCGTTGGGCGGCGCGCTGTTCGATTTTCTGGCGTTCACGATTGGCTCGGTGTTCGGCTTCGCGCTGCGTGCGGAGGGTGAGGCGGGCGCGCCGTCCCGCGCGGTCGGGCTTACACTCATCGGCGCGGGGATTGGGCTGTTCATCGGGCTGCTGGAGTGGCTCACCCGCGCGGCGTGGGTGCGCGTGCTGTACGGGCGCAACGAGGGCAAGGACTACCCGATTGACCGCGACGGGGCGTATCTGGGACGCGACGAGTTGGCGGATGTGCCCCTGCGCGGCGACCCGCAGGTTGCTCCACGCCACGCTGAGATACGCATGGACGGCGGCGGCTATGTGCTGATCCCGCTCGCGCCGATGGCGGTCAACGGGCAGCCTGTCGGCGCGCCTGTGGAACTCAACGACGGCGACCTGCTGCAGATTGCTTCGTTTCAGGCGCAGTTCCAGTTGCGCGAGGGTCAAGTGGCGCGTTTGCCGCGCGATGTGGTACGCTCGCCGTTGCCGCCCCCGCCGCCGACGCCGCCAGGCGTGTGCCCCTACTGCGGGCAACGGCAAGACCCGCTGACAGGCGCGTGTGCCTGCATGCCCACAGCGACGCCCCCGTCCCTGACACCGACACATGGCTACCCGCCCGCGCCTGCTGCAGGCGGCGTCGCCGTCGCGCAAGCCACCGCGCTGGTGGGCATCGACGGCGCGCACGCAGGGCAACGCATCGCCGTCCCACCCACAGGGCTAACCATCGGGCGCGAGATGGACAACATGCTGACAATCCCCGACCCGTCGGTCAGCCGCCATCACGCGCGGATCGCCTACGAAAACGGCGCGCTGGTGGTCTACGACTTGGGCAGCACCAACGGCGTGTATGTGAACGAACAGCGCGTTAGCAAGCAGTCGCTGCGGGCAGGGGACATCGTGCGCTTCGGCGGGGCGCGATTCCGCGTCGAGTAGGGTACACTATCCTCCGCATGGTGTTTCGGATTTACTGTGGCGCGTTAGTGACGGATGGGCAACGCTACCCGCACCGCGCGCTGGTGGTGGACAAAGGACGGATTGTCGCGTGGGAGGCGTATGACCCCGCGCACTTGGGGCGCATCGAGCCGCCCGATGTGGACGCGCGGGATCTGATTGCGCTGCCTGGTATGATTGACCTGCATGTGCATGGCGGCTTCGGGCGCGACATGATGGAGGGTACGCCCGATGCGATTCGCGCGATTGCCCAACGGCTCGCCCAGCACGGCGTCACGGGGTTTCTGGTGACTCCGCTGACCGCCCCGTGGTCGGCGATACGGCAGTGCATCGAGGCGGCGGGAGAGACGCGCTGGAACGGTTCGGGCGGCGCGCGCGTGCTGGGCTGCCATATGGAGGGTCCGTTTATCAACCCCAAGCGCGCGGGCGCGCAGCCCCCAGAGCATATTCGCCCCCCAAGCGTGCGTGAGCTAAAGACCGAGCTGGGCGCATTAATTAATGAGTTGCGCGTCGTGACACTTGCACCTGAACTGGAGGGCGCGCGAGAGGTGGTGGAGTTTCTGACGCAGGAGGGTGTGATCGTCTCCATCGGGCACAGCGACGCGACCTACGAGCAGACCGTGCAAGCCATCGAGTGGGGCGCGCGGCACGCCACGCACACTTTCAACGCCATGCGCCCGTTCCAGCATCGCGATCCTGGATTGGCGGGCGCGGTGATGCTACACGACGAGCTGACCGCCGAGATCATCTGGGATAATGTGCATACCCACGCGGCGACGGCGCAGTTGCTCATCAAAGTGAAGGGCGCGTCGCGCGTGATTTGCGTCTCGGACGGCGCGACAGGCGTCGGGATGCCTGATGGCTACACCTTCGAATTGTGGGGGCATCGCGCGGTGGTGCGGGACGGCGCGGCGCGGTTGGTCGAAACGGGCGGCTTGGCAGGCAGCGTCGTCGCGATGGACGCCTGCTTGCGCCACTGCGCCCAGACGCTGGGGCTGGAAGTCGCCTCGCTGGTGTGCGCGGCGAACCCCGCCCGCGCACTCGGCTACGAGACGGATTTAGGCACGCTGCGCGCGGGCGCGTGCGCCGATGTGATCCTCTGGAACCCGCACACGCAAAAAGTGGAGTATACTTATATCGACGGCGTTTTGCACGAGTCGCAACCGCTGTCGGCAGGAGTCTCTGAGCCTGCCACGAAGTAGAGCAATCAGCCCTGAAGGAGGTCCGTGAAACCATGTGGAGTGACGAGCAGACCCGCGAGAACTTGATGACCGAGTCGACGGAGGCGACGGCGAGCGTTGTGGAGACGATAGCGACCGAGCCGAGTACCGACATCGAGAGCGCACGCGACGCGGAGGCGGCTGTATCGGCGGACGCGCCTCACGAAACGCCAGCCCCCGTTGCCAGCGCGCCCGAACCAGCCGCCGATGCATCTGTGTCCCCGATAGCCCCTGCGCCTGAGCCTGTTGCTGCTGCCCCAGAATCCACCCCAGACGCCGAGGAACGCATCTCGATGGACGAAGCCATCGAGCAGAGCTTCCCGTCGTTCGAGCCGGGCGAGGTGATTCAAGCGACCGTCGTGCAAGTCGATCGCGACGCCGTGCTGGTCGATGTCGGCACGAAGACCGAAGTCAAAATCCCCAAAGAGGAGCTGGCGACGGGCAAGGTCGAATCGGCGAGCGATGTGGTGCAGGTCGGCGACACGATCGATGTGAAGGTGATGCGCACGCGCGGCGAGGAAGGCACACCTGTGCTGTCCAAGCGCGAGGCGGACTTCGACAAACTCTGGGAGTCGATTGTTGAGGCGTACAACAATAAAGAGACGCTGGAGGCGATGGTCGAAGACGCGGTCAAGGGCGGGATTGTGGTCAACATTGGCGTGCGGTGCTTCGTGCCTGCCAGCCAGATTGCCCGTCGCTTGCCGCCGAACCAGCTCGATCGGCTGATTGGCGAGGTTATTCCCATCAAGATTATCGACCTTGACCACGAGCGGCGCAAGGCGGTCGCGTCCAACCGTCTGGCGGACGAAGAGATACGCCGTCAGCGCGAAGAGGAGGAACGCAAACGGCGCGAGCGTGTGTTCGCGGCGCTCAAAGTCGGCGATCGGTTCACAGGTGTGGTCAAGCGCATCACGGGCTACGGCGCGTTCGTGGACATCGGTGAGTACGAGGGGCTGTTGCACATCAGCGAGTTGTCGTGGGCGCGTGTGGAGAACCCGCGCGAGGTCATCAAAGAGGGCGACCAGATTGAGGTCGTCGTGATTCGCTTAGAGCCAGAGAACGGCAAAGTCGCGCTGAGCCGCCGTCAAGCGATGCCTGACCCGTGGCACCTGGCGGCGCAGCGGTATCGGGAAGGGGAGGAGTTGGAAGTGCCCATCACGCGCGTGGCGCGCACAGGCGCGTTCGCCCGAGTCGATGAGGGCGTCGAGGCGTTCCTGCCCCTGTCGGAGCTGACCAGCAAGCGCGTCAAATCGCCCGAAGAGGTCGTCTCCGTCGGCGATGTGGTTAAGGGGCGGATTATCGAGTTAGACCCGCGCCGACGGCGCATGGTGCTGAGCCTGCGCGCGCCCGAAGAGCAACGCGCCGTGCAGGAGCATCGCCAACGCGCTGGCTCCAGCAAGAGCGGCGGCTTCACCATCGGCGATCGGCTCTCGTCGCAGCTGCAGCAGTTGCGCACGGAATCGCGGGAGCCACAACAAAAATCCGCTGAAACCGACGATTCGGCGGCAGGAACCGAGACGGACGCCGCGAATGATTGATGCAACGGATTGCCATCACGGGCGGCGTTGCTGAAGGCAAGACGACGGTCTTGCGCATGTTCGAGTCGCTGGGCGCACAGGCGATGAGCAGCGACCAGTTAGCGGCGACGCTTCTCGCTCCAGGGACGGAAGTATGGGAGCAACTCATAAGGGAGTTTGGGCAGGCGATTACAGCGGCGGACGGCGCGCTGGCGCGGGAGCGACTGGCGGCGCTGGCGTTCGGCGATCCTGCCGTGCGCAGGCGATTGAATCGGATGATGCACCCTGCCGTCGTTCGCGCGCTGCAGGCGCAACTGCAGGCGCGCGAGCCGTCGTCGACGCCCATCTTTGTCGAGGTACCGCTGCTAATCGAGGTTGCGCTTCAGGGCGTGTTCGATGCGGTCGTGGTGGTGCAGGCGACGCCTGCGTTGCAACGCCAGCGTCTGATGGCGCGGGGCGTCCCGCCCCAGCGGGCGCGGCAAATCCTGCAGGCGCAACTGCCCACCCGCTGCAAAACCCCCTTCGCCGACTGGGTAATCCGCACCCATCGCTCGCTGGAGTCGGTGGAGGCGCAGGCGCGCCGTATCTGGCGCACACTCACGCAGCAGGTATACTTGGTAGCGCAACGGAATTCGGTTTCGGGCGTCAAAATCGGGCAGGAGTATCGCGAGTGATACAGAATCTGACTACGGAAGAGGAGGTTCGAACGCAGTGATACGACGATGGCGATGGCATCTGGCACTGGCGGGGCTGTTATTGGCTTGGACGGGCTACGCCGACGACGGCGCGGGGCAGAGTGAAGACCCCTACCGCGATCGTCCGTCGCGCCATGTGTTGCCCAGTTCCGCGTATAAGCCCATCCCGCCCCAAAACTACAAGATTGCGCCGCAGCGCGCCCCGCAAAGCGGCAGCGTGCAGTGGCGCAAAAACGGGCTGTTCGACCCGCAGCAGTTCCATCAGCAGCTGCAGCAACGGCGGCAACGCACGCGGGCGCCGCGCTGGGATCGCGACATCACCAACGCCGCGCCCGACGAGATTCATCCCGTGTATAACCCCGGCGCGGCGAAGATGTTCTTTGCCAGCAACGCGGGCGGGGTCGGGCAAGATGGGCGACTGGTGAACCCCACGCCGCGCTACCGCATCTGGCGCGGCGACCTGGACGAGGGTTCCCAAACCTACTTGAGCAATCTGACGAACCTCACGCCGATTACGGGGGACACGCCCGACGAACAGTTCGGCAGCCAGATTCAGCCATCGCTTAACGCCTCCGCGAACATCATCGCCTACGCCAACCGCAGCGCGGCAGGCAGCTACAACATCGTCGTGCGCAACCTCAGCACGGGACAGCGCGTGGTGCTGACCTCCGACAACAACGGCGTGACGCAGAACCTCCGCCCAACGCTTAGCCCCGGCGGCAACTTGGTGATTTTCTCGTCCAACCGTCTGCTTGCGAGCGAGACGGAAGCCGACCGACGCTATCGCCTCTATGTCGCACGCACGGACGGACGCCCGTTCGAAGACGGAACCTTCTTCAGGCGCATTACCTTCCCTGATCCAGGCGAGAACGATGTGGAGCCTGCGTGGTCGCCCGACGGCAATCGCGTGGCGTTCGCCCGCATCGCCGCCGACGGAACCAGTTACATCTATGTACTGGACTTCAACACGCTGACCGTCGTGCAGTGGACGACCTTCGTCGATAGCAACGGCAACCGCCCCCGCGACCGTCAACCGACATGGGCGCAGGTTGGCGATACGCCATATATCGTCTTCTCCTCGACGCGCAAGTCGGGTCAGCCGCACCAGCTGGGCGAGCCGTCCGACCGCGTCGATGTGGCGAACAATATCTACGATATTTACTACCTGCCCGCGCTGCTGCCCGAGCCGCCGTCGGCAGCGAATACGCTTTCGTTGACCACTGACCCCAGCACGGCGGCGTTGGCGCGCCCCGATGTGCCAGGTGTGGCGTCCTTTGTGCCCGCTGCGGGCGCGAAGTACCCGTCCGCCGCCATCGACACGCGCAACCGCGTCGCGTACCACTCCACCCGCACGCAAGGCGCGGAATCGCCCGGACCGGGCGTCCACGACCTGTGGGAGACGCTGGTGTTCGACCTCACGCCGCCGCTGATGGAGATCCTGCCCGTCGTCAGCCCGAAGGAGATGTTCCCCGGCGACACGGTCACCATCAAGGTGCGTGCGTTGGATCTGCAGAGCGGTATCGACTTCGTGCGCGTGCAGTTCAAAGACCCCGACAGCGCGGAGCAGGACGCCGAAGGGCTGGAGCATCGCCTGTACCAGCTGTTCCAGTTCGACATCTTCTTCCCGAACCGCATTCTGGTCGATCAGGGGCAGGCGTATGTGCCGTTGTTCGTGGAGGTCGGGCAGCAGGCGATTCACCCGCAGACCTACGAATACAAGGAGCCTTACAGCCTTGCACGCTTAGGCTTCGACGGGCGCATCGACGACACACTGCTGCTGCAGCCCGAATTGGACGATAACGGCAACCCGACGGATTGGTATGTCGCCACATGGCGCACGCCCGACATTCCAAGCGACTTCTACTTGGATGTGATTGTGCGCGACAATGCGGGTAACGAGTTCATTTACGACAATATCTCAGGCTTCACGACGCAGCAATTTACGGGCGCGCACAACATCCTGCTGGTCTCTGACTACATGGGCGGTCAGATTTTCGTGCAGAACCGCGTGGACGCGATTGGCAACTCCATCACGCGCCCGACTTGGCAGCCCGTCGAGAGCTACTGGACAGACAACCCGACGGGCAAGCCGCCGTTTGACCTCACGCAGCCGCCGAGCGGGCAGGGCACAACGATTCACGGCGACGGGGCAATCCCACACCCGAACCTCCCGCCGGGCTTTTTCATCCGCTCCGATACGCTGGGGCAGAACACCACCTACGGCAACTTGTATAGCATCTGGCGCGTGCAGTGCCGCAACCCGATTACGCCTGCCGTGCTGGCGGGCTACCAGCCGCGCACGGAGCGCGAGCCGACCGACCTCACAGGCGGCTTCCGCAACAAGCTGCACGCGACCCGAATGGTCATCTGGGGCAGCCCCTACGCAGGCAATGTGTGGGCGGGACCCGGGCACATCTTAGACCCCGAAGTGCAGACGCTGATCCGCAGCTACCTGCAAAACAGTGGGCGCATACTGTTTAGCGGTCAAGACATCGCGTGGGCGCTGAGCTTGCGCGGCGCGGTCGCGAACCAGTTCATGAACGACATTTTGCGTGTGTCGTTCGACAGCGACACTGCTGACGATGTGTTCTTCATTCCCTATCGCGGACTGCGCCACATCTTACAGGGTGTCGCGCCGCCCGCAGGCGAAGATCCGAACCCATTCGCTGACAACCCCGGTGGCATCGTCATCTGGACACGGTTTGAAGGCAACGTGCGCGTCCCCGACCAGCCGAACGAGTTGCGCCTGTCGCACCCAGCGGCGTATGTGGTGCTGCCAACCTTCGATACCTTTGATGTGATTCCGCCTGTGGGCGCGGGCACGGGTCCGCTCTACACCGACGCGGCATGGAACCAAGTATGGATTGACACCGTGACCGTAGCGCCGTCGGCGCGCACGACCTACATCTACACGCAACCGCGCGTCAATCAGGGCACGCTGTTGGGCACCTCCAACCAAGCAGGCTCTTACTACGCTAATGACGCGAACCGCTCGAAGGTCGGCTTCTTGGCGTTCGGCGTTGAGGGCGTCAATTCGGCGTATTCGCAAGGTCCGCAAGACCTGCTGTGGTGCCGCTCGCTGCGCAACAAAATCATCCATAACGCCTTCGGCTGGATGACACACAGCGTGCTGGAGGGCGTGGTGCGCCAGTACGACCCTGACACGCGCACCTTCACCCCGCTGCCGCGCGCGCTGGTGCGCGTGGTGGGTATCACGCCGCCGAGCATCGCGGGCGTGAACGCAGGCTACGCCATCACCGACTCCAACGGCTTCTACCGCATCGTCGGTCTCGAGGCTGGCGCATATGTCGTGGACGCGGAGCGCCCCGGCTTCAAGACGCAGCACCCCGAAACCGTCGTGCTGGTGGCAGAGACCGCCACAATCAACCTGATTATGCTGGCGACGCCGCCGGGGCAGATTAGCGGGCGCGTGATTGACATCAACAACCAGCCCGTGCGCGGCGCATTGGTGCGCGCCACGAACACCACCGACCCCGAACTGACACGCGAGATTGTCACGGATCCTGACGGAACCTTCCTGATCCCGCGCGTGCCTGTAGGCACTTGGGAGGTGACGGTCGTGTCGCTGGCGTTCGGCGGCTACTCGCTGCCCCCTGTGCAGCCCACGCCCGACGGCGTCTACAGGAATGTACAGGTGCGCCCAGGTGAGACGACGGCTGTCGGCGACTTCGTGCTGGAGCCTGAACCAGGCACGGTCACTGGAACCGTCACGGACGCGAACACTGGGAACCCGATACCGAACGCGCGCGTCACCGCCGTGGCAGGCACGAACACCCGTGCCGATGTGACCACCAACGCGAACGGCGTCTACAGCTTCAGTGTGCCTGCAGGCGAGTATGTGATCACGGCGGTCGCGCCGGGCTACGCGCCTGAGAGCCAGACGCTGAATGTGCCTGCGAATACGACAACCACGCTGAACTTCCAGCTGTCGCTGCTGCCGCCCGGCTCTGCGTCGGGACGCATCGTGCGACGCTTCGGCGGCGCGCCTGAACCCGGCGCAACAGTGCGCCTGCGCTTCGGTACAGTGACGATCCAAACGACCACTACGGATGCAAGCGGCAACTACAGCTTCACAAATGTGCCGCCAGGCGAATACACAGTCATCCCCGAGAAGACGGGCTTCACCTTCACGCCGAACCAGCGCACGATTACCGTGAACTCGAACCAGAACACGGTCATCGGCGAGTTCCGCTCGGAGCCGTTGCGCACCTTCTTCAAGGGTCGCTTCCTGGTCTCCGCGCCGTATGACTACACGCAGGATGTGCGCGACCTGCTGGCAGTACCCAGCGCGGCGACTTTCCGCTTCTTCAGCTGGGATCCGAGCCAGTCCCGCTATGTGTTCTATCCGAACGCGCCTGCGAACCGCTTCCAACTCGGACGCGGCTACTTTATCGAGACTTCGGAAGACCTGCCGCTGACCACCGTGGGCACGGCTGCCGATACGAACCAGGCGTTCCAAATCCCGCTGCAGGTCGGCTGGAACCTTATCGGCAACCCGTTTACCTTCGATGTGAACTGGAGCCAGGTGCAGTTCATCGACCCCGACACCAACACGGCGGTCTCCTTGCCGACAGCGGTGGGCAAGGGTATCGTGGCGAACGCGCTGTGGGGCTACTCGTTCGGCAGCTACTCGGCGACGACCCGCATGAAGGTCTGGGAAGGCTACTGGGTGTACGCCTATCGCGCGACGACGCTGATTATCCCGCCGACGGCGCAGGCGACCCTCGCGTCCAGCCGCAGCATGGGCGCGGAAGCGGGCGGCTGGCGACTGACGCTGGAGGCGCAATCGGGCGACCTGAAAGACCGCGCCTACATCGGTGTGTCGCGCAGTGCGACGCCTGGCTACGATACGGCGCACGACCTGCTCAAGCCGCCGCCCGTAGGCGCAGACTATGTGCATATCAGCCTGCCGCGCATGAGCTGGGGCGCACAGAGCGGCGTGTACGGCGTGGACATCCAACCCGCGACCCGCAGCGCAAACTGGGAGTTCACGGTGGAGAGCAGCCAGCCCAATCGCGAGGTCACCTTGCTCTGGCCCGACGCGCAGCAGCTGCCGCGCGCGGCGAACCTCGTGCTGGTGAACCTTGAGACGGGCGAGCGACGCTACCTGCGCACTTCGGGCGCGTACACCTTCCGCACGAACGCCAGCGGCGTGAGCCGATTCCGCCTCGAAATGGCGTCCAGCGGCGGGCTGCTGCGCATCCAGCAGGTGCAGGTGCAGTCAGGGCGCGGCGCACAGCACACCGTCGCGTTCCAACTGACAGGAGACGCGACCGTGCAGGTGAATATCCTGTCGGGCGGCAAGGTCGTGCGCCAGCTGCTGAATCAAGCGACGCGCAGCGGCGTGCAGCAAGCCAGCTGGGATGGGCGCGACCAGAGCGGAATCGCGCTGCCGCCTGGCGCCTACACAGTAGAGATTCGAGCCGTGAGCGAGGACGGTCAGGTTGCACGCGCAACCGCGCCGTTGGTGCTCACGCGCTGAGAACAGACTATGAAGGAGGAGCAATCAGGGTGAAAACACGGATGAGACGAACTTGGACGACGCGCACAACACTGCTCGGCGCATTGAGTATGCTCGCAGTGGGGCTGCTCTACCCGCTGGGCGCTGTGCGCGCCTATGCCCAGCTGGTGCAACTGCCGCGCGTGGCAGTGCTGGACTTCGAGAACAAAAGCGGCTTCGGCGGCGCAAGTATCGCCCGCGCCGCAACCGACGCCGTGGCAGGCGAATACCAGAAGTCGCGTAAGTTCGAGGTGTTGGCGCGCGGCGAAATCGAACAGCAACTCAGAGACCTTGACCTTGCAACGCCCCTCGACAAAACGGGCTTCCTGCGTCTGGGACGCGCGCTTCAGACCGAGTCGCTCATCACGGGCGAGGTGAACGCTGTGACCTTCGTGGGCAACCCGAAGCAGGCGCAAGTCGTGATCACCGTGCGGGTCATCGACATCGCGTCAGGTGAACCCATCAACGGCGCGGTCGCCACGGGCTTCAGCAACCGACGCCCAGGCTTCACGGGCGATGACGACACGCTGGTGCAGGAAGCCATCCGCAACGCTGCCTTCGAAGCTGTGCGCATCATCAATAACTACACCATCCCTGAAGCGACCGTTTTGACCACGCGCGCGGGCAAAGAGGTGCTGCTGACCCGCGGCATTCGAGGCGGGCTGCAACCGGGCATGGAGATGATTGTCGTGCGGCGCGGCGAGGAGGTCGGACGCATCCGTGTGACCCAAGTTTCCGATAGCGACGCCGTAGGCGAAATCATCGACTTTGGACGCGGCATCCAGAGCGAAGACCGCGTGCGAGCCATCTTCCGCGTGCCTACAGTCGAGGTCAAAGCGGGGCGCGTGGTCACCGAACGACCCCGCCAGCGCGGCGAGGGCAATAGGCTCCTGCGGGCGCTGGGTCCCATCCTCATCATCGGACTGATTGCGTTCGGTGTGGCGCGCGGTTCGTCAGGCGGCAACACTCCCGTACAGACAGTGCTGGCGGAGCCGAGTGCAGACGGCAACTTCGAACCGTTTGTGCGCGTCTCGTGGAAGACGACCCTCTTCGCAAAGAGCGCGCCTGACACCATCCAGTGGCAAATCTACCGCTCCGATTTTATCGGCACGGACGACAACGGCAACTTGCGACCTGTAGGTGTGACGCCCGGCAATCAAAACTTCTTCGTGGATACGACTGTGCCGCGCAATGTGAACTACGCCAGCTTGCCGCGCGAAGGCAGCGAGGACTTGGAACTGGAACCTCTTGAGGGCGCGCCTGGCGTCGCCCCCGGACGCTCGTACACTTACCAGATTGCGTTGGTCTACCGCGAGACCCGCGAAGCGGAAGGCGAGTCGCAGATTCTCTACAAGCTCTCCGACCGCGTGCGCTCAGGGCAGGCAACGGTACTGTTGCCCGTGCAACTATTGACCCCTGTGCAGCGCAGTGAGGATGTCGACCCGAAAGATGTGCGCTTCAGCTGGCTGGCGGCGGAGGGCGCGAACGCCTACCGCGTGGAGGTCTCCACGGACCCGACCTTCAACGATCGGAATCGTACTTTCGTGTCGCCCGAGATTCTCTCAACTGCTGTGGGCGGCTCGCCTGTCTCCACCGAGCGCATCAACCTTGAGACAGGGCTGCTCAATCGGCTGGGGCTGACAGGGCAACGGGTCACACTCTACTGGCGCGTCGGGGCGCGTAATCTTGGGGACAATCCTGGTCCCATCCCCGGACCTGGCGGGCTGCGCTATGTGTGGAGCCGACCGTTCGAGTTCACCACACAAGAGCTGCCGCCCAGCCCGTAGCAAGCTTGGGGCGTAGGCTCAAGGAAACCTACGCCCCGCTTGGTCGTCTTTATAGACAGCAATTATCGGGAGGAATAGCCGATGAGACGGATGTGGTTATGGCTGGTTGGAGTGTTCGTCGCGGCGCAGTGTGCGTGGGCGCAAGCGCCGCAATTGACGCCAGACGATGTTGTGCCTGGCGAGATGATTGTACGGCTCAAGCCCGGACGCACCTTTGAAACCGCGCGTGCAATTGCAAGCTCCGTGAACGCGGATATTCGCCCCATCCGCGTGCAGGATACCTATGTGCTGCGCCTGCGCGATCAGGGGCTTGCCGCCACTACGCTGCTCCAGAAGGTGCAGGATACGGTCAAGAGCCTCGAAAAACACGCCGATGTGCTTTACATCGAGCCGCACTACATCCTGCGCTATCACGACATCCCCAACGACCCGCTGTTTCCCGAACAATGGGCGCTGACGATGATGCAGATGCCCGCCGCGTGGGATATCGAGAAAGGGCAGGCGGGGATTCGTGTTGCCTTCATCGACGACAACTTCCAACGGTCACATCCCGACTTGGCAGGCTTATTCGACCCGCTCTCGCGCAACTTCGCCGCCGATACGCCTAATGATAACATCGACCCCGAAGGCTCCGGCTTCTCGCACGGAACCTCAACGGTAGGCGTGGCGGCAGCGGTCACCAACAACGGAATCGGTATCGCAGGGCTTATCTGGGAAAATGTGAAAATCGTCGGGCTCAAGGTCACCGAGCGACCTCTGGGCCCGCTGATTACGGAGAATGTGCTGGAAGCCTACCAGCATGTGATTGACAACGCCGCGCAGATTCATGTGCTGAATATGAGCTATGGCGGCTACTTCTTCTCGCAGCAGTCGAACGCGCTCATCCAAGAGATCTATCGTCGCGGCGTGGTGCCTGTTGCATCGGCGGGCAACGACAATGTGAATATTCCCAGCTACCCCGCGAACTTCGAGAATGTGGTGAATGTGTCGGCTGTTGGGCGCACGGGCGCGAAGGCATCTTACTCCAACTACGGCGATATTGATTTGGCTGCGCCAGGCGGCGATCAGGAAAGCAGTTTCTTCGACGGCGTAATTACGACCGCTTCCACCTCGCAGCAATATACCTATGTGCAGGGGACTTCGTACTCGGCGCCGTATGTCGCCGCGGCGGTTGCGTTAGTGCTTTCGGCAGGCGCACCGCGACACAATGCGAACACAGTGGAGCCTGAAGCGGTAATCGCGCTCAAGGAGACCGCCGATCCACGCGGGCGAAATGTGCCCGACCCTGAACTGGGCTTTGGGATTATCAACCTTGACCAAGCCCTGCGCGGGATAGGCGGTGTGAATGTCGCCTTCGTTGAACCTGTTTCGGGCACGACGATCGACACCCGCTTAGTGCGCGTACAGGTCGTGGTGCGCCGCGTGTTGAATAACGACCCCGCGAACATTCTGAATGTGCGCTTGAACGGCGACCCGCTCCCGCGTAGCCAGTGGGAGCCGACGGCTGTGGTGAACCCGCAGCAGAGGACGATAACGCTGGACTTTGTGGTGGCGCTACCGGGCGAGGGACGCCATACGATCTCGGTTGAGGCGGTTGGACAGGATGGCGTGAGCGGCAGCGGCGCCACGCGCGTGATTGTAAAGGCGCGCGTGCAAAATGCAGGGCTGGCGATGTTCTCCACACCCTACGATATCTCGGCAGCCCCTGAAGAGCTGTTTGGCAACGACGCGATTCTGGCGCGTTATCTGCCGTCAGAAGGCGCGTATGCCCGCTACTCGGCGGCGAATCCCGACCCGCGCGCGAGCTTCAACCCGCCTGGTGTCGGCGTTCGTCCTGATGGTTCGAACACCCCCACGCCGCCGCGCGGCTTGGGCTACTTCCTGCGCACCACCTCGCCCGCCTTCATTCTGGGCGAGGAGCAGGTGGATGTGAATACCGCCTACCTCATCCCGTTGCAAGAGGGTTGGAACATGATTGGCAACCCCTTCCCGTTCAATGTGCCGTGGGCGGCGTGCGAGGTGCAGGTCATCGGCGAAGGGGGCGTTGTGCAGCGACTTAGCCTCCAAGAGGCTGCCGACCGCGAATTCATCCGCCTGCAAATCTACCGCTACATCCCGCTGACGGGCGAATACACTTGGCGCACTGCGCCGCTGGGCGAGTTGATTGCGTGGCAAGCGCACTGGGTGCGCGCGCTCAAGCCGTGCACGCTGGTCGTGCCACCTGTCGGCAGCCTGCGCAGTCAGCCCGACGACGCGCCGCGCGTCGCGCCCGCGCAGTCCGAAGGTTGGCTGCTGCGCCTGATTGCCCGCAGCGGCGACCGCGAGGACGCCAACAACTTCATCGGGACTGCCTCCAACGCCAACGACGCTCTCGGCAGCGAGGATGTGGAGAAACCGCCCGCATTCCAGTCGTATGTCGCGCTCACGATTCTGGAACCGCGCACGCGCAGCGCGCTGGCGCAAGACCTCCGGCGCAACGCGCGACGCACGCAGCGCTGGGACATCGAAGTCGCGACCGACCAGCCCAACGCTGAGGTCACCTTGCAGTGGAGCCAAGAGCTGCCCGTGCCGAAAGGCACACGGCTGGTGCTGATTGACCAAGTCACGGGCGAGCGCATCTCGATGCTGCAGAAGAGTTCGTACCGCTTCCGCACGGATGAGACCAGCCGACGGCGGTTTGCTATCGAGGCGCAGCCCGCCCGCGCCAGCCGCCTGCAGGTGACGAATGTGTCGGTCACCCAGACTCGCGGCAACCAGTTCGCCATTCAGTACGCGCTCAACAGCGAAGCGTCGGTGCAGGTGCTGGTTCAGGATGCAACGGGCAAGACCGTCGCGCGTCTACAAACAGGCACGCGCACTTCAGGCGTCAGCACGGCGACTTGGAACGGGCGCACCGATTCGGGCATCGCGGTGCCGCCCGGAACCTATCAGGTGCAGATTATTGCGACAGGCGACGACGGCGAGGCTGCGCGTGTGGTGCGACCCCTTGTGGTTGCCCGCTAAGGAAGGAGGCTACAGATTATGAAACGATGGATGTCAGCAATCTTGAATGGTAGTCTGGTGATGGGGATTGCCCTCGCCCAAGGCGGGAGCTATCAGCCAGGACCTGGGCAACCGTGCGGCTGCCCCAACAATGATAATCCCGTCAGCGACGATTACCGTGCGATTAATGTTGACAACGGCGTACTGGGTGCAACGCTTGGCTTGGATGGTACTGTCACTTGGATTACAGGATGCTTCCCGATTGAGAACGCGGAATGTACCACCCGCCCTGCGGAGGGCAGTATCCAGCTGGGCACTTCAGGCGGCAACGCGCTGCTGGGCGATCGGGGAATCGCGCTGACCTCGGGTTATCCGTGGGGCGTCTATCCGGGCGGGATGTATATCACTATGCAGGCGCAGCGCGAGGGTCAGACCCAAACCTTCGTATGGGGACGCGAGGGCGGACCGACGGTCACTTTTGATCAAGCGTGGCGCGGCGCGAGCGGGTTCTACATCCGCCGCATCTGGAATGTGGAAGGCTGGGACACTGACCTGCGGATCGATTTGGTACAGTCCGCAGCGCGTATCAGCCTGCGCGTGCGCAACAACGGCGACACGCCCGCCTCACTCGCGCTCCGCTTGGCTTCGGATGTGGAAGTCGGCGTCGAGGAGGGCTTTGATCGCAACGGCGCGTCGCGACCGCCCTATGTCTACGTGCAAGGGCAGCGTCCCATCCGCACCTACACCGATATTCGGGGCGTGCAAATCCCCAACGCTATCGAGTTCTATCTGGGGCGCGGCAACCTCGCCGGCTCCTCGCGATACCTTCTGCGCCCCGTCAAGGGATTCGAAGACCAGACGCCTATCGATCGGCTGGTCGTCGGCACGTGGTTTTTCATACAGGGCACAACTATATGGGAGCCGACGCTGTTCCCCGATGCGTTTATCAGTGATGTCGCGATCAACCTGTTCGTTAACGCACGCAACTTCGCGCCGGGTCAGGAGCGTGAGTTTGTGTTCTATGTGACGCTGACGCCTGTGGATCTGGATGTGCAGCCGCCTGTGGCAGTAGGCGTCGAGGCGTTGCCTGTGGTGGAACCGAACCCACAAGACCTGTCGCAGCTGGCAAACAACGGCGAGTTCGTGATCGCCGCCAGTGTCACCAATCAGTACTTCATCGTCGGGCGCGAGATTGACCTGACGAATGTGGCGGTCGACTTGTCGCTGCCTGCAGGCGTCTCGCTTGCGCCTGGGGAAACGCGCACCCGCACCATCGCGCGCCTTGCACCTGGGCAGACCGCGCCCTTGAGGTGGCGTGTGGTGGCAGACCCGACCACAGTGGGCTTCGTGACCTTCCGCGTTTCGGTGCAGGCGCCGCCCGCACCCACAAAGTCCGTGGCGCGCACGATTCTCATCTCCGCCACCGCCAACCGCAAACTGGAGTCGGGCTTCCAGATCGTCTCGATTCCCTTCACGACCACCAGCTCACTGGATGAGGTGTTGAATCTGCCCGGCGCGTACCAAGCGAAGCGCTGGAACCCCGAACGCGAGCTATATGAGACCATAGACACTATTCAGCCTGGTCAGGGCTTCTGGATCTTCTTGCCAGGCGACGCCACCACTGCCCAATACGATGCGACCAACTTACGCTTCCCCGACAATGTGTTCACCACAAGTGTGCCGCTGCCGCTCAAGCGTGGGTGGAACCAAATCGGCAATCCGTATCCCTATCCGCTCGTACTGGGGCAGGTCGTCGTGGTTGCTGCCAGCGACCCACGACGCAGCCTAAGCTTCTTCGAGGCGGCGCAGCGCGGCGTGATTCGTGGCGTCCTCTATTTCTGGGACGAGTTCTCGCGTGAATATAAGTTCACTTCTGACCCGAACACGCCACTCCTGCCGCATCGGGGCTACTGGATCAAGGCGAATGAAGATATCGAATTCGTCTACCCGCCTGTGTTTTTGCCAGGTACGGGCTTTGGCGGGGTAATCATCCGTTCCGCTGAGGAGCGTCCTAATCTGCCCAACGACTGGCGGTTGCAGATTGTGGCGCGCACGACGCGCGGGGCGGACACGCAGAACTTCATCGGCATAAGCAGCGGGCGTAGCGCAGGCGACATCGAGGAGCCGCCCACACCGCTTCCAGAGCGCCCTGTGAACCTGGTCATTCTCAAGTCGGGCACAGGCGCGCCGCTGATGCAAGAAATCCGCCCGCTTGCCAATCGCCAACAGTTCGACCTGCTGGTGGAGGCGACTTCGGGCGAGGAGGTCACGCTGACCTTCCCGAACCTGAACACGGTACCGCAGGGCT
>Ga0209479_1001772_pt1 | contig 18536 bp, 17 predicted proteins | sample DewCreD2012metaG_2_FD_184112 | JGI IMG/M metagenome (GOLD analysis project Ga0209479, IMG submission 184112) | Hot spring sediment bacterial and archeal communities from British Columbia, Canada, to study Microbial Dark Matter (Phase II) - Dewar... ...
TGTGCATCATGCCTTGATATTCTATATTAATGGCAGTAGCTACAGGGTAAAGGATAAGCTAAAGAGGGTTAATTAGAGGGGTCAATTTTATTTGCACATAAGGGGTCAAATCTCTTGACTATCAACAGAAGTGGTTTTTCTGATGATGAATACCTGAGCGCCGGTGCAGAGATATCAGATAAGGCTACTTTATTCAGAGAGTCCGAGCTAATCGTAAAGGTAAAAGAGCCCCTTCCCTCAGAGTACGAATTATTCCAAGATGGGCAGGGGTTGTTTACATTTCTCCACCTTGCAGCAAATCCAGCGCTTACAGAGTTTTTATTAAGGAGAAACATTACTGCCTTTGCCTATGAAACCCTTGAGGAGAAAGGGACACTGCCCCTTCTTATACCTATGAGTGAGATTGCAGGAAGGATGGCGCCAATAGTAGCAGGATTTTATTTACAAAAAGTTTATAAAGGGAAGGGCATACTTCCCTCTGGTGTTGCGGGAGTTCCTCCGGCAAGGGTCCTTATCTTAGGAGCAGGCACTGTGGGAATAAACGCTACAAGGGTTGCACTGGGAATAGGTGCAAGGGTGACGGTAATAAACAGAGGGGTGGAAAAACTTCAGCACATAGATGAATTATTCCATGGAAATGTTGATACCCTTCCTGCAACCAGAGAAAACATTGAGTCTGAGGCATTGAAGGCTGATGTCGTGATAGGCGCAGTGTTAATCCCAGGTGCAAAAACACCAAGATTGATTTCAAAAGAGCTCATATCAAGAATGAAAAAAGGCTCTGTTATTGTTGATGTATCAGTTGACCAGGGAGGATGTATAGAGACAACAAGACCAACAACGCATGTCAATCCTGTATATGAGGTTGCGGGTGTAATTCATTATGCAGTTACCAACATGCCCGGGGCATATCCAAGGACTTCCACATTAGCCCTTACCAATAGAACCCTGCAGTATATCAAGATGCTTGCAAGGGATGGGATAGAAAATTCAATAAAGGAAGGCTCCCCATTACGAAGCGCATTAAATACACATAAAAGGAAGATAACACATAAGGCAGTGGCAGAATCTATATCTTGAGCTTCTTTGCATACCTCTCAAAAAGCAGGAGCCCTTCAAGATGACTTTCAGTAAAGTCATAGGATATACCCTCCCAGTAATCAATAAGTTCTGTTTCGCCAAGCCACTTCCTCTGAGGTGCATGTCGGGCTATTAAAGAGAGGTTCTGAGATACATATTTCTTTGCACGGATTAAATCGTCTAAGAGTCTTTTGACGAGTTCTCTTTTCTCAGAAATGGCTTTTTTCCTTACTATCCAGAGTGCAAAAATAAACGGTAGCCCTGTATGCCTAAACCAAAGCTCTCCGAGATCGTAGGTGTAAATAAGTTCGGAGTTTTTAGTTTGGTTTTCACTCCTAACTCTTAACCCTGAACTTTTAACTTTTTTATATGCCTTTAGGGCGTCGTCTCCTATAAGAAGGCATGCGGGAAAAGAGCCAAGGAGTTTTTTAATAGAGCCGCTTCTCACTACTACAAATCTGCATTTCAACGAATAAAAATTTTTGAGAATAATTTTAAGAAGCACCCGAGAGGTTTCAGACTGAGAGGACACCGCAATCCTCTTTCCGCCAAGTTTATCTAATGGGAGACTTGAAAATAAAAATATACTGTATGCAGGTCCTGCAGAGCTTATAGAAAGCCACGGGATAACAGAGTATTTTTCTTTATGCCTCAGGTATTCTATAGATGATGACGGGCTGACATCAAGCCTTCCATCCCTCAGCATTTTATTAAGCCTTGATGGCACACCTTCAATGAACTTATAATTGGAGATTCGTGCAGAAGAAGAATGGCTGCATTTCCTCTCCAGATAATAGTAAATGGGAAACAGGTTGGCGTATGGGATTTTACCAATTCTTAAAACTCTCTCTTTGCCTGACATTTTTTATGTTATCATAGAAAAAACCCTTTTTTCGCATGTCCGCTGATGTTATAACATCCTGGGAATGATTCCGTTAAAAGAAATAAAATTCGTCCTGCTTGACATGGACGGGACACTCCTGGATCTGTATTTTGATGATTATTTCTGGAGGCACCTTGTGCCTGAAAAATATGCGGAAAGGCATAACATAACCTTCGGTGCCGCAAAGGAGAAATTATTCAAGATATATAAGTTGCATGAAAAGACACTTAACTGGACTGATATTGATTTCTGGTCCCGTGAGCTTCATCTTGACATACCTGCCCTGAAGGAGCAGATCAGACACCTCATTGAGGTACATCCACATGTTGAGGATTTCCTCAGAATGCTTAAAAGACACAGAAAAAAGACATTCCTCGTAACAAATGCCCATTACAAGACCCTCAATATAAAACTCAAAAAAACACAGTTGGGAAGATATTTTGATTCTGTGCTATGCTCTTTTGATGTTGGTTATCCAAAAGAGAGTATTGAGTTCTGGCATAGGGCACAGAGGATTTTAAGATTTGCTAAGGAAAAGACGCTTTTTATTGACGATACAGAGGATGTCCTGAGAACTGCGCGTGAGTATGGAATCAAATATGTTGTATTTAAGACAAGGGCAAATTCAAGCTTGAAACCAAAAAGCTCAGATGAATTCATAACAATAAATGACTTCAAGGAGATGATGTATGAAAGCATCTGAATTGCTTGTACGGTGTCTTGAGAACGAAGGCGTTACTCATATATTTGGTATCCCGGGGGAAGAGAACATTGACTTCCTTGAGGCGCTAAGTCATTCAACCATTAATTTTATCCCTACAAGGCATGAGCAAGGCGCTGCCTTTATGGCTAATGTATGGGGAAGATTAAAAGGTCGTCCCGGTGTATGCCTTGCTACCCTTGGACCTGGAGCAACCAATCTCATCACAGGCATTGCAGATGCGCTCCTTGACCGTTCCCCTGTAGTGGCTATCACAGGGCAGATAGAACAGATGAAACTCCATAAAGAATCCCATCAGTATGTGGACATAATCTCAATATTCAAGCCAATAACAAAATGGAATGCAAGGATAGAGGGGGCAGAGGTAATACCGGAGGTGGTGAGAAAGGCATTCAGGCTTGCATCAGTAGAAAAACCAGGACCAACACACATAGAGCTCCCCGAGGATGTAGCTCAGGAAGAGACCACTGATAAACCGCTACCCCTTTCAGAAATAACCTATCCTGAGCCAGAGCCACACTTAATAGATGGTGCCCTGAAGGTAATCAAAGAGGCTAAAAATCCACTAATTCTTGCAGGGGGAAGTGTTTTAAGAGGTGGGGCATCAATGGCTTTAAGGAGATTTGTGGAGAAAACCCGTATAAGTGTCACAACATCCTTTATGGGAATAGGCGCTGTGCCTGCTGATAGCGAGTTCTTCCTCTCAGCATATGGCTTACAGCCAAAAGATTATATCTCATGCGGCTTTGATAAGGCTGACCTCATCATTGCTATCGGTTATGACCCGGTAGAGTGCAGTGCAAAATATTTCAATCCAAATAAGGATAAAAAAATCATACACATAGATTTTACACCTGCTGAGGTAGATACACATTATGAGGCGATTGAGCTTGTAGGCGATATAGCCGCCACACTTATGCTCCTCACAGAGCGTGTGAATTTCCAGAAAGACTATATTTATGGGACAAAACTCAGGGAGATGATTAAGACCTTTTTTAACTTTGAATTGAAGGGATTTCCACTAAAACCCTTAAAAATCATAAAGGAGATAAGGGCTAATCTTGGAAGAGGGGATATCCTGATAAGTGATGTTGGTGCCCACAAGGTATGGATTGCAAGGTTTTATCCTGTTTATGAACCAAACACAGCAATCATCTCAAATGGTTTTTCATCCATGGGATTTGCTATCCCTGCAGGAATCGTAGCCAGGATGCTTTATCCTGAGAGAAAGATAATGGTGGTCTGTGGAGATGGCGGGTTCATGATGAGTGCTCAGGAGTTTGAGGTGGCGGTGAGGCTTAATCTACCGATTGTATGCCTCATATTTAATGATGGTGCTTACGGGCTTATAGCATGGAAACAGAGGGTAAAATTCGGCAGGGAATTCGGCTGCCGTTTCGGCAATCCTGACTTTGTTAAATTTGCTGAGTCTCTGGGAGCTATCGGCTACAGGGTGGAGTCAGAAGATGAACTCGGTGCAGTTATAAAAGACGCCTTATCTCAAGATGTCCCCACTGTTATTGACTGCCCTGTTGATTATTCAGAAAACTTTAAGCTTACTGAAGCCCTAAGTAAGATAATCTGCCCGACTTAATATCTAAAGTCCTTTTCTCAGACCACTAACCTTCCTTAAACTCTTTATTGACCGTAGAGGCTCGTCATTATTCTGAAATGGTGGATATGTGGTTTAAATCAGAACATTCTTTGTTTGAGCAGAGAGGGGATGAATTAAATATCATGGCAGGATAAAAATGATTCAAACGGCTATGAACTAATTTAATTATGTATCATGGGGTCTCCAAAGAGTATACCGAGCGAAGCGAGGGGCTTATTTATTCATCATCTCCAGAAATTCTTTGTTGCTCTTTGTGCCCATGAGTTTGCTAAGGAGAAACTCCATACTCTCTACCGTGCTGAGGGGAGTAAGCACCTTCCGCAATATCCACATCTTGTTTAATGTGTCTTTATCAACAAGGAGTTCTTCTTTCCTCGTGCCTGAGGCATTTATATCTATGCTGGGGAATATCCTCTTGTCCACAAGCCTTCTATCAAGATGAAGCTCCATATTCCCTGTACCCTTGAATTCTTCAAATATGACATCATCCATCCTGCTTCCTGTGTCAACAAGTGCTGTTGCAACAATCGTAAGGCTTCCTCCTTCCTCTATATTTCTTGCAGTGCCGAAAAATCTCTTTGGCTTCTGAAGTGCATTAGAGTCAAGACCTCCTGACAGGACCTTGCCGCTTGCTGGACATACTGCATTATATGCCCTTGCAAGGCGGGTCATTGAGTCAAGGAGGATGACTACATCCCTTTTTATCTCAACAAGCCTCTTTGACCTTTCAATAACCATTTCTGAGACCTGGCAGTGTCTCTGTGGAGGCTCATCAAAGGTTGAACTTATTATCTCGGTAGAGACCTGTCTCTTCCAGTCCGTAACCTCCTCTGGTCTTTCATCAATTAAGAGTATTATAAGATGAATCTCAGGGTGATTTTTTTTAATCGCCTTTGCTATGGACTGAAGGAGCATTGTCTTGCCTGTCCTCGGTGCTGCAACAATCATTCCCCTCTGCCCCATACCTAAGGGGGTGATCAGCTCCATAACCCTTGTGGAATAGTCATCTTTATCATACTCAAGCTTTATGCGGGTAGTTGGGTAGTAAGGAGTAAGATTATCAAAAAACGGTCTTTCAATGTTTTCATCCGGTGGCTCATGATTTATGGCTTCAACTTTAAGTAGTGCAAAATATCGTTCACTTTCCTTTGGTGGTCTTATCTGCCCTGTGACAAGGTCACCTGTCCTCAGATTAAACCTCCTTATTTGAGAAGGTGAGACATATATGTCATCGGGCCCGGGCAGATAGCTATAGTCAAGGGAGCGGAGAAATCCGAAACCGTCAGGCAATATTTCAAGCACTCCTTCACCAAAGATAAGCCCTGTTTTTTCTGTCTGTGCCTGAAGTATTGCAAAGATAAGGTCCTGTTTTCTCAACCCCCTGGTGCCATTGACATTAAGCTCGCGCGCCATCTTTGTAAGCTCATCAATTGTTTTTTCTTTTAGTTCTGCGATGTTCATACCTACTCCTTGGTTTATGGTTGTGTTTGCTTTAGTCCTGTAGACTTATGGTTTCCTCTTCCTTGCGGGAAAACATATTTTGAAAAATATACTTCTGGAGGTTTTAACCTTAATCAAATAAATGGGGTTTGCACAAAAGAAGAATTATAATTATCTCAATCATACTAAAAAGAATTTGTATTTGTCAACAAAAAAATTCATTTGGGAGGCACTGGCGTCCCCAATGGGATTTGAACCCATGTTACCGCCTTGAAAGGGCGATGTCCTAAACCAGGCTAGACGATGGGGACTCCACTCCAAAAGGTCATAGACTTTTGGAGACCTCAGTCTTATGAGCCGCCTGGGATTCGAACCCAGCACTCCCGCCTTAAAAGGGCGGTGCTCTACCTACTGAGCTAGCGGCCCTTGAGCCCAAAAAAGTTGGCAGTTATTAGTAAAACAGAAATGGACATTTTAAGTCAATTCTTACTTAGTCTTAAATAGTTGCTAGGCAGGCTGGACCTCTAACTTATCGCTTATAATCCTTTAGGGGGTTTCTTAAAACAATGGCTTCATCCCTTTTCTGCCCTGTAGAGATTAAATCTATCTTTACATTGAGCAGGTCTTCAATATAATCAATATACGCCCTTGCCTCTTTTGGAAGGTCTTTGAGCTTTCTTATCCCGTGGGTGTTTTTCCTCCAGCCATTAAGCTCTTTATATACCGGCTCGCATCTTTCAAGGACATTAATTGTGTTAGGCATCTCCTTAAACCTGCGCTCCTTCCCATTCTTATAGCTTCTGTATGCAACACAGACCTTTATTTTTTCAACCTCATCAAGCACATCCATCTTTGTCAGGGCAATCCCTGTAGGAGCATCCACCCTGAGTGCATATCTTAGGCTTACCGCATCAAGCCACCCGCACCTTCTGGGTCTTCCCGTAGTTACACCATATTCGCCACCCCTTTTACGAAGTGCCTCACCGAGTTTGTCTTTTAATTCTGCTGGAAACGGTCCTCCTCCCACCCTTGTTGTATAAGCCTTCATTACACCAAGGACTCCATCTATCTTTGTTGGTGCTACACCAAGACCTGTGCAGACGCCACCAGCAGAGGCATTGGATGATGTCACATAAGGATATGTCCCGTGGTCAACATCAAGTAATGTCCCTTGCGCTCCTTCAAATAACACATTTTTGCCATTATCTATAAGTCTGTTTATAAGCAGAACTGTATCTGTAATAAATGGTGCAAGATATTCAGCATATCTCATATAGTCGGAATATATTTTTTTAAGGCTCAGTTTTTTACTACTGTATTTATTTTCAAGGAGGAAATTCACATCCTCAAGATTCACCTTTAATTTCTCTTTGAATGCCCTTCCATCTAACAGGTCTCCCATCCTTATCCCAACCCTTTTCGCTTTATCAACATAGGCAGGACCTATGCCTTTCCCTGTTGTTCCTATCTTTTTTGAGCCCATGAGCTCCTCCATTTTATTCTCCATTATGCTGTGATAAGGCATAATAACATGGGCATTTTCACTCACATAAAGATTCTTTCCGATATAGACTCCCCTATGTTTGAGTTCCTCCATCTCATCAATGAGTGCCTTCGGGTCAATAACAACGCCATTGCCAATGATACAGAGCTTATCCTTATGTAATATCCCTGAGGGTATAAGGTGAAAGACAAATTCTTCATTATCTATTTGAACTGTGTGCCCAGCATTATGCCCACCCTGATACCTCGCTATGACGTCTGCAGATTCACTGAGTAGGTCAACAATCTTACCTTTTCCTTCATCGCCCCACTGGAGACCAACAACCACGATGTTAGCCATTACCTTACTCCTCTTAAAATATACGGTAGTTGGTAGTCAGGGCAATAATTCTTAACTACTAACTACTATTTTCACACAGGCAGATGTATCTCTCTCACAGAGAGGACATTGGGAAGTTTTTTTATCTCTGCAAGGACATCCTTGGGCACCGGTGTGTCAACACCCACAACCGATATAGCCTTGCCCCCTAACCTTTCCCTCCCGAACTGCATCCTCGCTATATTGATGTTGTTTGCCCCAAGCAATGTGCCTATATTGCCGATTACGCCTGGCTTATCAATATTCAAGAGCACCAGTATCTCTCCCTCTGGCACAACCTCTACAGCAAACTCATTTATCCTTACTATGCGGGGGTCTTTTTTGCCATGCAGAACCCCTGCAATTACACTTTCTCTAACATCAACCTTTGCCCTCAGCACCAACATACTGTGGTAATCTCCAGCATCTGCTGTCACCATCTCCTTAACCGCTATGCCCCTCTCTTTTGCAATTAGCGGCGCATTTACAAAATTTACTGTTTCTTCAAGAATGGGGCTCAGGATGCCCTTTAATACCGCATTTGTTATGGGTGCAAGCACCAGTTTAGCTACATCGCCCTGATATTCTACAGTGACCTCGTTAATACCACCATCCATTATCTGACTCAGGAAACTCCCGAGTCTCTCTGCAAGGTTTATGTAAGGCTGAAGGCTCGGCAGGACATCTGCAGGCACAGATGGGAAATTAACCGCATTCCTTATTGTCCCTCTTATCAAATAATCAACAATCTGCTCTGCAACTGCAATTGCAACATTCTCCTGTGCCTCTTCAGTTGCAGCCCCAAGATGGGGGGTACAGATTACATTATCAAGCCCCAGCAAAGGACAACTCAGGGGGTCCGCAGGCTCATTTTCAAAGACATCAAGGGCCACTGCTGCATCCTTGCCTGAGCAGAGCGCCTCATAAAGTGCCTTTTCGTCTATGATTCCTCCCCTTGCAGAATTAATGATCCTTACACCATCTTTCATCTCTGCAATCCGCTCTCTATTTATAAGATGCCTTGTCTCATTTGTTAAAGGGGTATGAATGGTAATAAAGTCTGAGTTCTTTATTAAATCATCAAGCTCAACCATCCTGACTCCAATGCTCTTTGCCCTTTCCTCGCTTAAATAGGGGTCATAGGCAATAACATTCATCCCCATGCCCTGTGACATCCGGGCAACATGACTGCCTATATTGCCAAGCCCTATTATTCCAAGGGTCTTGTTATAAACCTCAACACCAATGAACTTCCCTTTTTCCCACCTGCCCTGTTTCATTGATGCAGTTGCTTGTGGTATCTGTCTTGCCACTCCTAAAAGTAGTGCCATTGTGTGCTCTGCCGTGGTTATTGTGTTTCCACCAGGGGTATTCATCACCACTACCCCCTGCTTCGTGGCTGCAGTTATATCTATATTGTCAAGCCCTGAGCCTGCCCGTCCAATGACCTTGAGGTTTTTACCAGCCTCAATAATATCCTGCGTTACCTTTGTTGCACTCCTTACTATAAGGGCATCATACTTGCTAATTTCTTCTTTTAACTCCTCGGGCTTAAGTCCTGTCTTTACATTTACCTCAAGACCGGCTTTCCTGAGGATTTCTATGCCCTTCTCTGATATGCTATCGCTTACAAGAACTTTCATCTTTTTAGAGATTACCTTAGCAGCAGTTTCTCCGCGCAGGCTACCCCTTCACCGAGTCTTACAGGATAACCCATATTTGTTAAAACCATTTCTATACCAGATACCGCAATTATAATATCAAAGATATCTGTATAGCCAAGGTGTGCTATTCTGAAAATTTTGCCTTTTGCCTTCCCCTGCCCTCCTGCTGCAGTTATGCCATACTTATCCCTCAGATTTTTATATATCTCCTCCCCGTCAAGTCCTTCTGGTGCAAGGATTGCGGTAACCGCATTTGAGGGCGATTCCTTTGAATATAGATTAAGTCCTAATGCCTTCATTGCCTCCCTTAAGGCATGCGCAAGCAAGGCATGTCTCTTAAAGATATTCTCCAGACCCTCTTTTTGAAGGAGCTTGAGACTTTCATTAAGCCCTATTATGAGTGTGACCGCAGAGGTAAAATTGGTCTGATTTTTTGCAAGTGCCTCTCTTTCTTTTTTTAGATTAAAATAAAATCTCGGCAGTTTTGCATTCTCAGACATCCCCCATGCCTTCTCACTTACACTTATAAATGCAAGCCCTGGTGGAAGCATCAAGCCCTTTTGTGAGCCACCTATCATTATATCTATCTTCCACTCATCAGTCCTCAGGTCGTGTGCCGCAAGGGCAGAGATTGCATCAACAATTAAAAGGGTGTTCTCTCTTTCCCTCACAATCTTGCTTAATGCATAAATATCGTGGTATATGCCTGTAGAGGTCTCTGATGCCTGAACAAAGACACCTTTTGTTTTCGGGTCTTTTTTAAGTGCCTCCTCCACCCTCTCTGGGCTCACAGCATAACCCCATTCTACCTTTATCTCCTCAACATTAAGCCCATAAGCCTGGCATATCTTAGTCCACCTCTCACCAAATTTTCCTCCATTAATTACAAGGACTTTATCCGCAGGGTTAAAAAAGTTATTAACAGAACTAACCATCCCGCCTGTGCCTGTAGAACAGAGGATTAAGACATCATTCTTTGTCTGATATAGCCATTGGAGTCCCTTTTTTGCTGATTCAAGTATTGGTATAAAATCTGTGGATCTATGGTGGATAATTGGCATTGACATTACTGCCAATACCTCCGGTGGGATGGGTGTTGGACCCGGTGCTAATAGATGTCTTTTAAGCATTAAATCCTTTGGTTTGCCTTTAGTTTGAATGATTTTAAAAAAACTATTTGTTACTGATCTTTTTAAAAGCGTATCAGTTTAACTATTGTTTGTCAAGAAAGTATTCGGATTTTAATAAGTAAGTTATCAATGTTTTTTATCAATATTATCATTCTTTTTCTGTGTAATCCACAGATCTAATAGTGTTACTCTAACTATTATTTATTATAATATTTTTATTTAAGTCTAACAATATGATAAAGACTGAAGTCTTGACAATAAAATGTGCACACCTTAATATTTAGCCATACTCCTCCAGAGACTTTCCCCATGGACGAAAATATATACGAAGCAATAATAAATATTTATAAGATAAACCTCAGAATAAAACATAAAGAAAGACTCCTCATCTTTACAGATAATCACAACCCAGGATTGACAGAGATGACAAAACTCATTGCAAGATATGGAGTAAATTTTACAAAAAAAATAGTATATGCAGAATACTCACCAACAGGCAGTCATGGAGCAGAACCACCTGAGTCTTTATGGATAAAGGCATTTGGTAAAGAGACAGTAAAAAAACTAAAGGCAGAAGGTCTTTTAAAACCGTTACTTGCAAAAAAGACAAGCAGGGGTCAACTGAATAAGGCAAAGGAGATAATAAAAAAATTTAAAAATAAAGCAGTGGATGCCGTAATTGCATTATCTTACTATTCAACAACCCATACCCAATTTAAATATCTCCTTACAAAGATATGCAAGACACGCTATGCAAGCATGCCCCTTTTTGAGGAACAGATGCTTAAAGGTGTAATGAAGGTTAACTGGAGAGAGATGGCAAAGAGGACCAGGAAAATAGCTCAAATAGTGAATGAAGCCGAAGGGGTAGAAATAAAAGCTCCAAATGGCACACACATTGGCTTTTCAAAAAAAGGAAGAAAAGCAAAGGCTGACACAGGGATTCTTACAAAAAAAGGCTCTTCCGGTAACTTACCAGCGGGAGAGGTATTTCTTGCACCGGTTGAAGGCACGACAAATGGAAGGCTTGTCCTTGAATGGGCACCAACGCGCAAGCTCAGGTCTCCGATAACACTTAGGGTTAAAAACGGTATGGTAGATGAAGTAGCAGGAGATGAGGAGTATGTGGATTTCCTTAAGAGAAGATTCTCAGAAAGACCTGAAAATGCAAATATTGCAGAGCTTGGGATAGGCACAAATGACATGGCAACACGACCGGATAATATACTTGAGGCTGAAAAGATTTTTGGAACTATACATATTGCACTTGGAGATAACAGCTCTTTTGGAGGTAAGGTAAGTACCCCATTTCATCAGGATTTTGTATTTTTTAAGCCTACGGTGGTATTGATTTATAAGGATGGGAAGAAAAAGGTGCTGATTAAAAGTGGTAAATTACTGAAGAAAGACCTTTAGAGTGAGTATTAAATAGGAGAGAGAATCATGAGTGAAATAGTGGTCTTTATTACTGCATCAAATGAAGAAGAGGCATTAAATATTGCCCGTGCACTTATAGAGTCAAGGCTTGCAGGGTGTGTGAATATAATTAAAGGTATCCGTTCTATTTATTCATGGCAGGGGAAGATAGAAGATAACTTAGAGGTTTTGATGATGGCAAAAACACAAAAGGACTTATTTAATAGCCTTTCAAAAAAGGTAAAGGAACTCCATAGCTACACTACACCTGAGATTATTGCACTTCCTATCACCATAGGATCAGAGGAATATCTTAAATGGCTTGATGATGTAATCGGCACAGGGAAAAAATAAAAAAGCCCTTTATTTATATAATTAAACTATGAAGAGGATTTTACTTCATCCCGAGAGGTCCTTGGCAGCAAAACTCATCATTGCTATTGGTGTATTAATGCTATTAGGAAGTTTTATCTTCTGGTATACCCTCCTATGGAAGCAGGAAAGGGACCTTATAGCAATTGCGGTAAGGTATGGAGACTCTTTTATAGAGTTTATAAGGAAGAGCACACATCACGGTATGCTCACCTTTAATAGACCACTAATTCAGGAGACCTTAGAAAATGTGAGCATTGCGGAGGGGGTAAAGAGGGTAAGGATTTTTGACCATAAAGGAAAGGTCTTTTTTTCTTCACGAAGAGAAGATATTGGAAATTTTGTTGATAGGGCTTCCATTACGCTTTTAGCAAACCCGCAGAAATGGAATGTCTATAGAAGCGAAGAGAAGGATAGGAGATTAATGGTTATTGGAGAAATTCCAAATGAACCCTCCTGCTATACAGCAGCCTGCCATATACATCCTAAGGAGCAGAAAATACTGGGCTTCATTGAGGCGGATTTATCTCTTGCAGTTCTTGATAAGGCGCAATTCAGACAGGGCTTAGCACTGATAGGCTATGTATTCATCTTTACCATAATGACTTCTTTATCTCTGGGTATCATCCTTTATAAGCTCGTATCTAAACCAGTCAGCCACCTTGTTTATGGAATGGAAAGGGTTACCAGCGGTGACCTCGATTACTCTGTGCCGGTAAAGACAGAGGATGAAATAGGAATGTTAACTGCTACTTTTAATTCAATGGTAAAGGAGATAAGGTCTGCAAGGGAACAGCAAGAACGCTGGACCCAAATGCTTGAGGAAGAGGTAGCAAAAAAGACCGAGGAGATAAGAAAGACACAGGCAGGACTCATACAGACAGAAAAACTCGCATCTTTAGGCAGAATGGCAGCAGGTGTGGCACACGAAATCAATAATCCTCTGACAGGGATTGTGACATTTGCCCATCTGATGTTGAAAAGGGTTCCGCCTCAGGGTGAGGATGCAGAGGACCTCAAGGTCATCATTGAACAGGCTGATAGGTGTTCAAGGATAATAAAGAACCTCCTGACATTTGCCAGGGCAACACCCTCTGAGAGGGCAGAAGTATCTATAAATGATGTATTGAGTAAGACCATTTATATGGTGAAGAATCAGGAGAAATTCCATAACATAAAGTTTAATATTAACATGGAAGAGGCTCGGTTTATTACTCAGGGTGATGCCACACAATTTCAGCAGATATTCCTCAATATGCTCATAAATGCTGCTGATGCTATGAATGAAAGGGGAACCATAACTATTGCAACCCGCAGGATTATTGTAGATGATAAACCATTTGTTGAGATAGAGATTACAGATACAGGTTGTGGCATCCCCGAAGAAGTGATGGCCAGGCTCTTTGAGCCATTTTTCACCACAAAACCTGTGGGCAAGGGGACAGGGCTTGGACTTGCTGTAAGCCATGGCATCGTCAGACATTATGGAGGACAGATCCTTGTAAAGAGCACTGTTGGTAAGGGCACAAGCTTTTTTGTTAGACTACCTTTGATGGGGTAAAGTATATGAAGAGAATACTTGTCATAGATGATGAGAGGATTATAAGGGTAAGCTGTGAGAGGGCACTCATTCCAGAGGGTTATGGGGTAAGATCAGTATCAACAGGAGAAGAAGGACTTGCACTCATTGAGAAAGAGCCCTTTGACCTTATACTGCTTGACATTAAGATGCCTGATATGGACGGCATTGAGGCTCTTAAAAGAATCAAAGAGAGATGGCCTGAGATGAAGGTCATCATGATAACAGGTTATGGTGCTGTAGAGACAGCAGTAAAATCCTTAAGGCTTGGGGCATTTAACTATATTGAAAAGCCATTTAGCCCGGACACCTTGCTTACCGCTATAAAGGAGGCCCTTGAAGTGGAATGAAAAAGTATAAACCTATTGATGTCTCAGGGGATGCGGGGCTCAGGGTAAGTGGTGAAACACTACAGGAACTCTTTGAAAATGCAGCCTTAGGGATGTCTGAACTCATTACAGATACCGTAAAGATAAAGGAGACGGAAAAAAAAGAATTTCTCCTGAGTGCCCAAAACTATGAGGGGCTTCTTATACGATGGCTTAATGAACTGATATTCTTCCTTGATGCGTATGGCTTCATAGGGAAATCCTTTTCTGTAAGTCTTAAGGGCAATGAACTGAGGGCAGAGGTCTCTGGTGGTTATTTTGACCCTAAGAGCAACAAGGGCAGACTTCTTATCAAGGCCGCTACATATCACAGGGTGAGGGTAGAAAGGAAGGATAACACATGGGAGGCAGAGGTGATATTTGATATATAATAAGGAGGGGGTGATTATATGTCCTTAGATAAACTCCGGAGGATTGATGCAACCCGGCTTGAAGTCCCAAGAGACTACAAATCAGGTATGAGGACAGGGGGCATCATCTATGTTGATGAGGCTCTTGAGAAGGGGCTTGAGAAGGAGGCCATAGAGCAGGTGGCAAATGTGGCAACACTGCCAGGTATTGTTGGTGCATCTTTAGCAATGCCTGATATACACGCAGGCTATGGTTTTGTAATTGGCGGGGTTGCTGCATTTGATTTAAAGGAAGGTATCATATCCCCTGGGGGTGTTGGCTATGATATAAATTGAGGGGTCAGGCTCTTAAGGAGTAATCTCAAGAGGAAAGAGGTTACCCTTAGGATTAAAGACCTCGTGGAGGTCTTATATAATCAAATCCCTTCAGGTGTTGGCTCTCGTGGGAAGGTTCATCTTGGTGCAGAAGAGGAAAAGAAACTCCTCCTTAAAGGTGCAAGGTGGGCGGTTGAGCAGGGTTTTGGAGAGGGTGTTGACCTTGACCGCACAGAATCAGGTGGATGCATTGATGGCGCAGACCCTGACAAGATAAGCTCAAAGGCGTATGAGAGGGGAAGGGCACAGCAGGGCACCCTTGGTGCAGGGAATCACTTTATGGAGATACAGTATGTGGATGAGATTTATGATGAAAAGGCAGCAGAAGGCCTTGGTTTGTTTAAAGACAAGATTACAGTGATGATTCACACAGGCTCCCGTGGATTTGGACATCAAGTCTGCACAGATTTTCTTGAGGTTATGGAGAGGGCTGCCATGAAATACAATATAGAACTTCCTGATAAAGAGCTTGCATGCGCGCCATTTAATAGTCCTGAGGCTCAGGATTACCTTGCTGCAATGAATGCAGCAGCAAACTATGCATGGGCAAATAGACAGTGTATTATGCACTGGGTGAGAGAGTCCTTTATGCATGTATTTAATGCCAGCCCTAAGGCACTTGGCATGGAGCTTATATACGATGTTGCACATAACATTGCAAAAATAGAGGAGCATATAGTAGATGGTAAAAAGATGAAACTCATAGTCCATAGAAAGGGTGCAACAAGGGCGTTTCCACCAGGGCATCCAGAACTTCCACATGCCTATAAACATCTCGGACAGCCTGTGTTAATCCCTGGAGACATGGGGAGGGCCTCATTTGTGCTTTTAGGGACTGAGCAGGCAATGCAGGAGTCATTTGGTTCAACCTGTCATGGTGCAGGAAGGGTCATGTCAAGGCATCAGGCAATAAAGCAGGCTAAGGGAAGGTCTATAAGGAAGGAGATGGAGGAGAAGGGGATTATTGTGAGGTCTGCTGGAAGGGAGACCTTGGCAGAGGAGATGTCAGATGCATATAAGGATATCTCCAATGTTGTTGATGTGGTTCATAATGCAGGGATATCAAGAAAGATTGCAAGACTGAGACCAATAGGGGTTATAAAAGGATGAAGATGGTTAGTTGTAAATCCATGGGAGGATGTGGTTTAATAAAAGGATATGGGGAAGATATATCTCATAGATGTCACAAATAGAGATGGAGTGCAGACCTCACGCATACTCTTAAGCAAGCTCGCCAAGACAATGCTTAATATTTATCTTGACGAGATGGGGGTCTTCCAGAGCGAGATAGGTTTTCCCACCTTGAGGCATGAGGTAAATTATATAAATGCAAATCTTGAGCTTGCCAAGATGGGTGTGATAAAAAGACTCCATCTTGAGGGATGGTGCAGGGCTACTAAAGAAGATGTTGAGTTAGCCTTTAAAAACTGCCCTGGGTTAAAACACCTGAATATATCAATCTCAACATCGGACATAATGATTCAGGGTAAATTCCAGGGGAGAAAGACATGGGATGATATAGTCAATTTAATGATAGAGGCCTTAAGGACAGCAAAGGCACTTGGTGCAGAGACCGTAGGAGTTAATGCAGAGGATGCATCAAGGACAGATGTAGAGAGATTAATAGAATTCGCTCAGGCAGGCAAGGAAAATGGTGCAGATAGATTTCGCTACTGTGATACACTCGGTGCAGATGACCCTATAACAATCTATCAGAGGATAAAACATATTGCAGAGGTGGTAAAATTCCCCATAGAGATGCACTGCCATAATGACCTCGGTATGGCTGAGGCAGTCTCTCTTGCAGGTGCACAGGGGGCAATAGAGAGTGGCGTTGATGCATATATAAATACAACAATAAATGGTTATGGTGAAAGGAGTGGCAATTGTGACCTTGTCTCCACAATATTAGCCCTTAAATTTTCCCATGGGTTTGCTGAAAAGGTTCGCCTTGATGAGCATGTGGATTTAAAGAAGTCATGGAAGATTGCAAAATACGCATCCTATGCCTTTAACATCCCCATCCCAATAAATCAGGTGGGAGTCGGTGCAAATGTGTTTGCCCATGAATCAGGAATACATGCCGATGGCGCACTTAAAGACAGGCGTAACTATGAGCTTTATGACCCTGAAGATGTAGGCAGAGGCGAGCCTGAGCTATGCGAGACAGGAAGGGTAATAACCACAGGTGAATATGGAGGGCTTAAAGGGTTCAGGCATGTTTATGATAAATTAGGTATTCATTTCCATGATGATAAAGAGGCAAGAAAAATCCTTGAGCTTGCCCAGTATGCAAACCTGCATACACAAAAGCCCCTTACAGATGATGAATTGAGGTTTATAGCAGCATATCCTGGGATAGTTCGTAAGATCCTCACCATTGTCCCACAGCCAGATAATGTATAGAATAACCCTTATCCCCGGTGATGGCACTGGGCCAGAGATAACAGAGGCTACAAAAAAGGTCCTTGAGGCTACAGGTGTTTCCTTTCAGTGGGACATCCAGGATGCAGGAGAGGAAGTTTATAAGGAAGAGGGCACCCCGCTGCCGCAGAGGGTTCTTGAATCCATTAAGAAAAATAGGATTGCCCTTAAAGGGCCAATAACCACGCCTCTGGGGTCAGGATTCAGAAGTGCCAATGTCCTCCTCAGGCAGAGCCTTGACCTCTATTGCTGCTTGAGGGCATGCAAGAGCTATCCGGGGGCTAAGACGAGATATGAGGGTGTTGACCTTGTTATTGTAAGGGAGAATACAGAGGACCTCTATGCAGGCATTGAGTATCAGAAGGACTCAGAGGCTGCAAGGTCAATAATCAAATTTATTGAGGATACAACCGGTAGAAGAATCCGCAGTGACTCAGGCATAAGCATAAAGCCTATATCGGTCTTTGGCACTGAGAGGATTGTTCGCTTTGCATTTGAGTATGCAAGAAAGAACCGAAGGCGAAAGGTAACTGCTGTGCACAAGGCAAATATTATGAAATATACCGATGGGCTTTTCCTTGAAGTGGCAAGGGAGGTTGCTAAGGGGTATCCGGAGATTGAATTTGAGGATAAGATAGTGGACAATATGTGTATGCAGCTTGTTCAGAAGCCCGAGGCTTATGATGTTATTGTCCTGCCCAATCTTTATGGAGACATAATCTCTGACCTTGCTGCAGGTTTAATTGGAGGGCTTGGTCTTGCACCAGGTGTAAACCTTGGTGATGAATTTGCAGTCTTTGAACCCACCCATGGAAGTGCCCCAAAATATAAAGGACTCAATAAGATAAACCCAATGGCAATGATACTTAGCGGTGTTATGATGTTAAGGCATATCGGGGAGGAATCCGTAGCAGATAGACTGGAGAATGCAGTTAGAGAGGTGATAAGGGAAGGAAAGACCCTGACCTATGATATGAAGCCAACACCTGAGGACCCTACTTCAGCCACCACATTAGAGGTTGCAGAGGCAATCATTGCAAAGATGGCATAATAATTTATGGAGTCTGACCTGGAAAAGAACTAAAGGGGACGGTTCTCTTGGAAAAGAACTAAAGGGGACGGTTCTCTTTATTTTTCCTCCAGCCCATTTGTCGCCCCATCCGCTTTATCTTTTCAGTAATATTATAGGTTGTAGCCATATCTTTCACAAAATCCTCACCGCCATACACTACCCGCC
>Ga0209479_1001777_pt1 | contig 18485 bp, 19 predicted proteins | sample DewCreD2012metaG_2_FD_184112 | JGI IMG/M metagenome (GOLD analysis project Ga0209479, IMG submission 184112) | Hot spring sediment bacterial and archeal communities from British Columbia, Canada, to study Microbial Dark Matter (Phase II) - Dewar... ...
TACCATAATTCCCTGTAGGCATTACTTTTACTCCCGGATCAATTACTAATTTGGAATTGGACTGATTCGCCATCTCCACATCCCCAGTCAGCACATACGGCTCCCCCTCCTCAGTCCAGTGCTCATTCTGGGCAAGGGTGCCACTTTTCAGTGTGCCTTTGACCGTGACATTACTCGTTGCAATCACCTAACCCTGACAATAAATTCTTATCACATAATTCCCGGGTAAAATGACTTTACCAAGGGTATCCCTGCCATCCCAATAGAATGAATAATGGCCGGGTGTAAAATATTGATTCTCAAAAAGACTTCTACCGGCAACCTCCATCGTCAAATAATGGGCAGTTTCATCAACCCGAAAATTTATCTTTACCGAATCCTCAGTCGCATCAAAATTCTGTGGCTCTGGATAAAACTCCCTGATTTCAGGAATGATTTTGAAATATTGAATGCCGGTTGTGGCAGACCAAAGCTCGGTCACACAAATTTCGTCTTGATAAATACATAAATCTATCGGTGCCTCAAATACCTCTTCGTTATTTTTGTAGGTATAAAGGAGTTCGATTAAACCATGTGTAAAAACCCAAATTTTATGTTGAAATCGGTCGGTGACATAGACACAATAATAAGGATTAGAAGTTACCGACCAGAATGACGCCCTTTTTGTCTCATCAGTGAAGCTCCTTTCCCAGGCCACATTATTTGTAGTAGAATTAAAAATTAAACTAACAATCCGATAATTCCCTGGGTCAACAACATATATGCGGTATATTCCTGAAGAATCGGTGCAAGGCACAATGCAAGCGCTGATGGGCTCTCTGAATTCGCCTATCCCGTTACCCAAAGAACCATACGCACAGATGTAATATGGTGTAAGGTCAGGGGCAATCTTGTATAACACTATTCGGTGGTATCTTGAATCGGCTATGACAAGATAGGCACTTGTGCCATTGATTGAGATGCACTCAACATCTTCAGGATGATCAAGTATCCCAACCCCAATATTGGCATCATAAAAATAAATACTCTCTTGCAAGGCATTATAGAAGAGCCGAACAATGCGATTGTTGTCCGGTCTGCAATATAAAGAAAATAATTTTCAGGTTGATTGGTATAAATTGAAGTATCAATTGCAATTCCACGGGGATGCTGAAATTCGCCAACGCCACTTCCTGTTTTGCCATACTTCTTTATCCAGTGGGCATACCGATGTCCTACGCTATCCACCCCTTTGAAGAATACAATTCTATCCCAGACATCATCGGTAATCGCAATCAACCAGGTCTCTAAAGGCTGATTTCTAATCTTTGCCTTTGAAATACCCCAACACTGGTCAAATAGATTACCGCGTAGATGTTCATAAGCTTCAGACCAATTAAATCGCTGAATGGGATGGGGTTCGGTTATCAAAGGCATTGGCATTAGGCCGGCAAATCCTTGTGCCAACATAATTACTAATAAACCAATAAGTTCCTTGAACATTTTGTCCTCCTTTATTAACTCATCTAGCAAATGCATTGAACGGATATTTTTTTCTCGCCTTATCTCGATCAAGCATAAATTCGACCATCTCGGATAGTGGAGCCTGGGGATATTTGTTTAAGAATTCCTGCATTGCCTTTTTATCCCCGGTAGATTTGCAATATATGTAATGGGCATAAATGGCAAATCTTGATTTGGTTTCAGCAACCCTTTTGCATGTCTCATTATAATCTTTTCTCACCCAACACCGCTCAAAGCGCTCACCCCACCAGAAATAATCATGAGTAAGTGGTATCCATTCATCATAAATGGTTCTCTCGGAATCCGGTATTCCAACTGCGTAAAACGAAACTTCATTTGATCGAATAACCGGAAAACAAAAGGAATCAGCAAGAATATCTTTAACCGTCAGCATATACTCACCATAAATTTCAAATTGACCGGGTGATAAATTGCGGATTGGCGTACAAACAAAATTATGCCAGGCCAAGATGGAATACCAATATAGTGAATCTATTGCTGGTATTTCAAATGAAGGCAATTGTCGACTGTTATCATGAATTCCTATCTTATATTGGGTGGTATCTTTTTTTGAAATTAAATAAAAATTGATGTATCCGTAAGTAATTAGGCTTACCGCCATTTTGTCCCAAACCTTTATAGGAACATTATTATTGTTAACTAACCAACATTTCAGGACCATTGGTTCTTCTATACATAATGTATCGCGCCAAATTTCAATCCGAAAGGCTGGCAGATACACTTGCCCTTCTGCGACTGCCATCATAAAAAAAGACGATAGGATTAAATATTTGATTTTGTTACCCATTTTTTCCTCCTTTTAAGGTCTTTTTTCCTTTAATTTCTCTCTACAACTAAGACAAAAACTAGTATAGTAGATATTCCAAGGAACATTTGTTGTCATTATACAACTCGCGGTGCAATGTTCAAGATTAAAAGAATGACCCAACTCGTGAGCAACAGAAAATTCTATATTGTAGTAGGGCTTAATATCATACTGATTGCTGGAGTCAATAATTGTTGAAACAGCGATGGCGATCGTTGCCTCATTATAAACCGTAGGTATGGTATCATGATATATTCTCCCTGATAAAGCACTATCCACTTTCCACGCTCCGTTACTCATATAATGACGAATCATTCTTCATACGGCGCAAATATAGACGCCTTGTGAATCATCGGTAAATAAATTTATTATAGAACGATTATCTTCCAAGAATAATTTAATTGAATCCTCGCCATTCCATGCACTATCGGTTAGATACTCGGGATTAGGATCGATATTATGACCACCAAAAGGGTCTTCCACTACATTTAAACGTCTGGTTGTGTCGGCAGTTTTGAGTTCATCTTTAAAAACATCGAACGACAAATCAGCGTATCCGTTCATCGCATCATACTCAACCCATACTTGTTTCTTAGAGAGGTCTTCTTCCTCACAAAAACGTACTTGCCCAAGTAAAACAATTGTGCCAATTATTATTAAAAATAATTTTGCTCCACCTGTTTTTAAAGTATTCACAATTGCTATCATATCCCTCCTTTAGATGTATAGAATATTTTAACAATTGCATCTCTGCCACAAAAAGAAAAAAGCAAGAATCGACAAAACCATTCTCTGCATCTCGCCATCTTCTGCTTAAACAATTTAACGACTTTTGTTGACGAGTTGATGGGCTCAAAAGCCAATGGAACCCCGAAAGAAGATCGATTCTCTTTAAGTTTGAATTCTGACATAAAGGCCCTCAAATAATGATAATTTATGTCCATAAAACACCCCCTGTTAATGACCAAGTGCATATTGCCATCCCCTGTTTTGTAAAGTTAAACACTATTAAAATCATCCTGCTCATTTTATTTCCTTAGATATTGGTATTAATCCTTGCTTGGTAGATTATACCTGAAATAGAGATAGCCAATATGGTCGGTGATTTTCTCTTCAGGGCTAAATTGGGGCATACCAAATTTATAGTTATAGGCAATGTCTGCCTTAAAATCTAATCTCATTCTGCCTCCTTGATTTGCAAAAAATTTTTGTGGTTGTTAAAAAGGACAATAACCTCCGAGAGGGGAAGCTTGACTCTCCTTATGTGATTAAAGTTAGCCATATCTACCCCTTAAATTATGATAAATTATCTCCATAAATTCTCATCCATCAATAGGCAAGTGAAAAACGATTCCTGCAAATCCGCCACACAGTATGGCGGATGATACTGCGAGAATAGCGATACTGCAATTATTTTTCGGCTCCCCCTCCTCAGTCCAGTGCTCAGTGGGTGAAAGGGCGCCTGACTTAATCGTGCCTTTGACATGAAAGACTAAATGGACATCGTGCACATCTGAACCACTTACGGCACAAATATCACAAATATATTTACCTGGCAAGACCACTTTACCACTTGTATCCCTTCCATCCCATTGCACATAGTGCGCCCCATAATCCATTAGACTATCTTTAATTAGAGTAATTACGCCATGCCCAAGACTATCCCTTATACCTACAGAGATACTTGCCTGGCCATCAAGCTTAAAATAAAAGTTAGTGCCCTGCTCTGTGGCATCAAAATTATCAATCATTATCTTGGCTTCAGTGATGCCAACTTTTATTCCATAATACTGGATCCCTGAAGAATCACCCCACTCCTCAACAATTACCACATCATTACCTCTAATGTGTATAAAGCTTGGATGATAAAATTGATTCGCACCATATCCTTCGCTTCCGAAGACCAACAATAATTGCGATAAATCTGGAGCGAATTTTAAAATATGGGCGTTGTTATAGTCAACCACATAGACAAATCCCTGATTATCTACATCCACATCACGGATTTGCGGATAATCCCATTCTGTGAGATAACGAGAACCCTTCCATTCAAAATGGTCACCATTATCTATTAACCATACCACCCTCTTATTCCACTCATCTGCTACATAAATATTTCCAGCCCAGGCCGCAATACCTTTCGGCCCCCAGAATTGTCCAACACCCCTCCCTTTTGTTCCGTAAGAGATTAAAATTGTGCCAGTAGTATCAAGTTTATAAATACGATGATTTACTGGATCAGTAACATAGAATTTACCACCCTCAAAGGTTATATCCCACACCGAGCCACTGCTTCCTATGGGAATAGTGGTTACAAATTCTAACTCATCATCTTCAGGATTGTATTTCAATCTTACAATCCTTCCATTACCCGCATCAGCAATATAGATATTCCGGTGATAGTCGGCACAAACTCCAACCGGACATTTAAAACCATCATTACCACTTGAATAAACACCCCAGGCTTTTAACCAATCCGCTCCCTCTTTGCCATAAACCACCCGATGCCAGCCTTCATCTACACAAAAACCAACCCCGCCACCATAACCTAAAGTGTAAACAAAACCCTGAGGTCGACAAAACAACCGCCGTTCAATTCCTGCTTGAGTAATTGCACCAGTAATTTTATGATATCCTTGATAACTTTGTGGATAAAAGACACCAAAACACGCTGAAACAATCCCCAGTATGGTCAATAATTTGCGCATATTACCCCCTATTGTTTTTCACCTTTGCTACTCCAATAATATAAATTGCCTTTATTATCAACCCCAAAATAGTAAACAATGCCGTTGCGTATTTTTATAAATTTCTTAGAATCATTAGGCATCTGCTCAATATTCAAAACCCGCCCTTTTATCTTTTCTTTAGGCATAACAACCTTGCCATTCGTATTAAATACAATGAGAATTAAAGAGCTCGCACTGCTTTTTAAATAGTATATCAAACTATCATAATGATAAGCTTCATAAAACTCTGGGAGACCAACATTTTCCCAAAGGACAGAAGTCGCTTTGTTAATATCTAAAGAATCAAACGATAGTAACTCCCCTTCACTTGAGATTCGTTGGTAATAAATGGATTGGAAGGATGGATTATAACTTAATGCAATCAGGAGATTTTCGTTTGCTTCTACTAAAGCTACTGGGGAAGGAAGGAGGAATTTTTTATAAAATTCCGTTAGAGTTCGCGCCTTTCTCAGCGAAGGGTTATAGTAAGTATTTAACGATGGATGCCATATACCACCCCACATTAGGTGGAAGTCGTAAGTATTAGAGGGACAACATAAAAATAATCTCTCTGCCAATTTATCGTAAGTCCCTTCGCATACCTTATTACCAAGAGAGTCAAGTTCTATCCAGCCTATGTGCCACCCATAAATTGATTCAATATCATACGAATAGAATAGCCAGGCTGCTCCCTTTTCATCTACAACAAAGTCAAGATTTGGCACCCCTGATTCCCAATCGAAATTATCCATACCGTATTTCCCCCCACACCACTTCATTTTTTTGAAACTTCTAAGGTCTAATTGAATCTGTCCCAATGTATCAATACGAACATAATTATAAAACCAATCTAAACTGCCTGGGCCTTCAGAAATCCAAGCAACATCAATACGATTTTTATCTACGAAATGGCATATTACATTGCTACCATGTAACTCATTGGCCGGATTGCCATAATCCAACGCATTCTGCGTGATTATTAAAATTTCGCTTAATACTTTTGGTGGTATTGGATCATTACCCATAAGAGTTAATCCGGCCAGCATAAACAAAGTTTTTATACTCATTTTGCCTCCTTGTTTGTCAAAATAATTAAAACCAACCGTTTAACTCCACCTTGCTCACGAGTGGAGAGTCCAGAAATAATTGGTGTTTGCCCTATCCCCATCTCAGCATCATCTAAACTCTTAATATTAAAGAAATTAAAGCTGTCAATAACAAATTGATCTATAGGAAATTCCTGCATACTCATGACATTCTTGCCAAAGGAGTGTACATTGGTATGATGTAGCATAAGAGAGTGCCCTATTTCATGTGCAAGAACCATTCCAGCATATTCACAAAAATTTATATTAGCAATCTGACAGGTGTCTTTTATTCTTTTTGCAAATATCACTGCGCCGCATCTATCTAAAGAATCCTGTATCCCCAAAGCACTTGAGCCTCTACCGACAAAAAAGATGCGCCGACTGTAATTACCGTCAGTTGGATAATAATATTTTAAAAATGAATAACCATTTCGCTGAGGGTGCCCTACTTGCCGTGTTGCAATCAAGCAATGAATATGGTCTTTGAAGTTTCTGGTCTGTTGGAGGTAATTACAGGTTGTAATTGAATCTATAGAATCAGGAAAAATAGTAGGACCCCAGGTGGGATTTATAGTGACCTTAATTCCTGAACTACATTCAAGATATGGTCCACTTGAGATTTCCTTGGCTGATTCCAACGCAAATTTTGCATAATCAAGAATTGAATTTAACTCTTGGTTAGTAACCACATTCGGATCATAGTCAATCTCTAACTTTATATCTTTGTAATTATTCATGAAACCGGAATGAGGATCTTCAATCGTTCCATCAGCAAAGTTATCACCTTTTATTTCTCCGCCATCCGGATACGACAATCGCTTATGACAATAGGGACTTTGCAAGCACGAAGAGTCTTCATCATTACTACAGCGCACTTTATATCTTATTGCCATAGCACTATCAGTAGAAACAGTAACCTCATAATCAAAGGAATCTGACGGATTTGATAGTTCATCACAAACTAAAGCAACACTTGCAATACCAGGAATATCTTGTTCTGTTTTTGTCACTGTTTCATAAATTTTATTATTGCTCTCCAAAAAGTATCCTTTATTTGTGCTAAATATAATCCGCTTATTATCCACACCTGTACCTATTCTATCTTTCACCAAACATCGTATTCTGTAGGCTACAGTATCATTTAGACTTTCGCCACTTCTAACCCGCTGACGGTCACCCGACCATTTATAAAGAAAATAATGCTCCGAACTCCTATAGAAAAGACATTGTTTTGCCTGTTCGGAAGAAAATGCAGGATTCTCATTCCAGAAGATCCTGTCCATATAAGCTACAATATTGTAAAGCCCAGATTCGTAAATCGCGGGAACTATAGGTTTCCAAGAAACAGATACAGTTGATGGAGTGGGAGTGGGGTCAACTTGCACATAATCACTGGTAAAAGTATTAACCGAATCCCTTCCCCCAAATCCTTTAAGCCATATACACAACGTCACATTCTCCTTATTTACATACCTAATATGCACTTTTAAACTCTCATCGCTATCAAGTTGATATGATAAGGGGCAGTCATCAATTTCTAAGACTGAGGATGGTTCCTCTGGTTTTTTTGAACAATGATAAAATAAACAAACGATTGCAAATATCGTTAAAGCCATCCTAGACATAAAGCCTCCTTGATTTGCAAATAGTTGTTAAAAAAGGACAATAACCTCCGAGAGAGAGTTTGACTCTCCTTATGATTGAAGTCAACCATATCTACCCCGTAGACTATGATAAAACTATGATAAATTATATTCATAAAATTTCATCCATCAATAGGCAAGTGTATACATACGGAGAAAATACTTAAAAATATGGAAATTAGTAATTAAGTGAAGAAGTGAGTATAGAAATTAGAAGTAAGAAGTTAGTCTTAAATACATTACTCAAACTTTAAACTCCTTTACCCCCTTCATCAACCAAATTTCATCATTTAAAATTCCTTATTCGTATGAATGCAGGAGAGGCTTCCCGGTTCCGGAAAAGCTATTATAAATTTTTTCCAAAATATCTTGATTTCATTCTGATTTTCTATATAATATTCAGATTTTTTAAAATAAAAGGAGGTCAGATGCATCCATTATTCTGGCTCACGCCAGTCGCTTCAATCCTTGCGCTCTTATTTGCCTGGTATCTGTCCTTGAGCGTAAGAAAATTTGACGAAGGGACCGATGTGATGCGCGAGATTGCACAGGCAGTGCGTGAAGGTGCAAGGGCATATATAAAGAGACAATACGGTGTTGTTGCCATATTTTTTGCAATTGTATTTGTTATTTTATTGCTCATAGCATTGAGTGGAATGTTACCGATCTACGTGCCGTTCGCATTCATCACTGGTGGTTTTTTCTCTGGATTATCCGGTTTTATCGGGCTCACTCAGGCAACGAATTCATCAGCAAGGACTGCCAATGCAGCGCGTCAGAGTTTGAATAGTGGTCTGAGAGTTGCATTTGCAGCTGGTGGTGTGATGGGATTTGTAGTTGTCGGTTTGAGTTTACTGGATTTGAGTATATGGTTTGTATTGTTAAACTGGATTTACAGGAATCTACCTGAGGCACAGAAGATTCAGAATATCACCTCAACGATGATCTGTTTTGGTATGGGTGCATCTTTCCAGGCATTGTTTGCCCGTGTCGGCGGTGGAATATTTACAAAGGCAGCAGATGTTGGAGCAGACCTGGTGGGAAAGGTTGAAGCAGGAATTCCTGAGGATGACCCGCGCAATCCCGCAGTCATTGCAGACAATGTCGGTGATAATGTTGGTGATGTGGCAGGAATGGGTGCTGACCTTTATGAGTCCTATGTAGGTTCAATCATTGCAACAATGGCGCTTGCCGTTGCTGCAGGACTCGGAATTCAGGGCGTTGTCGTTCCCCAGGTAATGGCAACGGTTGGTGTCCTGTGTTCTGTAATCGGAACATTCCTTGTGAGCACAAAAGAGGATGCAACCCAGTGTGCATTATTGACTGCGCTAAGGCGCGGCATATATACTTCAAGTATCCTCATCGCCATCGTCTCTGCAGTGGTCATAAAATACCTCCTGCCTGAACATTTCGGCTTGTATTGGGCAATACTTGCCGGACTCGTTGCCGGTGTATTCATCGGGTTCAACACCGAATTCTTTACCTCGGATAATTATTCACCAACAAAAAGTATTGCGGATAGTTCAAAGACCGGCCCTGCAACCGTTATCCTTGATGGAATAAGTGTTGGTATGTTATCTACTACACCGGCTGTGATTGCGGTTGTTATTGCTGTCTTATGTGCATACTATCTAAGTGGTGGGCTTAGTAATCCAAATTTAGGGCTTTTCGGAGTTTCGCTTGCCGCAGTAGGAATGCTTTCTACACTCGGTATTACCCTGGCCACAGATGCTTATGGTCCGGTTGCAGATAATGCTGGTGGAAATGCCCAGATGTCAGGACTTCCACCTGAGGTGCGCCAGCGCACTGATGCACTCGATGCCTTAGGAAATACAACCGCTGCAACTGGTAAGGGTTTTGCAATCGGTTCTGCAGCGCTCACAGCACTTGCACTAATCGCCGCATACCGTGACCAGGTTGAACTTGCGGGTATGCATCTTGATTTAAGAATCACAAATCCTGCAGTCATCACCGGGTTATTCATCGGTGCAATGATGCCCTTTGCATTCTGTTCGTTAACACTCAAGGCAGTGGGCAGGGCTGCGGGTATGATCGTCTTTGAAGTGAGACGCCAGTTCAAAGAGATAAAAGGGCTAATGGAAGGAAAGGCAAAACCTGATTATGCAAGGGCAGTGAGTATCTGCACAAAGGCAGCCCAGAAAGAAATGATACTACCCTCTCTCTTGGCAATCCTCTCTCCGTTAATTGTGGGAATCTTTCTGGGACCAAATGGTGTTGTGGGAATTCTCGCGGGTGCGCTCGTTTCTGGATTCGTCGTTGCCCTGATGATGGCAAATAGTGGTGGTGCCTGGGATAATGCAAAGAAGTATATTGAAAAAGGTAATTTGGGTGGTAAGGGTTCGCAGGAACACAAGGCAGCAGTCGTCGGTGATACAGTTGGTGACCCATTCAAGGATACATCTGGCCCTTCTTTGAATATTCTCATAAAATTGATGTCCACCTCTTCCATCACCCTTGCTGGATTTGTCATAAGGGCAACCTTAATTAAATGATCTTAATCTATGCCAGATAAAATTTAGGGATGAAAATAAAGGACTGGCCTATAAGTGAGAGACCGCGTGAAAGATTCTATGGACAGGGAAGTTATGTCCTCACTGATGCAGAACTTCTGGCAATTATCATTGGTAAGGGTGTAAAGAACTGTTCAGCACTGGACCTTGCCAAAGAGATTCTCATCAGGGTGGGCAGTCTAAAAAAACTTGCGGAAAAATCGGTCAAGGAGATTGAAAATTTAAAGATTCCAGGATTGGGCAGGGCAAAGATTATCACAATCCTTTCTGCATTAGAACTGGGCAGACGTTCCTATTCAAAGAAACAGGAGAAGTTGATAAAATTCACAAAGCCTGAGGACCTTTATGATTATTATGCCCCTCTAATCGGTAGTTTAAAACAGGAGTTATTCAAGGTTGCTGCGGTTGATGGTAAGAATGCCTTAATAAAAGATACAACAATATCAAAAGGGATACTTGATGCAAGCCTTACACATCCCAGAGAGGTCTTTAAGTTTGCGATTCTTGAGAATGCAAGTGGATTATTTTTGATCCATAATCATCCAAGTGGGATTTTAAAACCATCAGAGGATGATTTGAAGATTACTGAAAGGTTAAAAAGCGCTGGAGATCTGATGGGAATAAGGATAATAGACCATATTATTATTGCTGAAGAAGGATACTATTCTTTTTCTGAACACAATTTATTATAGCTGGATTTAACCCTATCGTCTCCTTCTAAACCTAACGGATGAAGATAAATTTTTGTTTAATATTACCATTGTCTTTTTCTAAGAGAAATTCGTAAAACATTTGCCGTGAAACCAAATAACGCAGATTAGCATATCCAGTTATTGACTGAACAATTTTTATGGATATAATATTGTTTATGAGAAAAATCTTAATCCTTGGTGCAACCGGACTTGTTGGTCAGGAAGTCTTAAAGATTCTGGAGCAACGGAAGTTTCCAGTGCAAGAACTCTTTCTTTTTGCATCGGAACGAAGCGAAGGGACAAAAGTGTTTTTTCGCAACCAGGAATATGAGGTTTCTTCCACATACGAAGAATTCATCGGAAAGGTTGATATTGTTTTTGGCTGTCTTGATGAAGCCCTGTCCAGGGAGATTATCCCCAGATTCAAGGAAAAAAGTATAGTCATTGATAATTCTCCTGCATTTCGAATGGATCCAGAGGTTCCGCTCGTTATTCCTGAAATAAATCCTCATAAAATAAAAGAACATAAAGGAATCATTGCCAATCCAAACTGCTCCACAATTCAAATGCTTGTGCCTCTCTACCCATTACATAAAAAGGCAAAAATAAAACGCATCTTTGTCGCCACATATCAATCAGTTTCTGGATATGGTAAATCTGCAGTAGAAGAATTAAAATTAGAACTTGAATATATTGCTGCGGAGCAGATGGTATCGAAATTTGAAGATAGTGTGTTCCCGCATCAAATTGGTGCAAATATCATACCACAGATTGGCAGATTCAATGAACTTGGTTATACAAGTGAAGAGATGAAGATGCTCAATGAGACACGAAAAATCTTTGATGATGATTCTATCCTGGTGAGTCCTACCTGTGTCAGAATTCCAGTTTTTTATGGACACAGTGAGGCAGTTAGTGTGGAATTTGAAAATCCAATTTCAGTTGAAGAGGCAAAGGAAATTTTGAAGAATGCGCCAGGTGTTATATTATGCGAAAAAGACCAGGATTATCCTGTGCCTGTTCAAGTCGCGGGTAAGGATGAGGTCTTTGTTGGTCGTATCCGCAAAGATTTTGCCTTTGAGAATGGATTGACAATGTGGATAGTTGCAGATAACATCAGAAAAGGGGCCGCACTCAATGTAGTCCAGATTGCGGAGTTGCTATGATAAAAAGGGGCGTTTATGTGGTTTAAAAAGAAAATCCAGGCAAAGCCTGAAGAAAAATTGGAATTACCCGAAGGGCTCTGGGTAAAGTGCGAAAGTTGTGGTGAGATTCTTTATAAAAGTGAACTGGAAAAGCGCATATGGATCTGTCCTAAATGTAATTTCCATTTTCGTATAGGCGCGCGTGATTATATTGCCCTGCTCCTTGATGAAGGGATGATTGAAGAACTCGATGCGAATATAGAGCCCCTTGACCCCCTTGATTTTCCTGACTACAAGAAAAAATTGAAATCCGCCCAGCAAAATACAAAACTGAAAGATGGGCTGGTATATGGAAGGGCAAAGATCGGTGGGATTCCAGTTGTCTTTGCGACAATGGATTTTGCCTTTATGGGTGGCAGTATGGGTTCGGTTGTGGGTGAAAAAGTAGCCAGGGCGATAAGGCTTGCACGCACCGAGAAAAAACCTTTGATCATTCTTTCCACTTCTGGTGGCGCACGTATGCAGGAAGGGATATTTTCCTTAATGCAACTATCCAAGACATCTGCAGAACTTGCCCTTCTGGCAAAAGAAGGAGTGCCTTATATTTCAATCCTTACCCATCCAACAATGGCTGGGGTAATGGCATCCTATGCATCACTGGGTGATATAATAATCGCTGAGCCCGGTGCCCTCATAGGATTCACCGGTCCCAGGGTTATTGAACAAACAATTGGTGAAAAACTGCCCCCGGGATTCCAGCGCTCTGAATTTATGCTGGAACACGGAATGATTGATCTCCTTGTATCCAGGACTGACTTACGCAACACATTGATAAAATTGCTGAAAATTATTTGTAAGGTTCAGTGAGAAAATTCTGCGTTTGACAATCACCTTCCATAAAAATGGCTGAATTAAAATTGGAAAATGTATCCAAAGTCTACGAAAAAAATATAATCGCTGTTCAGGATATAAATTTTAAAGTAAATGACCGGGAATTTGTTGTATTATTGGGACCATCAGGATGTGGCAAAACAACCATATTGAGATTGATTGCAGGATTGGAAGAGGTATCAAATGGCAGGATATTTATTGATAATATCTGCGTAAACGATGTTAGCCCGGATAAAAGGGATATAGCAATGGTCTTCCAGAATTACGCACTTTATCCCCATATGACCGTTTTTGAAAATATGTCATTCGGTTTGCGCGTGAGGAAAATTCCAAAATCCGAAATCGAACAAAGGGTTTTAAAGGCTGCAGAGATTCTTGGATTAAAAGAATTTCTAAATAGAAAACCAAGACAATTATCTGGTGGTCAGCGCCAGCGTGTTGCACTCGGAAGGGCAATTGTTAGAAATCCAAAATTATTCCTTTTTGATGAACCGCTTTCTAATCTCGATGCCAAGTTAAGGGTGCAAATGCGTGGCGAATTGTCACGATTGCATAAAACCCTGAATGCAACAATCGTTTATGTCACTCATGACCAGGTTGAAGCAATGACCCTGGGTGAAAAGGTGATCGTGATGAATAGCGGAAGGATTCAGCAGATAAGCGACCCGATAACCCTTTATAAAAAGCCTGCGAACAAATTTGTTGCTGGTTTCATCGGGACACCGCCGATGAATTTTATTAGCGGTGTTATTAAAAAGGAATTAAATGAAATAAAATTTATCAATTCTGATATTACAATCAATCTCAATGCCGAATTTGAAAAATTTGTAAATCGCGATGTAATAATTGGAATAAGACCGGGCGATTTCACTATTGGTTCCGGGATTGAATTCAAAATCAGGGTGGAAATTATTGAACCAATAGGAGAAGAAACATATATCTATGGCAAGATTAATAAAACCACAATCCATGCAAAGATACCGGATACAATTAAACCAAAAATTGATGAATCATTAACCCTGAATATTCCTCCAGAAAGAATATATTTATTTGACGTCAGGACCGAAGATGCCCTCAAATAAAAAGAAGACCCATCGTCTACGCTGGACAATAATTATTCTTTTATCTGTAATGGCTGGTTTTGCACTTGGTCTCTATATCCAGATTATCCATGACCTTCCACCGGCTGAATCAATCTCTTTTTATGCACCGCCGGTCTCAACAAAGGTATATGATGACCAGGACAGCCTATTTACTGAATTCTTTATAGAACGGAGGGAATTAGCAAATCTTAGTGATGTGCCAGATTATCTTAAAAAGGGTTTTATCTGTATTGAAGACAAGACATTCTATAAACACTGGGGAGTTGATGTCAAGGCAATATTCCGTGCTGCAATTCAGAATATACTACACCTCCGTGCTGCCCAGGGATTTAGCACGATAACGATGCAACTTGCGAGGAATATGTTTCTGACTCAGGAAAAAACAGTTCTTAGAAAATTAAAAGAGATTGCATTGGCACTCAGAATTGAAAGGGCATATACAAAGGATGAAATCCTTGAACGATATTTGAATCAGGTAAACTTTGGACAGGGTAGATATGGGGTTGCCACTGCAGCGCGTTATTACTTTAATAAAAATGTCTCGGCTTTGACTTTGAGTGAATCTGCCCTGCTCGTTGCCCTTCCCAAATCCCCAGAATATCTATCTCCCTATCGTTACCCAGAAAAGGCAAAAGCAAGAAGAAATCTTGTGTTAAAACATATGTTAAATGACCACATTATAACTGAAGAAGAATATAACAGGGCAGTAAATGAGCCATTAAATGTTGCAGAGCATAAAAAGGGACATTCAATCGGTGAGTATTTTATTGAAGAATTAAGAAGGTATCTTGAATTAAAGTATGGCACGGAATTTCTTTATCGTAGTGGGGCAAGTATTTATACTACAATCAATAGAAATATCCAGGCGGTTGCTGAAGAGGTTCTTGAAAAACATCTAAACACGATCGAAAAAGATTACAAATTTAAGATAACAAAAACTAAGATTGACTCAACAGGTATCCCTGATACATTAAATACGACACCCTATTTACAAGGCGCATTGATAATTACTGACCACAGAAAGGGCGAAATCAAGGCGATGATCGGTGGCAGAGATTTTAGCCAGAGCAAATTTAACCGCGCAACCCAGGCAAAACGCCAGACCGGTAGTTCATTCAAGGTCTTTGTATTCCTCGCAGCCCTGGATAATGGTTTCACCCCTGCAGATCTGGTGCTTGACCTGCCCATCGTCCTTGAAGTCGCAGGGCCTGATAGTATTTATCGTCCAGCAAATTATGATCATAAATTTCTGGGACCGATAACGATGCGCAGGGCACTTGCCTTATCACGAAACCTGGTTGCGGTAAGATTGATTCGAATCGTTGGTCCTGACCTCGTTGTAAAATATGCCTATAATTTAGGAATAAAATCAAAACTTTTACCAGTTGTATCTCTTGCCCTCGGTTCCTGCGAAGTAAGTCTTGCTGAACTAACACAGGCATTCAGTACCATCGCCAATCTCGGTGAAGAAAAATCTTTAATAATGATAAGAAAAATTGTTAACAAAGATGGCACCATAATTGAGTTGAATAATCCAGCAACTGAAAAAAAATTGCCTGAACAGACCTGCTATCTTATGGTCAATTTGATGCGTTCTGTTGTGGATGGTGGAACAGGTTATGAAATAAGAAAATACTATAAAGGACCTGCTGCAGGAAAAACAGGGACCACGGATAACTATTCAGATGCCTGGTTTATTGGTTTTACTCCGCATTACACTGCTGGTGTCTGGGTTGGGTTTGATGACAATAAGACAATCTTTAAAGGTGCGACCGGTGGTGTGGTCTCAGCACCAATATGGGGTGAAATAATGTCCAGGATTGACTCGCTAATAACCGATGATTTTCCTGTACCAGAAGGTATAATCTGGTGTAAAATATGTCCAAAATCCGGTTTACTCACAAATGAATACTGTCCCGCACCCCGTGAGGAGCCATTTATTAAAGGGACAGAACCAAAAGAATCCTGTGATGTCCATACACTTGAAACCAAATTACATGGAGCAGAAGAAGAATTTGAAAAACTTGATCGCTCTGCCCTCCAAGGATATTAGGATTACTTTTCCTGTATAATTTTTCGCACAATCGCAATCGGCGTTTGCTGACTTGATTGTCCCAGTGGGTTATCACGGAAGACCTTTTTACAAAAATCATCACTTATCTTAGAATCCGATTTACCTAACACTGCCACACCCAAATCATTTGCATCAATTATTACAAAATCATATTTGAATCTTTCTTTTAAATCCTTTGCCACTTTATTCGGATTTTTCGGACCAAGTTTTGCATACTCATTATATGGTGGCAATGTATAATGGCAGGGTCCATCAATCGCAGCAACCGATTTGCCTGCGATGATATAAAAAATGCCTTTTATTCCAAACTGCTTTGTTATCGCTGATAAAAATGCGGCAAATAGTATCCTCAATATCCCTGCCTCCTGTATTGCCAGTTCCATTGTCCAGGGACTACCCAGACCAATTCCATATGGTGATTTATGAACAAACCTTACAAGGAATCTTGCAAGCCAGGATGGTTTAATATCCTTTATTGGGAATGCCCTTCCCTGTGTGATTGCTACAATCCGCTCACTTAAAAATACCTTATCACCTTCTCGTAAATATGGCAAGGCATATTGCTCAACAATCTTAAAGATATTATCCTGAGGAGTGATGACAGAGGTCTTAATCGGCAACCGCGCATAATCCACACCGTCGACATCAATAATCAGTTTCTTACCTTCATTAGGTTGCCAGTTTTCAGAAAAGTTATTCATATAATCAATCAACTCCTTTTATGGGCATCAAGCCAATAATATGCTCTTTCCAATCTTTTTTAGTGAAATTTTTATCTTCCAGAATCGTATAACGCCAGGGACGAATCTTTTTAGCATACATAACAACTTTAATAATATCTTCAGGACAAATTTTTAAATAAGATATATAACACGGAAATCCAATATTCTTATATAATCTCTTTACTGCCTTTAAATAAGGATTCTTCTGGAGTGCCATTGTCCAGAGTGTAGCAATTCCCACCTGCTCTCCATGGAGTGCATCACGACCAGGAAATAGATAATCCATTGAATGGCTTATCTTGTGCTCACTGCCGCTTGCCGGTCTTGAAGACCCTGTAAGGCACATTGCCAGACCACTTTTAAGCAGACCATCACAAAGAGATTCAAGAAACTCAAGACTTTTTATATTACCCGCCTTTATTTTTAAAAGTCTCTTGGCACCGATTTCTGCCAGTTTCAAAATCTGCGAGTCAATCCTTTCTTTTTTTCTCTTCTCGGCAAGGCGGCAATCAAATACTGCTGAAAGATTGGATATCAAATCACCCACACCTGCCCGGAGATGTCTCATTGGTGCCTTTTTGATTATATCAAAGTCTATGATAACGCCAAAAGGTGGATTGGTCAAATGGCTGATTGGAATGCCATTTTTGTCAGTTATCACTGAGACCGGTGAAGATATACCATCATTAGAAAGAATTGTTGGGATACTGATAAACTTCAGTCGGTTATTACCCGCAGATAGTTTTGCCACATCCAGAATCTTCCCACCACCAAAACCAATTATCAGGTCAGGTTTTTGTTTTTTAATTAATCGCTCAACGATTTTTACGGTTTTTATATCACTCTTTCTGATGCATTTCTTAATAACCAATATGTTTTTAGCCTTGAGCAATTCTATTATCTTATTACCGCCAATGGTAAGGGTCTTCTTGTCAGCGAGGAAAAGTATTTTTTTAAAATAAACCTTCTGTTCACATAGGATTGTGTAAATATGATTTATTATTCCCTGTCCTTGAATAATAAAAACAGGTGTCTTAAATGTTTTTTTTCTATTTTCATTCCTCTCTGCTATAATTTTTCTTCTTGTCATTGATTAAGATTACTGATTTTTTGTTTTAAGTCAATATGGATTTGCTGACTTTTACCTATTGACATTTTTTTTACAGAGTACAATAATCTATGAAGGTAATTATGAAATTTATAACAATCTTTTTTGGCATAATTGTAACTGGGTCATCATTGACCCTGCCCGCGCACATTGAAAAACTTGAACCCCAGATTCTAAATAACCAGCAGATTTACCATCTTCCTCATCAGCCTGTAATTAACTCAAATAGTATCTTTGTAATAGATTCTTCAGCCATTGCCTATGCAATGTGGACACAGATGCAGGAAAATCTCGCTTGCAATCCTACGGTTTCAGGACTTCTTTTTATTTGTAACAGTTTTGCCTCATATCTTAGAAGGCTACCTCACCCAATCTTGAATGGGGGGTCAGAAGGTGCCTCCTTTCGGATTCAATTCTAAAAATTTCTGTT
>Ga0209479_1001788_pt1 | contig 18278 bp, 18 predicted proteins | sample DewCreD2012metaG_2_FD_184112 | JGI IMG/M metagenome (GOLD analysis project Ga0209479, IMG submission 184112) | Hot spring sediment bacterial and archeal communities from British Columbia, Canada, to study Microbial Dark Matter (Phase II) - Dewar... ...
CTTTATAACCTGTGCCAAAGAAAGGCCAACAAACAATAAAAGAACAACAAAAACTCTACACAATAAGCACATCCTTTTTACCCTCCTCTATATTACCGCATACAAAAGAAGAATCTACAGCCTTTAAAACCTTTTCTACATCTTCTTTACTTACCACCACCATAAAACCTACACCCATATTAAAGGTTTTATACATCTCATCCCTTGGCACATTTCCAAGCTCCCTAATCCAGTCAAATATGGGATTTGATGGTATTCGGTTGGCTTCCACTATAGCCTTGCAGTTCTCTGGAAGTATCCTTATTAGATTTCCCGGTATGCCACCACCGGTTATATGTGCCATACCTTTTATCATAACACCGGCTTTTTTAAGATTGTTTATCTCTCTTGAGTATATCTTAGTTGGTTCCAAAAGCACCTCCCATATTCTTTTATCCGTTCCCTCGAACCTATCATGATAGCTTATGCCTTTGCTTTCCAGTATTTTTCTTACTAAGCTGTAGCCATTGCTATGAAAACCGCTTGAAGGAAAGCCTATTATAATATCCCCCGGCTTTATGTCCTTACCCGTTATAAGCTCTTCCCTTTCACACACACCCACACAAAAGCCCGCAAGGTCGTAAGTGCCTTCTGGATAAAAGTCTGGCATCTCCGCCGTTTCTCCACCCACTAAGGCCACATCCGCCATCTTGCAACCTTCCACTATGCCATCCATAACTCTTTTTAAAACCTCAAGGTCTATCTTCCCCACCGCTATGTAATCAAGGAAGGCTATGGGCTTTGCTCCAGTGGTAAGAAGGTCGTTGACGTTCATGGCCACAAGGTCTATACCTACCGTGTGATGCACCTTTACCTCTTGGGCTATTTTGAGCTTTGTCCCCACTCCGTCCGTTGTCATCATAATGACAGGATTTTTATAGCCTTCTAAGCTTATCCCACTGGCAAAGCTTCCAAAAAGGAGTGCTTGCCTTGGCAAAGACTGGACCTTTTCCTTTATATAATCCACAAAGGCCTCAGCCTTTTCTATGCTTACTCCTGCCTTCTCATAAGTCCATTCACCCATTTAAGTAAAACTCCTCTATAACTGTGTATATTGGCCCCACAGAAGTTAGAGAGCTTTTTATAAGGGCTACCCTATCCACAAGGTCTTCTCCAAAACTTGTATTTTCGTATTGGCGCAAAAGATTTTTTAAAGCCTTCTTGTCATACTCTTTTATCCTACATATGGTTACATGAGGATGGAACGGCTTGCCTTCATCTCTCACACCTGCCTGTTTGTTGGCTCTTATTATAGACTTTGCCATATCTACCAGTTGTCTGTGCCCATCTGCCACACCTATCCAAAGCACCCTTGCCCTATCAACGTTTGGGAACACGCCAAGGCCCTTATACTTTATTTTTAAAGGCTTGAGCCCTTTGGCTGTTTCCTGAAGGCTTTTTAGAAGGTCTATCAACTTTTCCTGTTCCACCTCTCCTATAAATTGGAAGGTCATGTGGAAGTTTTGTGGCTCAACCCACTTACCCCTTATAAAACCTTCTGACTGAACTTGTATCTTCTCTACAGCTTCCTGTATTCTTTTTGTTACAAAGAAGCCAACAAAAACTCTTACCATTACCAACACCTAAAAGGCCCAGTATCAAGGTGCACAAAACCGGAGCTTGGATAATAGCCTACTCCTCCAACTCTAAGGTTCATGGCCAGATTTCTAAGAGCTTGTAAGGGCATACCATCTATCCTTATATCCACAGCCTTCCCAAGGGTATGATAGCTATTTTGGGCTACGCCCCTTTTCTTCCTATGCAGATAAGCGTTGGTAGAAGGCGACCTATAACCGGATATGACTATGATCTCCTCTTTGCCCGATAGCTGGGTTATTAGATAAAGAAGGTCAAGCAATTTTGTGTCTATGGGTGCTATCTGACCGCTCCTGTAGTCTCTCAAAAGATAGTTGATCTCCTCAAGGGAACTGTCTATATAGTTACCATCTACCCAATAGGCTACCTTAAGTCTTTCTCCTGTATTTAGGGAATATAAATTTAGCCACCTTGTACCCTCTCTTGCACTAATTCTTTCGGGCAGGAAGGCATAAGAAAAGGGGCCAAAGGCCAATCCACCCAAGTAAGCCACAGATCTTATAAAATCTCTTCTTGTCATTTCTTACCTCCAGAAGAGAAAAGGACCTTAGACAAAATTGTATCATATCCGTAGAGATCTTCTCTAAAATGGAGCTGTTCATCTCTTTTGAAGGCTGTAAAGTATAAAAGGTATAGGGATATGCTTTCTTTCAGTTTAAGGATTGTGGTTTCTTTTTTCTTTATAAGGTTCCTTAGTCTTTCTTGCGTCCATTCCTGACCCAACAAATAAAGAGCAAGATCTTCTGCCTTCTCCACTCTTATACAACCCGAGCTAAAAGATCTCTTTGTATGTTTAAAAAGGTGTTTATCTGGAGTATCATGAAGAAATACCTGGAATTGGTTGAGGAAATTGAACTTTATATGCCCAAGGGCATTTTTGGGTCCTGCTTCTTGTACAAGTCTAAAGGGAAAGTTCTTTTCATCATATATGCTCCAATCTATTTGCAATGGGTCCACCTCTTCTCCCATATAAAAGACCTTAAAGCCCTTTTTAATTAAGTAGTTTGGGTCTTTTTTAACCTTGGGAAGTATGTCCTTTACCGATATGCTTGTAGGCACATACCATTTAGGGTTTATGGTTATGCTGTCCACTTTGCTATACAGCATGGGGGTTGGCCTCAAATCTTCCCTGTAGTCTCTGCCCACTATAACCTTTGAATAAAAAATGACCCTATTTCCTTCCATTATGTATAATTCAAAGGAGGGTATATTTACTACAAGTGTTTTCTTTAGAGGATAGATCCATCTATGTTTTTCCAGATTGAGGTATACCTGTTTTAGCCTGTCTGCTGGGTTTATGTTTAACTCTTGGATAGTTCTTTTGTCAATAAGACCTGTTTCTGGTAGTCCGTGCCTTTTTTGAAAGCTTTTTATTGCATCAATAAGCTCTTGGTCAAAAACATCGGAATTTTTGTATTCTTTAAGGTCTCCCAAAAGAAAAAGCCTAAACCTTATCTCGTCAAGGCATGGGCCCTTATCTCCAAGCTTCAAATTCCTTTTGAGTTTTATGGGCTTCCATTCAAAATGGGACAAGCTTTCTAAGTATTTAGCCTGCTCCACTAGGAACCAATATTCACCACTTTTTGGGGAAAGCTCTATCAATAGGTCCCTTATTCTGCCCTCTTTTAAAAGACTGGCTAATATGTTTATGACTTGGTCTGGCTTCTTGGGAAGGTTCCAGCCCTTATAAAGCTTGGAGGGATCTGCGCTACCATAGTAAAGCTTATAAGCTATGTCTATGAGTTCATCTGTTAAGGCAAGTTCTGGATCAAGGCTTTTGCTTTCTCTGGGCTTTATGCCATGGTATGGGATATGTTTAAGAATGTCCTGAAGTGCATAGAAGTTGTTGGTTTCTTTGTCATTACAGAGCCACAAGCACTCAAAGTTCAAAAGCTTATATAGCTCATAAACCTTTTTAGGATGCGATAGCCTGTTCCAGTTTTCTTTTATGATATTTTCAAGGGCGTGGGAATAGTCCAGAGTAAAAAAAACAAAGATGTATAAAAGAAAAGAGACCGCCATGGGCGGTCAATAATTATATCACATGGGTTTTCCTTCTATTACGTCTCCGCCTTCTCCAGTTTTTCCTGTGCCTTGATAGAGGTGGCTTCCTACCTTTCCAGCCACCTCAAGCACCTTTTCTGTCATACTTCTTACCTCATTAACATCTTGAGAGTTTGCAAAGACCTTCTTGGCCTCTTCTATAGTTTTTTCCGCCTCGGAGATTACATCGGAAGGTAGCTTATCCCTGCTTTCCTTTAGCACCTTTTCAAGGTTATAAACATGCTGGTCAAGCTGGTTTTTGGCTTCTATCAGTTCCTTCTTCTTTTTGTCTTCTTCTTCATGCATTTGGGCCTCTTTTATCATTCTTTCTATTTCCTCTTGTGTTAGTCCAGAGGATGCCTGCACCCTTATGGATTGTTCCTTACCAGTGCCAAGGTCCTTGGCAGTTACGTGCAGTATGCCATCCACGTCTATGTCAAAGCATACCTCTATCTTTGGAACGCCCCTTGGGGCTGGTGGTATGCCCGTAAGGTAGAACTTGCCTAGTGATTTGTTATCTTTTGCCAATGGGCGCTCACCCTGAAGCACGTGAATTTCCACTTCTGTTTGATAGTCGCTGGCAGTGGTAAAGGTCTCACACTTCCTGTAGGGTATGGGCGTGTTCCTAGGTATAAGGACAGTCATAACGCCACCATAGGTTTCCACACCAAGGGAAAGGGGTGTTACATCCACAAGGAGTATTTCCTTTACCTCACCAGAAAGCACACCCGCCTGTATGGCAGCACCAACCGCCACCACCTCATCGGGGTTTACACCCTTATGAGGCTCCTTTCCAAAGAACTCTTTTATCCTTTGCTGGACCAAGGGTATCCTTGTGGAACCACCCACAAGCACCACCTCATCAATATCCTGAGGCCTGAGCTTGGCGTCCTCAAGGGCCCTTTTGACTATTTCCATAGTCCTATCCACAAGGTCTTTTATCATCTCCTCAAGCCTTGCCCTTGTGAGCTTCTTCTGAAGGTGTAGGGGTTGGTTGGTGGATGGGTCTATGGTTATAAAGGGAAGGTTTATCTCCGTTTCCAGCTTAAAGGAGAGTTCCTTCTTTGCCTGTTCGCTGGCTTCCTTTAGCCTTTGAAGGGCTGTCCTATCCTTCCTTAGGTCCACACCTGTTTCCTTTTTAAACTCCTCAATGAGCCATTCCATTATCCTCTCATCTATGTTGGCGCCGCCAAGGTGGGTGTCTCCAGCGGTAGCCTTTACCTCTATAACTCCCTCTCCACCTTCCAGTATGGAAACGTCAAAGGTACCACCCCCAAAGTCGTAGACCAGTATTTTTACATCGCTCTTTTTGTCAAGGCCGTATGCTAAGGCTGCTGCCGTTGGCTCGTTTAGGATTCTGAGGACTTCAAGGCCTGCAATCTTACCTGCATCCTTTGTGGCCTGCCTTTGCCTTTCGTTAAAGTAGGCTGGCACAGTAATTACAGCCTTTGTTATCTTTTCCCCAAGGTAGGCCTCTGCTGCCTCCTTTAGCTTTTTGAGGACTTGGGCGCCCACCTCCTCGGGCCTGACTTTTCTACCTATGTTTGGAATTTCAAAGCTTGCATCTCCCTTCTCATCGGGAACCACCTTGTAGGAGACCCTTTTGGCTTCATCCAAAACCTCTTCATATTTCCTTCCTATAAACCTTTTGGATTCATACACCGTGTTTTCTGGGTCAAGTATGGCACGCCTTTTGGCTGGCTCCCCTACCAAAACTTCCTTTTCCTTTGTCCAAGATACTACAGAGGGTGTAAGCCTTGAACCCTCTTGGTTGGCTATAACAACAGGCTCATCACCTATCATAACCGCTACCACGGAGTTGGTTGTCCCAAGGTCTATACCTATAATCTTCTCTGCCATAGGCTACCTCCTTTGCCTTAGTTTGTGAAAAAATATAAAACTTTAGTAAAGCTTTGTCAAGTTTTTTATATAAGGTTTTTAAAAATCTTAATAGGATATTGCTTCTTTGGCCTACATAGAGTGACACGTTGTCCGGGAAATATACCTTTGAACATTTGGTATGTTTAGGGTCTGTAAATTTAATCTATATGAACCCTTTACGGGTGCCCATTTGGCAAGAGCGAGCCCTGCACCTGCATTAACAGGTTGCAAGCCCTAGGCTTTAATTTCTCACTGAGTCTTTTAATGATATGATAGAGCTCATAGAAAAATAAGAAAATAAATACATATTTACTTAAAAAATCTTAGGAGGTAAGCCGTGCTTATAAAAATTCAAGAGCTGCCCAAGGTGGCCAACGAGCTGTTTAATGCCTTACATGAAGATGAGGTGCAGATAATAAACGAGCTTTATATTGCTTGTGAAAAAAAGCATTTAGAAGAAGTGGATAAACTTATGGATCTTCTCCTTTACGACATAGAGGATCACTTTTCTACAGAAGAGGAGCTTATGAGAGAGGCAGAGTTTTTTGCCTATCCAATGCACAAAGCGGAGCATGATAGTATGAGAAAGGATATAGAGGAGCTGTATAATAAGTGGAAGTCTTCAAGGGATTGTGTTGAAATTGTAAGGTTTCTAAAAGAAAAATTTGTACCTTGGCTTGTACTTCACATATCAAGGTGGGATTCCACTACAGCTATGCACATAGGTGATTGAAATTTGCTGAAAACAAATAAGGCAAAAATCTTTTTGCGTTGTGCGCTGTGTAAAAGTGTTATGTTAAAAATTTAAAGGTTAGACTTCCAACCTTTAATCGAGCAACTGTAAGAATTTAGTAAATGCCTTTGTAGGGGCTGCCTTTTCACGCCTTATAATTTTGGGTAGGTTACGAGTCTATTCCTACAAAGGGTAAACTTCCCATATTGCATAGCTTATAATAATATTGATATTTTTACTCCCCATCTGGAGGGGTGGCCGAGTGGACGAAGGCGGGTGATTTGAAATCACCAGTGGGTTCAAAGCCCACCGGGGGTTCGAATCCCTCCCCCTCCGCCAACTACTAAGGCAAGCAATATTTCAATCTCTTCCACAAATACTCCAAGTGATTTGGCCTTTTGCTCACACTCTTCTCTAAGGTCTTCAACCTTTTCCCAAAGGCCATCACCTAGGGACTTATAAAAACCATCCTTGTCTTTGTAATCATCCACCATTTGAAAAAGAAGGCCCACCTTTAGGCCCAAGTCTTCAAGGCTTTTCAAAAGGTCATATCTTTTTGCTACTATTCCACCAGCAATAAAACAAAAAGAGAAGAGTTCTGCCGTTTTTTTAAGACTTATTTCATTCTGGTCTGATAGCTTTCTTATGTCCAAAACTTGCCCTCCCACCATACCTAAAAAGCCAGCCTTTTTTGCCAAAAGGCTTATTAAAGAAAGGAGTTGACTACATTCTAATGACCTAAAGTTTTCTTCATTTGCCAAAACCTCAAAGGCATAGGTAAGGAGGGCATCGCCAGCCAATATGGCCATATCTTCACCAAAGACCACATGGCAGGAGGGTTTGCCCCTTCTAAAACTATCATTATCAAGAGCAGGAAGGTCATCATGGATAAGAGAATAGTTATGCACCATTTCAACCGCACAGCCTACAGTAATAGCATCCTCCATATGGCCACCAAGTGCATTACAAACGGCGCACAAAAAGAGAGGTCTTATGCGCTTGCCCTCTTGAAAGAGGTAGTAGGACATAGCTTCATAAAGGATTTGTGGTTCAAAGGGCTTTAGAAGTTCTCTCAGCCTTGCCTCTACCAAGTTTTTCCAAAGCTCAATTTTATTCATCATTCCACCTTATTGGTATCAATTATTTCCACCTTATAAAGCTTTTCTTTGCCAGAATGAATTTCCTTTACTGTGTACTCTACCACCCTTTTTTGGCCTTCGTACTCAAAGACTGCACTACACATATATTCTTTTTCTGACTTTTTTGTGGGCTTGCTCACATCTTTTAGCTCCAGTTTTTTAACTATGGGTTCTATTTCGCTTTCAAAGGCTTTTTCTGTATTCTTCTGTCCGCTCAAGGCTGAAAGCATGGATATAAAGAAATGGCTAAGAGCTTTTTCCGGATTGTTTTCTACATATATCTGTATAGCCAGCCCTTCTTTTACCTCTTTTAACGTATAGTCAGAAGAGCATGGATTGTTCCATGGCAAAAATTGACAACCAGCCGTAAAAATAAAAAATAGAGATAACGACCATGGCTTATAAACCTTCATTAAATTCCTCCTCCCATATGGGCACATCTGTATACACTACAATGCCAAGCTCTTTGCAAAGCTCCAAAGCCTTCGGCTCCACCATAGGTGATATTATTACCTTTTTATAAGCCTTTTTTCCTTCTTTTTTCTCAAAAAACTTTACCTTTCTTTCAAAGAGCAAAACATCACCAACACTTACAGAAGATTTAATTGCTGTCACTATGAGCTTGCCATTTTCTATGATAAGGTTCAGTTCTACAACCTTTCCCGGTCTTCCATCAAAAACCTCTCCCTCATAATCTATAGCCTCATACCTTTCCACTTTAACAGAAAGGTATTCTTCCATAAGGCCTTTTACCGCATTTCTAAAGGACCTTTCCGTTTTCAAGCCCCATCTTGCTCCCAAGGCGCCTATCTGCACATCCTGCCTTTTCCTCAAAGATATAAGCTCTTGTGTGAGAAGCTCCAGCTTCTTTGAATGTTCCTCAAGCCTTCTGTTTTGTTCTTCCAATATCTTTGAGTGTTCATCCAATTTCCTACTTTGTTCCTGTAGTATTTTTGAGTGTTCTTCAAGCCTTTTGTTATGTTCCTGAAGTATCTTTAAATGTTCATCAAGCCTTCTTATGGCCTCCTGCCATCTTCTTTCCCCTTCCTCTCTTAAGATTCTTATCTCCTCAAGGAGTATGTTAAACCTGTCCTCTGTCTTTTCCTTCTCTGCAAAGTAGGGTTTGAGAAAGGTTATAAATTGGGCTCTAAAGCTTTCATCCTTCTCAAGTAGTTTGGGTAAGGTTTTAAAAAGGGCCTTCTTAAAGCTTTCGCTACTTTTAGCCTTTTTCTCTGGCTTTTTCATAACTGATAAAATTTTAGCATTTTTACACTGTGTGAGAAATTAAAGCTGCAGGCATCCTGCCAGTTGATTTTTTATGTAGATGCGGGTTCAAAACCTGATCTTGAGTATTTAGACGGTCGCGATTTCAGCAAGCACCGAGCAGGGTGTTTCAAAAATAGCCTGTGCCTTCACACAGACTACCACCCCAGTTCCCTACAACGGGAACTTGCGCCCATATAGGATTTCCCATAAGCTCCGAAAGAGAATACCTTCCATAAGCACACCTCATAGCTGAGGGCCATATTCTCATGAGGTTTAAGACCTTTTCCTTGTCTTGATAGCTTGAGAATAAAAGCTTGGCGTTTATTGTTATCATCTATTGTTATTTTAAAATAATTGTTAGGTAAAGTGGATTTTTTACACACTCTCCTCAACGGGGCTTGATTTTTGGATACTTCTATGCTATAATTAAAATGCATTATCTGAACTGCGTGGTGGGGTATCAAGTTTAAGGAGGATAAAAAGGTGAAGACATTAAATCAAGAGAGGGGTCAGTTTGCCTTAAATGAAGTAAGCAAAATAAAAGGTGAAGGGGGCAAAGCAAAGAAATACAAAAGCTATGCTAAAAAACTCCCTGCTTTTATAACCACTAATGGGACTTATAGCCACTCTTGCCTTTTTGAAATCAAAGAGTGATGCCAAAGATGTTTACGATTCTGTAGTTAGATGGTTGAAACAGCAAGAATATATAGAAAGTGAGGAAAATGGATTAGAAGAATTACTAAAAGTAGATTATCACAAGCTTCGTTTGGCAACTATGGAGGCTTTGGCTTTTGCCAGTTGGCTAAAAAGGATAGTGGAGATTGAGATAGAAGAGGATGAAAATGAATAGGCATAGCAAAAGTAGGAGGGAAAGAAAGCATAAGATTAAGGGAAGTATTCGCTTTGGAAGTTGTAATGAGATCTTTCTCAGATATGAAGCTCCTGACGATCTCGTAGATAAAGATGAAGAGAATGTAAAGAATAAGTTCTTTGATAATGCAATGAAACACCTTATAAGTAAGGGAGTAGATAGCTTGCCTTTACTGCTTAACAAGTATATTCCAATTCCTGATAATGCTGTGGAAGTTATCACAATAGAAGAGAAAAATGGTAATCCTAAGGAAAGCAGGAAAGACTTCCTTTCACTTAAAAAAGGTAAAATTATAGAGGAAGGAGTAAAGAGGTTATTCTATAATTCCTTATTGAAGCATTTTAGGTATTCAGATCTAACAAAATCTACTATAAAAAACAGACTTGATGAAATTTTAAATACTTCAGAAAGCTCTGGATATGTAAAGGTCTTTGACAAAACTCTAAAAACTATATCTCCACTTGTCTGTGGGCTTGGGGCAACTCATATATTTGAGACTTCTATAACATTACACCACATATGGGGAGTTCCTTACATTCCGGGTAGTAGTCTAAAGGGTGTGTGTAGGCAGGTGGCCTTTTGGAAGCTTGTTGAAGAAAGAAAGTTATCAAAGGATGATTTGGAAGAGTTCCAAAAGAAATTTTATGGTGATTTAATCACCGATGATAAAGAAATTCTAAAATACCAGCTTTTGTTTGGAACGCAGGGCTTTAAAGGACTTTTGCTTTTCTTAGATGCCTATCCTGAAATACAAGATGGAAGTATAAAAGAACTATTTAAGCTTGACATTATGAATCCGCATTATAGCGAATACTATGGAGAGAAAAGGGATATTCCGGGAGATTGGGAAAATCCTGTGCCGGTGTTTTTCCTTACGGTAAAAGAAGAGGTGTCTTTTAGGTTTGTGGTTCTCTTTGACAAAAGCAGGTGGGAGGTGATAAAAGAAAAAGGAATACCTGCAAAAGAAGGAAAGAGAAGGCAATTAGCTAATGAGGAAATAGAAGGGGTTGAAGAGTATATGAAAAGTGAGAAGTTTTATGAGGATATTATAGGGCAAGCTCTTGAGTTCTATGGAGTTGGTTCAAAAACAAGGCTTGGCTATGGATTGTTTGAGAGGTAAAGTCTATGGAGTTTAGGGTAAATATGGACACTACGAAAATACTTGTGGCCATATGGGGTAATTTCTCTGCTTGGAAGGATGCAAACTATAGGTATAAGAATAAAATCTATACTTCAAGCACTACTTTACCTTTATTGCTTGATACAATAAAACCAAACTATACTTACATAATCTTGGCTGACACTTTGATGGATAAATACGATAACATTTTTACCTATCAAGAGGGTTTGGCAAGGATAAAGAACGAGGCAGGGGCTTTCATTAAAGAAAAAATAAGAAGCTATCCTACTAAACTAAAGGAAGATAACATAAATATTTTGATTTTGCCGGCTGTGGGCACTTTTTCAAGGTCAAGGTTTGTGGGAAATCCTAATAATTTCTATGCCTTGGTTTATTTTGAACTTGCAAGGAATATTCTAAGGAATTTGGGGTCTAAACTGGCATTTATAAGCGAAAATAATAAGCCTTGTTTAGAACTTTACCTTGATATAACTCATGGCTTGAACTTTATGACCATGATGACCTACAGGGCGGTAAAGGATATTTTGCAGATAATTGCCTATTTTTGTAATGTAAGACTAATAGTTTTGAATAGTGATCCTTTGGTGGGTAGTGGAAATATTGACTTGAATATCAACGAGATTGAGAAAATAAACGTAATACCAGCTTTTAACTTTTATAGGTATAGTGATACTATGCTTCTTATTCCAAGTCCAAGCGGGCATGAAGGTGTAAACGCTCTTACAAAAAGGATGGATAGGCTTTATGCCTTTTGCAGTGCCTTTCTACATGGCTTGCCTGTTTATATGTATTATTTTTATGAGAAGCCTAAGGAAGATGAGATAGAAAACATAGTTAAGCTGTTTTATGACCATATAGAGGTAAATGTCAATGGAACTTTTGAGGTTATTCAAGGGTTGAACTTTGGCGAAAGTTTTATATCACTTCTTCAGGGCTTTTTGCTGTCAAACCTTTTAATGGTTAATGCCAAGGATGATGGTGTGGTGAAAATGGATGATATAGAGAGAATAAAGGGTATCTTTAAACATTCAAGGACAATCCTACAAAGGCTTGAAAGGGAGCTTGGAAAAATAAAGAGGGTGCGGATAGGCTCCGAGTTTAAGGACTATGGATTTTATGCAGAGGCCAATTATTCTCCTAATGATAACTTTGATGGGAGAAACTTTTTTGCTCACTGTGGCTTTGTGCATAATCTAATTGAGTTGAAAAGGGAAGGAAATACCATATTTATTAAACCAAAGCAAAGATTTATAGAGGAAATACATGAGGCTCTTTTGGAGAGCCTACCATCTGGAGGGTAGCTATGGCACAGGGTAATTATTCTGTGGATTATGTTTTGAAGTTAAAGGCATTGATGCATGATCCTATACATAAGATATGGCTTTTTTCTGAGGAAAATAAAAGGAAAGTTGTTTTAGAACATGGGAGTGAAATAAGTAAAGATCTTAGACAGTTCCACGAGAAAGTAGCGGAAGATCTTTTTAGATTCCTTATAAGTGATAGTATAAAAGATAGTGAAGGGGAAATTGCATATGCAGATCATATAAGTTCTGCTCTGTCAAGGATAGTTGTAAAAGACGCACCTATGGTTAATTTTGAAGAGTCTCGTTTTATTGATCCTTTTACTGCGGAATCAAGCAAAACTGAAGCTCCTGAGGATCATAAAGAAGTAGTAGAAGTTTTTAAAAATCTTGGGAAGCTAAACTTTCCTGACCAGCAAGAAAGGGCAAAGTTTTTCTTTCTTTTCCTTTGGAGATTTTTGCCAGATATCTTTCCTTGGATAGAAAAACATCCTGCAGACTCAAGGGCTCCTAACCATTCCATATACGACCACCTTGTGCAATGCTCTTGTATTGCCACATGTCTTGACAAGGGAGATAAACCAGCCTTTTTGCTCTTTACCATTAGTCCTGTGCAATCCTTTATTGCCATAGCCAGAAAAACTTCCGACCTTTGGGCTGGGAGTTATTTAATTTCTTATCTGATCTATAAGGCTATTGAAGTAATCATGGATGAGCTTGGACCAGACCATATTATCTTTCCTAATTTAAGAGGGCAACCATTGGTGGATTTATGGCTTTATGAAAAGCATTTTAAAGACTATGAAAATCACTTTAAAGATTTAAACATAAACAAAATCGGGGCTTTTGATTTTGAAAAGTGGAAAGATAGTCTTAAAACCGATAAGCTTCTTATTGCCAACTTTCCTAATAGATTCTTGGCTATAGTGCCTGATGGTAGGGCAAAAGATATAGCTAAGGAATGTCAAGAAGCGATAGGAAAGGCAATTGATGAGCTTTTGGAAAAAGTAGAAAGTTTAAATGATAATAAGGTAAAAGAGGAAGTTAAAAAAGTAAAGGATGTTATAAAGGAACACATTACTAAATATCTAAAAATTTATTGGGTGGTTTTGCCTTTTTATGAAGGTAATGATCATAAAGATGTTAATTCCATTTTTGAGGATTACAAAAATTTAGTGGGTGAAAATGATTTATACAATTTAGTTAAAACAGTTGTAGAAAATCTTCCTGATGGATACAAAAACGTCGGAAATGCCTATTCTCTCCTTGTAGATCTAACGGAGAGGTTTTTGGCAAGCAGGAAGGCAATAAGAGATTTTGAAGTGATTAAAATAGAGAAAGAAAAAATAGAGCGGTGCCATCTTTGTGGTAAGTATGAGGCGCTTGATATAGAATGGAGAAATATTGGTAGGAAATATGTAGGCGAAAGTGAAAGATTGTGTGGTATGTGCTTCTTTAAAAGGCTTTTGCCTGAGTTGATAGGAAATGAGTTTGGTCTTGAATTAAAATTTCCATCCACTTCTGAGATGGCAACGGTTAAGTATAAAGTAAAATTAGCAAAAGAAAAATTAGCAGAAGATTTGAAAAATGAAATCAAAAATTTCTTAACCAAAAATTTAAGAGAGCTAAACGGGCATAAACTAATAAAACCTACAGGTGTGCCAAGGTTAGAGTTAGAGAAAAATCCACTATACGACATTGATGGTCAATGGCTAATGGAATCATCTTACAGAAAAGAATACTTTAAAAAGGAATATGGGATAGATATTCCAGAGGAAGAGCTTGAGGAAATAAGGGAGTATTTAAAGAAAAAGGATATAAAGCCACCTACCTATTATGCCATTCTTTCTGTGGATGGTGATAATATGGGTAAGTGGTTAAAAGGGGAGAAATTGCCAGCGGTGGAGGAGTTGCTTCATGAAAAGGTGAGAGATGAATTATTTAAGCGCTATGAAACTTTTAAAGCATTCTTTAAGGAAAACCATCCCATGTCTCCATCTTTTCACAATTTATTTTCCAGAAGGTTATCGGAGTTTGCTTTAGAAAAGGTAAGGAAAATAGTAGAAGGGAGGTATTATGGCAAGCTTATTTATGCTGGTGGGGATGATGTGTTAGCCTTTTTGCCAGTAGAGGATGCTTTGAAGTGTGCTTGTTATTTAAACAAAGCTTTTAAGAGTTTACTTGGAGAAAAGGCAAGTGTGAGCGCAGGGATTGTTTTTGTCCATCATAAATATCCGCTATCTTTGGCTTTGAGAGAGGTAAGAGATGCACAAAAGAGGGCAAAAAGGGATTATGGCCGTTCGGCAGTATGCATAAAACATATATCTGGTTCCGGTCAAATTAGAACCACCGGGTTTAGGTGGGAAGACAAGAATTTCTTTGATGAGATTGTTAAAAAATACTCTGATGAAGAGCTTTCTTCTAAGTTTGCTTATGACCTTGTGGATTTGGTAAGGATGCTACAAGGAAGAGAGAATAAGGTTAAAGATGAAGCTCTTTCTATCTTGGAGAGGGAAATTAAGAGGTTGTATAGGCATAAAATTCCTAAGGATAAGGTTGATAAGTGTTTTGAAAAGAGGCTTTTGGATACTATGAAAAGGTATAAAGATAACATACTGGCCTTTGCTGATATGTTGATAATTGCAAGGTTTGTAGCCAAGAAGGGGGCTGAAAGATGAAGGAGATTAGACTTAGCTGTGAGGTGATTACTCCTTTGTTTATGGGCGGAGCTAATATGGAGCCTGAGATAAGGACGCAGTCTATAAATGGGGTTATAAGGTGGTGGTTTAGGACTTTGGGAGGCAGTAAAGAAGAAGAAAAGAAACTTTTTGGATGGACTGGACAAGAATCCAAGAAGGGTGCGGTGAAGTTTGTGGTTTATAAAGAACCTTATAATTCAAGAGATATACAATCTTGCCTAGATAGTTCAAAAAATGGTTTGAATTATCTGGCCTTTTCCCTGAAAAGACAAAATAGACAATTGGCCTTTTCCCTGAAAAGACAAAATAGACAATGTTTGTATGTAGGTTATAAGTTTGACTTAAGAATTATTTTCTCTACTATTTTAGAAGAAAAAGAAAAGAAAAAATTTTTGGGAGCGCTTTGGTGTGCTTTTTATTTGGGTAATTTTGGAAGTAGGGCAAGAAGAGGTTTTGGGTCTATTATGGTAAAGGAAATTTCTGGTGATTTTGACAATTTTATTTCCTTTGTTCCAAAAGGTGATATAAAAGAATGGTTAAGGAGTAATTATGAAGAAATAAAAAGGCTATTCCCAAAAGCTAACAATATAGAGGTTTACTCCTTTGAAAAAAGAGATGCTAAAACAGTCCAAGATTGGGTAAGTGAGATTCAACTTCGAAAAGGAATAGATAAACGGAAAATTCAAAAAGATAAGGGTAGTAAATGCTTTGTAGATGATTTTAACCAACAAGATTTAGGAGATTGGGATGGGTTGCTTAATCTTATGGGCTACACTTTAATGGCTTACAGGAAATGTTTAGGAAAATATGAAGTTCAAGTAGGGAAATATAAAGTTCAAGATTGCTATTTTGCAAGGAATATAATACAAAGTCAAGGGAAACTACAAAATTTTACTGAAAAACCTATCATACAAAGAGCTATATTCGGTCTTCCTTTGAATTTTTACTTTTTATCCATAAAGCAGGGAAATAATAGGGGAACAGTTTTTCCTGTAAAAGGAGGAGAAAAACTTCGCCGAGCATCGCCTTTAATATATAAGGTGATTAAAAACGAAGAAAAGTTGGAGGGCTTAATCATTTTTGTAATGGATAAGTTCTTGCCAGATGATGTTGATTTAGAACTAAATGGTGTAAAATTACAAAAGCCTGATTATACTCTTATTAAAGATTACCTACAAAGCTTGCAAGATAAAAAGATTATCGGGAGGCTTATCTGATGTTGAAATTCACTATTAAGCCTATTGATGTGGTGTTTTTTGGAAGTGGTAAGCCTTTTAACTTGGGGGGATTGGGAGAGAGTATATTTCCACCATTTCCAAACTCCTTTGCCAGTGCAATTTTTGCAAAGATTTATGAGGCGAAAGGGATAACTAACGGAGTATTTAAAGCTGTCTATGGTCCTTTCTTGGAAAAGGATGATAAATATTACTTTCCTGCGCCTTGTGATATAGTCAAGGAAAAGGGAGGCAGTAGGATAAAAGTTTATAAGCCAAGGGAGAGCTCTAATCTTATAAAAGTGGAAAATACAGACCTTGAAAATAAGATAAAGCTTATGCCTTGGATAAAGCCAGAGTGCCAAGAGGATTACGAACCTTTTAATGGTTTTATAAGCCTTGAAGGGCTTAGAAAGTGGTATTATGGAGAGAAAATAGATGCTTCTGATTTGCTTTCTGAAGACAGGGTTTTTTATATAGAAGATAGAATTTCCATACGCATGGATGATAGCACTGGCACGGTAAAGGGAGAAGATGGGCTTTATAGGGTAAGGTTTGTAAGGCTTAAAGAAGAGTTTAGATTTGTCTTTTGGGTAGAACTGAACGAACAGGTGCTTACGGAAGACGAAGCACTAAAAATTTTCAACCAACATCCAAAGGTCCTAAAGATCGGTGGAGAGGCAAGAACTGCCACTTATGAAGTGGAAAATCATAACTTTAAAGATTTATTTAAAGATTTTCATTCCAGTAATCAAGGCGAAAGCTGTAAAATCCTTTTCCTAACACCGGGGGTTTTTAAGGAAGGAAAGCCAATACTTAACAATTTTGAAAATTTAGAATATGCTTGTATATCTGGATACACTCTTCTATCTATTAGGTCAAAGCATAATTACAAGAATAAAGTTATCCGTGCCATAAAGCCGGGAAGTGTGCTTATGATAAAGGCTAGGAATTTATCTACACCTATAGATTTTTATAAGCCTACGGATGATTTTATAGGTTCAAACCTTGTTTTAGTTAAAAAGGGAGGTGTTAGTCATGTATAAGGACCGTGCGCTTTTGACCTACTACACTTTAACTCCTTTGCATATGGGTTCGGGTAGTAGTGTGCATTATGTGGATTTGCCTATCCAAAGGGAGAGGCATACTTCCTTTCCTATAATGGCTGGTAGTGGCATAAAGGGGGTTTTTAGGAATTTGGCGGAAAGGGAATGCAATAAGAAATGCAATGAGAAAAAATGGAGTAAGGAAGATGTAGATAAGATATTTGGCCATGAGGAGGCGAGCGAGGGTGCTTCTATGGTTGCTTTTACAGATGCCAAAATTCTTTTATATCCTGTGCGTAGCTTAAGGGGGACTTTTGCTTGGATTACTTGTCCTTTGGTGCTAAAGAGGTTCAAGGAGGAGCTAGAAAGCTTGGGTGAAATAAAAAACACAAGCTGGGAAGTGCCAAACCTTGATCCTAATAAAGATAATAAAGCCTTGGTAAGTAATAACTCATCCTTAATAATTGATGATAAATCTATCGGACTTGAGGAGTTTGTGCTTGAGTGTGAAAAGAGTGAAAATGTGGATAAAATAGCTGAAGTTATAAAGAATTATCTACCACAAACAAGCACGGTAAATGAGTTACCGTTAAGGTTAGTGGTAGTTGATGATAATATCTTTACATACTTTGTAAACTATGCAGTGGAGATTAGGACAAGGATTAGGATAGACCAAGGGACTGGAACGGTGGAAAGGGGTGCGCTCTTTACTGTAGAGTTTGTGCCATCGGAGGCAATTTTTTATAGCTTTGTGTTTTTTATAGAAAGAAAGGAGGGTGATAGCTCAGACGCAAGGACAAAGTTTGAAAAGCTTTTTAGCTCTGAGGATAAAGATAAAGCAAACAAAAATAAAGTTGAAAACAAAAAAGTAAAGGAGTTGGTGCTTCAATTTGGTGGAGATGAAACTATAGGGGCCGGTTTTACAAAGGTTAGATATAATGAACTTGTGTGTGAACGCGGAGAGCATAAAGCTACCACTGGGGGTATTCCTTAAAATTATTTGAAGCATACTTCCCGCGTGCAAAAACTCTTTGAGACAAAAACACAAAAATATACTTTATCATCTCTTAATCATCCGCGAACCTACCTTTTGGGTGCATAGCATTCTGGATAAGATGTATCAAGGCTTAGAAGCCTATTTGCGAAAAATTCTCAATGCACAACTGGAGGTTCGCTGCAAATTTACTTCACTTGAACCACTTGACAAAATTCTAAAATTGGTGTATTATCTATATTAGATTTAGGTGGTAGGTGTTGGGTTTTATCTGAACTATGTGGGATGTAAAGTGTGATAAGAAGCTTTTATGAC
>Ga0209479_1001789_pt1 | contig 18269 bp, 17 predicted proteins | sample DewCreD2012metaG_2_FD_184112 | JGI IMG/M metagenome (GOLD analysis project Ga0209479, IMG submission 184112) | Hot spring sediment bacterial and archeal communities from British Columbia, Canada, to study Microbial Dark Matter (Phase II) - Dewar... ...
GAAAATCTCCAAACTGGCTACTATTTTGCTTGCCCTGAGCCGGGATGGCGGAATTGGTAGACGCACATGATTCAGGGTCATGCGCCCGCAAGGGTGTGCAGGTTCAAGTCCTGTTCCCGGCACCAACCACCCCCCTCGCAGAGGGGGGTAATGTTTTTGAGAGCATTCCTGCGCACCGGCAGGGGATCGCCCTTGAAAACAGCTCAGCGCCGGCCCCAGACCTATTCCCAAGGCAGTTTGCCTCACATTGCCTTCTTAGCAATGGATGCTAAAGTATAGTGTTGTAGTTCTCCCGAGATTCCGAGGGGGTGGGTGGATAGCCCACCCTTCTTGCTTGGGGGAGGAGGTGAAGGAGTGGAGCCAGAACATCCCTTGCAGGCAGGCGGCGCCCCCCAATGGGGCCAGGTGGCCGAAAGTGTGCTGGCACCGCTGGGTTACGAGGTGCTCGAAGCGGGCCTCAAGAGCGGTAAAAACCCCGTGCTCCTGGTGCGCATCGAGCGGAAAGACGAAGTGCCCATCTCGATCGCCGACCTCGAGCGGGCCAACCGCGCGCTCAGCGCCCACCTGGACACCCTCGAGGCCCTGCTGCCAGCGCGCTACCTGCTCCAGGTGGAGTCGCCAGGCGCCGACCGTCCGCTCTTCACGGCCCGGCATTTTGAGCGCTTTGCCGGGCTGAAAGTACGGGTGCGCAGCCCACAGGGCAACTTTACCGGGCGAATCGGGGCGGTTAGGGGTGATATGGTCGAGTTTCTGCTGGAAAAAGACGAAACGCGCAGCCTGCAGCTCGGCACCTTCAAGGCCACCCTGGCGGAGTGGCCCGATAAGCCCAGGTAGAGCGGGCCACCGAAGCATCAGCCCAGAGGAGGAATATCTGTGAACAAAGATTTTGTAGACGCCCTATCCCAGGTAGCCCACGAGCGTGGGGTCACGGCAGAGGAACTGATCTCCAACTTTGAGGAGGCCTTGAGGCTGGCCTACCTCAGGCAAAAAGGCTTCCGCCCTAAGGATGTGGAAGAAGAGGGCAAAGGGCCCATCATCGAGGTGCACCTAGACCCCCAGGAGGGCCACCTCGAGGTGCTGGAGATACGGCGGGTGGTCGAGGAGGTCAAAGACCCCGATAAAGAGATCGACCTCGAGACTGCCAAAAAGTACGACCCGGAGGTTGAAGTTGGCGAAGAAATGGAGTTCCCCGTAGACCCCGAGGAATTCAGCCGCATCGCCGTGCAGATTGCCAAGCAGGTGCTCACCCAGCGCCTCAAAGAGGCTGAGCGCACCCGCGTGCACAACGAGTACAAAGACAAAGAGGGCGAGGTCGTGACCGGCAGCGTGGCCCGGGTGGATAACCGGGGCAACGTCTACGTGGAGCTCGGACGCGGCGAAGCCCTGATGCCACAAAAGGAACAAATCCCTACCGAGCGTTATCATCCCGGCCAGCGCATCAAAGTTTATCTGAAGCAGGTGCAGCGCTCGAGCAAAGGGCCCAGCCTGGTGGTGTCCCGCGCTCACGAAGAGCTGCTGCGCTATCTGTTGCGCCAGGAAGTACCCGAGATTGCCGAGGGCATTGTGGAGGTCAAGGCGGTTGCCCGTGAACCCGGTAGCCGCTCCAAGGTGGCTGTGGTAAGCCACAACCCCAACGTGGATCCCATCGGGGCCTGCATTGGGCATAAGGGCCAGCGCATCCAGGCCGTTTCTGCCGAGCTGGGCCGGGAGCGGATCGATATCATTCAGTGGAGCCCCAATCCCAAAGAGTTCATCCGCAACGCGCTCTCGCCCGCTACCGTTGGCGAAATCACCATAGAAAACAGCGAGAACGGGCAGAACCGCGCCAGCGTGGTGGTTGCAAAAGACCAGCACTCTCTGGCCATCGGCAAGGCCGGGCAAAACGTGCGCCTGGCCTCCAAGCTGACCGGCTACGAGATCAATTTCGAGGAAGCCGAAGAAATTACCGATCTCGACGCAGCTATCTTGAAAGCTGCCGAAAGGGACGAGTCGTCCAGGGTCTCCAGCGATGCCAAGAGCCGCTTTGAGAGCCTGTTCAAGGACGACGAATAACCTACAGTCCAGCACGGAGTGGTAATGTCCAGGGCCAAGCACATCCCCATCCGCCAGTGCATTGCCTGCCGAGAACGCAGGCCCAAACGTGAATTGTTGCGGATTGTGATGACCGAGGGAGGCCCCGTACTCGATCCTACCGGCCGCAGACCAGGGCGCGGTGCTTACGTCTGCCCCGATCGCCCTGAATGCTGGGCTGAGAAAAAACTGCGCCGCCTCGCCGGAGCAAAAGCAGCAGAACTTGCCTTGGCACTACAGATGGTTTTGGGAAACGTGGCGTGTCCGGCTTCGCAGAACGAACAGCCATCGCCGCAGTGACTCTAGGCATATACAACCGGAGGTCAGCATGGCAAAAATCAGAATCTATCAGCTCGCTAAAGAACTTGAGATGTCCAACGACGAGCTGCTGAAAATCCTCGACGATATGGGGGTCACCTACAAGTCCCATGCCAGCACCCTCGAGGAAGACACCGCGCTCGCAGTCAAGGAGCTCATCGGCGAGCAGAAGGTAGCCGAGGCTGCCCGAAAAGCCGAAGAAGCCCGTAAGTCCATCCCCCACCGTCCTCCGGTGGTGGTGATCATGGGCCACGTGGACCACGGCAAGACCAGCTTGCTGGACTACCTTCGCAAAAGCCGCATTGCAGAAAAAGAGGCCGGGGGCATCACCCAGCACGTGGGGGCCTTTGAGGTAAAAACCAAAGGCGGCACTGTGGTGTTCATCGATACCCCAGGCCACGAGGCCTTCACCACCATTCGCCAGCGCGGCGCCAAGGTCGCCGATATCGCCGTAATCGTGATTGCAGCCACCGAAGGGGTGATGCCCCAGACCAAGGAGGCCATCGCCCACGCCAAGGCTTCTGGGGCCAAGATCATCTTTGCAGCCAACAAGATGGATCTACCCGGCGCCGACATCAACAAGGTCTATCAGGACTTGATGCAGCTCGGCCTGGTACCGGTGGCTTATGGAGGCGATGTCGAGGTGCTGCCCATCTCGGCCAAGACCGGTCAGGGCGTCGCCGATCTGCTCGAGACCATCCTGCTAATGGCCGAACTAGAAGACCTACGGGCCGACCCCAAAGCCGAGGCCCAGGGTGTGATTCTGGAGGCTCGAGTAGATAAGCAGGCCGGGGTTCTGGTCAGCCTGCTGGTACAGCAGGGCACCCTCAAAATCGGCGATTATGTGGTGGCGGGCGAGTGCTGGGGCAAGATCAAGGCCATGTCCGATGCCGAGGGCAACCGCCGCACCGAGGCCGGCCCCGGAAGCGCCGTGCAGGTGCTGGGTTTCTCGGAGCTACCCTCCGCCGGCGATACCTTTACCTGGGTTCCCGACCAGGTAGCCGCCAAGGAAATTACCGAGGAACGCATCGAAGAGCGCAAAGCCTCTGAGGCTCGAGGCGATCTCCAGCGCGCCCGCAGCCTGGCCGACCTGATGCGCAAGGCACAGCAAGACGAGCAAAAAGAAATCAACCTGATTCTGCGGGCCGACACCCAGGGCTCCCTCGAGGCCATTCAAAACATCCTGGCCAAAGAAGCCACCGAGGAGGTCAAAATCAACGTTCTCCTGGCCGCAGTAGGGGCGCCCACCGAGTCAGACGTGCTGCTGGCCTCCACCGCCCATGGGGCCATTCTGGCCTTCAGCGTCAACCCCAGCGGCTCGGTCAAGAAGGCCGCCGAACAGAAAGGCGTGCCCTTACAGAGCTTCCGCATCATCTACGAGCTGATCGACGAGATCCGCAAGATGGTCAAAGGGCAGCGTGAACCGGTTTACAAGGAAGAAATCCTGGGAACCGCCGAAGTCCGGGCCATCTTCAGGCTAAGCCGCGGGGTTATTGCGGGTTGCATGGTCACCTCGGGTAAGGTTACCCGCAGCGCCGATATCCGGGTGCTGCGCAAGGGCAAGGAGATCTGGAAGGGCAAAATTGGGGGACTTAAGCGCCTCAAGGACGACGTGCGCGAGGTGACCCAGGGCTTTGAATGCGGCATTCTGCTGGATGGCTTCACCGATTTTCAGGAAGGAGATGTCCTCGAGGCCAGCCAGCAGGTCGAGGTGGCTACAGACTGACGCCAAGCTGTATGGGGCGCGGGGCCTGCATCCACCCCCGCGCTGGCCAAACCAGGCGCCTGGGGTATACATTGATTGGGCAATAAGTTATGCAACGCTGGCAACGCTGGATCACCCTGGCTACCCTGGCCTTGATCGCCTTGGGGCCAGGGCTCTTCTGGTCGCCCAGCAAGGCCAAAGCTGGCAGTGGGCTGAGCCAGGGTTGGATGGCCGTCCCCCTGCCCCAGCCGCTGCTCGAAGCCAAGGCCAAGTGCAATCCCTTGGGGCCAGGGCTGGTGGCAAACGCCCTGGAACCGATCCTGCGCAGCCACACCCCCACACTGACCCAGGCGCCCCTTTCCCACCCAGCCCCACCCCCCCAAAAACGGCTCTACCTGGCCTATGCCCGCCTGCAAACCGACGGCGGATAGTCCACCAGCACGCATCCCTGCGCCAGCCAAACCATACGACCCTCCGCTCTCCTCACTGAGCCTGGACATCGGTTAGCCGCCAAAGCACCGCTGGGCTCACCTGAGCAAAGTACAAACAGGAACGGATATGACCAACCGCACGTGGAAAGCTGTTCTTCTCATCGGGCTACTCCTGGCCGCTATTGTGGGGCTGTTCCGCCCCTGGGAAGCCCGCAACCCACAAAAACCCTTGCTGCCCGCCGATGGCCTGATCCGGCTGGGCCTCGACCTACAAGGAGGCTTGCGCATCACCCTCAAGGTGGCCGAGCCCAACCCCGACCCCTCTGTGGCTAAAACCGAGCTGGATGTGGCCCGCACCGTTATCGAGAACCGGGTCAACGCCATCGGGGTGGCTGAGCCCCTGGTGCAGGTACAGGGCAACGATCGCATCATCGTGGAATTGCCGGGCCTGAAGCAGGATCAGCAGGAACGCGCCCTGGGCCTGATCGGCCAGACCGCTAAGCTGGAGTTCCGCATCGTCAATCAGGGGGCCACCGGTACCACCGTGGCGCAGATCAACGAGCAGCTACGCAGCTCTGGCCTCAGCGGGGCCGCCCTGGCCGCCCGCCGGGCCGAACTTGAGAAAAACCTATACAAGCTCGAGGACCTGGGCCCTCCCCTGCTCACCGGTAGCGACCTGCGTACCGCCAATGCCTCTTTCGACCAGTTTGGACGTCCTCAGGTGGATATGGAGTTCACCCCCGAGGGGGCCAAAAAGTTCGAGGAGGTCACCCGGGCCAACGTGGGCCGCCAGCTCGCCGTGGTGCTCGACGGTAAGGTCTACACCGCACCCAGCATCCGCCAGGCCATTGCCGGCGGGCGGGCTGTAATCGAAGGACTTTCCGGTGTGCAGGAAGCCTCTGACATCGCCCTGGTGCTGCGCTCGGGCTCGCTGCCGGTCAAGCTGGAGGTAGCCGAGACCCGCGCCATCGGCCCCACCCTCGGCCAGGATGCCATCAACGCGGGTATCCAGGCAGGCATTATCGGCACAGTCTTGTTGTTTATCCTGATTTTCGCCTACTACGGCTTCTGGATGGGCCTGGTGGCCGCCCTGGGCCTCATCTACACCGCCATTCTGCTGCTGGCCTCCATCTCGCTGCTGGGGGCCACCCTCACCCTGCCGGGCATCGCCGGCCTGATTCTCACCCTGGGCGCTGCGGTAGACGGCAACGTGCTCTCCTTCGAGCGCATCAAGGAAGAGCTCAAAATGGGCAAGAAGTTCCGTCAGGCCATACCGGGCGGCTTCTCCCATTCCATCATTACCATCCTAGACGTCAACATGTGCCACCTGCTGGCCGCGGCCGCCCTCTACCAGTACAGCACCGGGCCGGTGCGGGGTTTTGCAGTCATGCTGGCGCTGGGCGTGGTGACCTCGGTCTTCTCCAACCTGGTCTTCAGCCGCTGGCTTCTGGAGCTCATCGGCGACCGCCGCGAGGTCAGGCCCCCCTACTGGCTGTGGGGTACCAAAATCGACTTCCTGGGCATCTCGCGCTATGTTACCGCGGCCTCCCTCACACTAGCTGTCATCGCGGCCGGTATCGTGTTTGTCAAAGGCTTCAACTTCGGCATCGACTTCACCGGCGGTACGGCCTTTACCATCCGCGTACCCGAGGGAACCCGGGCCGAGCAAATCCGCAGTTTTCTCGATAATGCCGGGATCGCCGAGCTCCGTGGGGCCGAATCGGTGATCACCTCGCTTTCCAGCGTGAACGGCAACGAATTCTCGGTACGGGTGCGGCAAATCAGCGAGGAACAGCGCATCGAGCTGGAGAAAAAGTTCCAGGAAAGCCTGCAGGCCACCATCCTTCAGTCCGAAACGGTAGGCCCGGCCATTGGTTCGGAGCTGCGCCGGAATACCATTTTTGCGGTACTGGTGGGCCTGGCGCTGATTCTAATCTACGTGGCCTTCCGCTTCGACTGGGTGTTTGGCGTCGCCAGCGTGATTGCGGTAGGGCACGACGTGGCGATTGTGGCGGGCATGTACAGCTTGTTGGGGCTGGAGTTCTCCATCCCGACCGTAGCGGTTCTGCTCACCATCGTTGGTTTCTCGATTAACGACTCGGTGATTATCTCGGATCGCATCCGCGAAAACCTCAAAATCATGCGGGGCAGGAGTTACTACGAGATTGTGAACGCCTCCATCAACCAGACCCTCTCCCGCACCCTCATGACCTCCTTCTCCACCATGCTGCCCATCCTGGCCCTGCTGTTCTTGGGTGGGCCGGTGCTGCGCGACTTCTCACTGGCCATCTTCGTGGGCTTTGTGGTGGGTACCTACTCCTCCATCTACGTGGTTTCGGCCCTGGTGGTCTGGTACAAGACCCTCGAGCAGCGTCGCAAAGCCACCGCAAAAGCCCGCTCAGCCTGAGCCAACCACCCAAACACCCCCACCTCTGGGTGGGGGTTTTTTCTGCCCGTCGGTGGGCTGGCTGCAGGATCGGCAACGAGATTCATTCCCACTCAATGGTAGCCGGTGGCTTGCTGGTGATGTCGTAAACCACCCGCCCAATCTCCGGCACCTGGCGGGTGATTTTGCGGGCTACTTCATCTAAGAATTCCAGGGGAAGCCGGGCCCAGTCGGCGGTCATAAAGTCCACGGTGGAGACCGCCCGCAAACCCAGCACATAGCCATAGCTCCGTTCGTCCCCCACCACTCCCACGCTTTGCATAGGGGTCAGGATGGCAGCCGCCTGCGAGACCTGGTCGTAAAGGTTCCAGTCACGCAGGCTGGAGATAAAAATGTCGTCGGCCCGGCGCAGAATCTCCAGTTTTTGTGGGGTCACTTCCCCCAGTATGCGAATCGCCAGGCCTGGCCCCGGGAAAGGATGGCGCATCCGAATGGGCTCAGGTAAGCCCAGCAGCAAGGCCAGCTCACGCACCTCGTCTTTGAACAGGTAGCGGAAAGGCTCGAGCAGCTCGAACTGCAAGTCCTCGGGCAGGCCACCCACGTTGTGGTGGCTTTTGATGTTGGCGCTGCCCTCGCCGCTGCCTGCCGACTCGATTACATCCGGGTACAGGGTGCCCTGGGCCAGCCACCTATAGCCCTGGGCCGACAATTGCCGGGCCTCCCGCTCAAAAACCCGGATAAACTCGCGGCCTACAATCTTGCGTTTCTGTTCGGGATCGGTTACCCCCTGCAAGGCCGAGAGAAACTGCCCGGAAGCCTCTACAACCCGCAGGGCTTTCCCCAGGGGGCGCAGGGCCTGCTCGACCTCCTGGCGCTCACCCAGGCGCAGCAGGCCATGGTCTACAAACACCGCGGTCAGCCGGTCACCGATGGCTCGAGCCAGAAGCAGGGCCAGGGTCGACGAGTCCACCCCACCCGAAACAGCCAGCATGACCTTTTCATCACCCACCTTCGCCCGGATATCGGCGATCAGGTGCTCCAGGGTGTGCTGGGCCGTCCAGTCGCGGACCACCCCCGCAAGCTCGAGGAAATTCTCCAGCACCTGCATCCCTTTGGGGCTGTGCACCACCTCGGGGTGAAACTGCACCCCAAAAGTTCGGCCATCGGGCGCGGCAATAGCGGCCACCGGGTTCTCTTCGGTGCTGGCAATTACCTGCCAGCCTGGGGGTAGTTCGGTAACGGCATCGGAGTGGGACATCCACATCTGTAGCTCCCCCTCGAGGCCAGCAAATAAAGGGCCGGTGTGGTGCACCAGGTTGGCCTTGCCGTACTCGCGCCGCCCAGCCCGCTCAACCCTGCCTCCAAAGTACTGGGCCAGGTACTGCATTCCGTAACAGATGCCCAGGACGGGCCAGCCCTGCTCGAGCACCCCTGGCGCGGGGCGCGGACTGTTGGGTTCGAACACCGAGGCTGGCCCCCCTGAAAGAATAAGGGCCTGCGGACGTTCGGCCTGAATGCGCTCCAGGCTAGCCGTTCCCGGCAAAATAACCGAATAGGCCCGCAGCTCGCGGATGCGCCGGGCGATCAAACGGGTGTACTGAGAGCCATAATCGAGGATAACGACGCTCATACAAAGAGCATATCGCCCAAGGCGGTATGCTCCAAACCGTGCGCCTTGCAGCGGGTCTGCTATTGCAGGCTGATGGTGACCCCGCCGGGGTTGGGCACTTCGATGAGCGATTCCACCGGCGCCCGTCCCTGCACCCGAACACGAATGCGGTAGATACCGGGCCGGTCGAAGTCCACGCGCCCGGGCAGTTGGGCTATCTCGGTATTCAACGGCATCTGGGAACCCTCTGGGGCCTCCAAGATAGCCAAGCTTGCACCCGGCCCCGGTGGCTGCAGGCGGAATTCCACCGGATAAACCGCGGTGGCTGCTGGAGAAGGCGTCCTCGAGCGCATCCACCAGCCCAGGCCGGCCAATAGCAGCACCAGTGGGATCAACCATATCCAGAGCGCAACGGTGCGACGGCTGGGCAAGGGGGGCTCCAGCACCTCGAAGGGGGGCTCGAGCCGCTCCTCAATGCGGATGCGGCGCGGCGGCGTGCTGGCTGCAGCCGGCTGGGCCGGCTCGTTCACCTCGACATTGAGGCTTTTGCTATGGGTTTGCTTCTCAGCGTCCGGCGCGTCTTGCGAAGTGGCTTTTGCAGGGCTTTTATCGGGGGTCATTTCGTCTTGCGCCCTCTCACCGCCCACCGCATCCCCCACCCCCTCACCGCCAGCTCGCGCCCTGCGGGCCTCGAGGGGATCAGCATGGGGGCGGCTGGGGTCTTGTGCAGGTGGGCTGGTGCGCACCGCGGCCTGCGGATCAGACGAACTCGACTTCGATGCCGGGGTCTCGCCCTCGAGCTCGAGGCGCTCCAGCAGGGCCGTGTAATCGCGGTGACCGGCCACATAGTCTTCAAGGGCTTCCCGCCAGGGGAGGGCCGGATAAGCCTCACCCGCAAACACCTTTATGGTGTTGAGCAGGCCAGAAAAATCGCGAGCATGCCCAGGGTTAGGCACCCCCACCCCACCCAGCCAGATCCGGCTGCCCCTGGCCCAAATCAGCTCAGGAATCACATACCCTACCGGAATATCCCGCTCTTGCGCCCAGTGGAGTACCGTTACCAACTGTTTACACCACTGCGTCAGGCGGGCTATATCGAGCCGCCCAGCCAGCCAGGCGGTCTTGACCGCCCCCACCGGAATCTCAGCAATCCAGGCGTCCCCCTCCTGGTCTATCCAGGGAAGGGTGTGCGGCATGGATAGTGCTGGAAGCGGTTCGGATATGGGTCTAAAGGCCAGCACATCTATGCCCGTTCGCACATCCTGGCCTTCGAAGGCCTCCATCGCACCTACCCCCGGCAGCACAATGCGCTCCCGTAACAAGTAGTGCCCCAGGCTTTCCATAGATCGCAGTATAACTTGCCTGCCAACCGGGTCACCCGGCCTGGTGTGCTGGACTGGCATCGGATATGTCAGTACGCCAAGCGTGGATTTTAATCCAACAACCTCGCGTTGACACCATATTTTTTTGAATCCTATAATCATGTAGGAAAAATCAACCGTTACCCCCCAAGGGTTCTGCGTTGAAAGGAGCTAGGATGGAGTACAAGGTGACCCTCTCCACCGAAGAAATAGTGCGTGGTCTGAAACACTACCGTCGTATTGCCAAGCAGGATGTTCTTCGGGCCCCGGAGACACCGAACCCCGATATCTTCCGTTTACACGCTGAAGCCCGGCGCGAAATCTATGCCAAACTGGCCGAGGTGGCCGAAAATGAAGGCCCGGATGCGGTTGTAAGTCAGGCCCTCGAGCTGTACCAGCAGCTTCCTTTTGTAACCGGCACGGCTGAAGATATGCACCCGGAGATTAAGGGTCAGGAAAATGCCCTCGAGAACTTCTTCCTGATGATCGGCCTGGATCCCAAAATTCGCCGGGAAGCCCGCAAGGCACGCAAACCCTTACAATAACGGCGCTGGGTAGGGGTACGGGGAATGCCCGCACCCCGGGTTTCTTCTCTCTGTCTTGCCTCTTGCCATGAACCTCGAACTGCTCGCTGCTCAAGCCAAAGCCTGCACAGCCTGCGGTCTGGCCCGTCAACGCACGCATGTGGTGTTTGGAGAGGGCAACCCCGACGCCAAGCTCATGATTGTGGGTGAGGGCCCCGGCGAGGACGAAGACTTACAGGGGCGGCCTTTTGTGGGGCGCAGTGGACAACTGCTCGACAAAATCCTCGAGGCCGCCGGTATCCCTCGAGCCAGCATCTACATCGCCAACATCGTCAAGTGCCGGCCACCGGGGAACCGCGCGCCCGAGCCCTTAGAGGCCAAAACCTGCACCTCGCTCTGGCTGGTCAAGCAGATCCAGCTCGTCAAACCCCAGATCATCATCCCGCTGGGCGCCACCGCGCTGGAGTTCTTTGCGGGCGAAAAGCTCTCCATCACCAAAGCCCGTGGCAAGTTCTTTGAATGGCAGGGCATCCGGATTTTTCCCATGTTCCACCCGGCCTACCTGTTGCGCAACCCCTCCCGCGAAGCCGGCAGCCCTAAACACCTCACCTGGCAGGACATCCAACTGGTCAAAAAAACCCTGGACGAGCTCGGGCCCAAACAGGGGATCGAGATCAAAACCGTGAGCCAGGAGTCGCTTTTTTAAGAGCACCCAGCCTCCCACCCCCCTTTCCCAATGCCTTTTTCGCGAGCCGGCTTCCTTCACCTTGTGGTGGTGTACCTGGTCTGGAGCAGCACCTACCTGGCCTTCAAAATTGGCCTCCTGAACGGATTTGAGCCCTTCTGGATGGGCGCTACCCGGTTTATCCCGGCGGCTTTGCTGCTGCTCCTGTATGCCCGCTGGCGTGGCTGGCAAATACGGCCCAGCCGCCCTATGCTGGGCAAGCTGGCGCTTTCGGGCAGCCTGCTCTGGCTGGGCGGCAACGGCTTAATTCTCGTGGCGACCCAGCATGTCCCCTCGGGATACGTCGCTTTGATGATCGCCACCACCCCCATCTGGGCGGCCACGCTCGAGGGCTTGCTGGATCGAAAACGGCCCTCGGGGCTCCTAGTGCTGGGACTGCTTATAGGTCTGCTGGGCATCCTGGCCCTCAACGTACCCAAGCTGAGCACCGGCACCCCCACCAACCTGCTGGCCTTCTCGCTGCTCCTGATTTCACCGCTGATGTGGTCCAGCGGCACCATCTACACCCAGCGCCACATCACCAACCTGCAGCCGGTGGTGGTCTCGAGCTACCAGCAGCTCTTTGGTGGGCTGGGCTTCCTGATTCTTTCGATCGCACTGGGTGAGCCCTGGCACACCCCCACCCTTTTGGGCTGGGCCAGCAACCTGTACCTGATCGTCTTTGGCTCTCTGATTGCCTACACCTCGTACATCCTGGCGGTGCGTCTGCTGCCCCTCAGCCTGGTGACCACCTACGCCTATGTGAACCCGGTGATCGCCCTGCTTTTGGGCTGGCTTTTTCTACGGGAGCCCCTGGGCATCTGGAACGGGATTGGCGGCGCTCTGGTGCTGCTGGGGGTAGGGCTGGTCTTCCGCAGCCGCCTACAACCCGCCGCCCAGCCCACCCTTTGAACACTGGGCGGCCTGGGTGAGGGCTTGATTACACAAAGCCACCCCGGCGGGCTAATGCTTAAAGTGGCGCGAGCCGGTAAAGACCATGGCGATGCCCAGCTCGTTGCAGGCGGCGATCACCTCTTCATCGCGCTTAGCGCCACCGGGCTGCACGATGGCCGTAACCCCTGCGGCGGCGGCCGCCCGCACCACATCGTCGAAGGGGAAGAAGGCCTCGGAGGCCAGCACCGCCCCCCGGGCCCGCTCACCTGCGTTCTGGATGGCACGCTCGGCGGCCCAGATACGGCTCACCGCCCCCGTACCCAGCCCCACCGTGACCCCATCCTTGGCCAGCACCACGTTGTTGGAGCGGGTGTGTTTGCCCACATACCAGGCAAACTTGAGATCCAGTAGCTCCTGGGCCGTGGGGATGCGCTCGGTTACGTAGCGCAGGCTAAGCTCCTCCCAGCGCCGCTTGTCCCGATCCTGCACCAGGAAACCCCCCACCAGCGGGCGGACTTCCCTTTGGTCGGCGTCTTGTGAGGCCGCGACCAGCACCCGCAGGTCGGGCTTTTTGCTGCGGAACCACTCGAGGGCCTCCGGGCTTACCTCGGGGGCAATCAGCACCTCGAGGAAGGTTCCACGGGTGGCCATGGCGGTCTCGAGGTCCACCGGGCGGTTGAAGGCCACCACCCCCCCAAACACCGAGAGGGTATCGGCATCACGGGCACGCTCCCAGGCGGTTTTGGGATCGTCGGCCAGGGCCACCCCACAGGGGTTGGCGTGTTTGACGGCCACACAGGCCGGCAGCTCGAACTCGCTCACCAGGGCCCAGGCCGCATCGGCGTCGGCATAGTTATTGAAGCCCATGGGCTTGCCGGCCAGCACCCGGGCGTGGAGCACCGGGCCCCGCTGGCCCTCGAGGGCATACAAGGCCGCTTCCTGGTGGGGGTTCTCCCCATAGCGCAGCTCCACCGGCAGGCGCTCGAGGCTCAGAAGCTGGGTCTGGGGAAACTTCTCGTAAGCCAAGAACTCGGCGATGGCCGCGTCGTAGGCAGCGGTATGAGCAAAGGCTTTATACGCCAGCCTGCGGCGAAACTCACTGCTGACGCCGGTGCGCAAGGCCTGCAGCACCTCGGGGTAGTCGGCCGGGTCACACACCGGCAACACCGCCTCGTGGTTCTTGGCCGCGGCCCGTAGCATGGCCGGCCCCCCGATGTCGATGTTCTCGAGGCACTCCTCAAATGAAGCCCCACGCGCCAGGGTCTCCCGGAACGGATACAGGTTGACGCAGAGCAGGTCAATCCGGGGAATGCCCTGGGCCTGCAACTGGGCCTCGTGCGCGGGGCGCTTGGTCGCTAGCAAACCGGCGTGGATGCGGGGGTGCAGGGTCTTGACCCGCCCGTCCAGAATCTCGGGAAAGCCCGTCACCTCGGAGACATACACCACCTCCAGCCCCGCCGCCTGTAGGGTTTTGTGGGTTCCGCCGGTAGAGACCAGCTCAAAGCCCAGCTCCAGCAAACCCTGTGCAAACTCCACCAGACCTGCCTTGTTCGACACCGACAAAAGCGCGCGCATACGGCAGAATCATACCCTTCAAAAAGCCCCCTTTTGAAATCCGCCGGGGTAATGGCACCTTTACAACGGTTTACTGGCCCAGATGGGGCTAAACTGAATCCATGAGCGCATCCATTTATGAAGCCATCAAGAAGGAGATTGTCGAGGCCATGAAGCGCGGCGACACCGCCACCCGCGACTACGCCCGGGTGGTCAAGGCCGAGCTCGACCGCAAGGGCGATGGCAGACCCCTGCCCGATGCCGACGCGGTTAAAATTCTCAAAGCCCTGCGGGTTACCGCCGAGGAAAACCAGAACCCTTTCGAGGTGGCCTTTCTGGACAAGTTCCTACCAAAGGAGCTGAGCGAGGCCGAGATCGAAGCCTGGATCAGGGCCAACGTAGACTTCGCCTCGCTCAAGTCGCCCATGGCCGCCATCGGAATCGTGACCAAAGCCCTGGGCCCCGCCGCCCCGGGGGATCGGGTGAAAAAAGTGGTGGAGAAACTGGTATCCCGGTCGTAGCCGCCCATCTGCTACAATAAGGGCTTGGGAAGAGGGCGCAGCCGCTGGTGGCAACACCAGAGGAAAGTCCGGGCAGCACAGGGCATGATGCCAGCTAACGGCTGGGCGGGGTAACCCGACGGAATAGTGCAACAGAAAGCAGACGGCCCTCGCCCCAAAGCGAGCGGTCAAGGTGAAACGGTGCGGTAAGAGCGCACCAGTGCCCCTGGTAACAGGGGCAGCTAGGCAAACCCCATCTGCTGCAAGTCCCACGTCCCGCTTAGGCGGGGCGACACGCTAGGGAGAACTGACCCGGTTCGCTACGACCTGCGGTAGGGACGCTTGAGGTGAGCGGCGACGCTCATCCCAGAGAGATGGCTGCGGAAACAGAACCCGGCTTACTCCTCTTCCCAACCTCGACCTTTCTGGCCGACCCCTGACCTTGATAGGTTGGGGGTCGGCTTTTGCACATCCAGCCCAGTCCTTCTTACGGTTCCTCGAGTATTAAGACAACACCCCAAAGGCTCGGCTCCAGGCGGCCGCAGCAGCGATGTACGGCTGGGCAATAGCATTTTTATCGTCCAGGACAGCGTCTGTGAGCCATGGCCGTGGCAGGGTGTGCCGGGTGGGAATCTCGCCCATTTTGGACACCGAAGGTGGGAAAAAGTGGGAAGTAGGTGGGAGATAGTGGTAAAAAGTGGGGATAGCGTGGTACATTACAGTCTAGAACAGCACCTCCGGTGGGAAACGCTCGTGGGGAGACGGGCTCAACAATCGAAACAGCGCAGGAGAACGCGGAATGCCCTTCGGTGAATACCAGTATAGCCTCGATGACAAGGGTAGGGTGGTGATTCCACAGCCCTTCCGCTCGTTTATCGAGGATGGGGTGGTGATCACCCGGGGCCTCGAGGGCTGTCTCTACATGTACCCCCTGCTGGCCTGGAGCAATATCGAGCGCCAGCTACAGAACGTTCCGCTCATCGACCGGGAAGCCCAGGAGCTGGTGCGCTTCTTATACTCGGGGGCTCATAAAACCCAGATGGACAACGCCTCGAGGGTGACCATTCCTCCACCTTTGCGCAAGTTTGCCGGCCTCGAGGACACCAACGAAGCCGTGGTGGTGGGCGCACCCACCCGCTTAGAGCTTTGGAGCGAGCAGCGCTGGTGGGCCGCCATCACCAAGTTTGTAGAGAATCCCACCACCCCCGAAGCCCTGCGCGGCCTGATTGGATGAACCATGTATGCGAACCTTTGTCAGACCTTCTCTATCCGGCCCCGCACCCGGTCGGAGGGAGGCGGCATGAACCACACCCCGGTGCTCTACCACGAGGCCCTGGACTGGCTTTCGATTCGGCCGGGCGGCCTGTATGTGGACGCCACCCTGGGGGGGGCCGGCCATACCCGCGGCATTCTGGAGCGGGGGGGCCAGGTGGTGGCATTTGATCAAGATCCGGCCGCCATCGCCCGGGCACAGGCTTTGGGCTTACCCAACCTAACGCTCATTCAGGCCAATTTCCGCGAGCTGGTGCCCGAACTCGCCAAGCGCGGTACCCCGCAGGTGGACGGTCTGCTGGCCGACCTGGGGGTCTCGAGCTTCCACCTCGACGATGCCGGTCGGGGTTTCAGCTACCAACACGAAGGCCCCCTGGACATGCGCATGGGCCAGGGTGAGCTCACCGCCCACGAAGTGGTTAACACTTACCCGGAAGAAGCCCTGGCCGAAATTCTGTTCCGCTACGGCGAAGAGCCGCGCGCCCGCCGTATTGCCCGCTTTATTGTGGAGCACCGCCCCATCCACACCACCACCCAGCTAGCCGAGGTGATCCGCCGGGCCACCGGCTTCCGCTCGGCAGGCCATCCGGCCCGCAAAAGCTTCCAGGCACTGCGAATTTACATCAACGACGAGCTGGGCGCCCTGGAGCAACTCTTACGCAGCGCCGAGGCGGTGCTCAAGCCCGGCGGCAGGCTGGTGGTCATCAGCTTCCACTCACTCGAAGACCGCCTGGTCAAACATTTTCTGCGTGAGTCTACCGCGCTGCGTTCCCTTACCAAAAAACCCATCGTGCCCTCTGAGGCCGAGCAACGGGAAAACCCTCGAGCCCGAAGTGCCAAGATGCGCGTGGCCGAGCGCATAGACGGAGGCAACCCATGAAAACGGTATTGCGGTGGGGCATGGTGTATTTGCTGCTGCTGACCGGGCTGACCGCATTGGGGCATTACAATCAACAGCTCAACGCAAACCTGGCCGCTCTGGAACAGAAAGAAGCGGACTTACAGCAAAAGGAGACCCGGCTGCTATTGCAGCGCTACCAGCTCACCGCCCCCCTGGCCTTGCGGGCCTGGGCCGAGGCCAACGGCTTTATCCCCATGAGTCTGGGCCGCTGGGTGCGGCCAGAAAGGAGCACCCCTTGAACCAACTGGGCACCCACGAGCAGGCCACCCTTAACCGAGGCTGGGTGGTGCTATTGGCCATAGTGGCTTTTATGCTGGGGCTGGGGTATGGCTTTTATATCCTGTGGCACAACGCCCCAAGCCTGCTGCTACGCCCCCCTACTGCCCAAGCCGCACCAGCGGTTCGCGGCCGTCTGGAGGCCGCCGATGGAACCCCCCTAGCCCTGAGCACGCCCCAGGAGACCCGGCTGTATCCACTGGGACTCTCAGCAACCCAGTTGGTCGGTTTTGGCGAGCGCAGCGGGGGCAAGGGGCTTTCGGGCCTCGAGCTCGATCTGGAGCCCCTGCTGGCCCAGGGCCAGAACCTGCGCCTGACCATCGACCCCCAGGTGCAGGCCATCGCCGAGCAGGCCTTGTGGAAGGGCCTCGAGGCGGCCAAAGCCGACTGGGGTACGGCGGTGGTTATGGAAAGCCAGACCGGCCGACTTTTAGCGGTGGCCAATGGCCCAGCCTTCGACCCCACGGCCCCCCGGGGCGATATTCGCAAGGACATCGCCTGGCGCAACCACGCTTTTATGTATGCGCTCGAGCCGGGCTCAACCATCAAAGCCCTGACCGCTGCCGTGCTGCTGGAAGAAAACGTGGCCCGGCTGGACACCAAGGTCTATGCCCCCATGAGCCGGCGCGTGGCTGGCTGGACGATCAACGACGTGGTACGGCACCCCGAGACCCTCACCCTGAGCGAGGTGCTCAAGTACTCCTCGAATGTGGGCATCACCACCCTGGCCGAGCGAATTCCACCCAAGACCCTATTCGATTTCTTCAAGCAGCTACACTTTCTGGATGACCAGCTTCTTCCACCGTTGTCCTACCAGCCGCCAATTGCGGTGCAGATAGCCGCCCCCCAGGTGCGCCCTATACAGCGCTGGGGGCCTGCCGAGTACGCCAATGCCACCTTTGGGCAGGGTTTTCTGATTACCCCCCTGCACCTAACCGCTGCCTACAACGCCCTGGCCGCCGATGGTGTCTACCGCCAGCCCATCCTGTTCGAGGGCAACACCTCGCAAAGCAAGGCGGTCTTCCGACCGCAGGTGGCCCGTGCAATCCGCCAGGCCCTCACCCAGGGCATAACCGAGAACGCCAAGCTCCGCGGCTACACCCTGGGCGGCAAAACCGGTACCGCCCAGGTGGTGGTGAATGGCCGCTACAGCAGCAGTGTGTACACTGCCCTGTTCGCCGGCTTCATCCCCTCCGATACCCCACGCGTGACCGTGGTGGTCGCGCTGTACCATCCCAAGGGCAGCCGCATCCACGGAGCCCAGGTGGCCGCCCCCATCTACCGCGAGATTGCGGCCCGGCTCTTCGCGCTCTGGGGCGTTCCACCCCAGCCGCAGTTGGAAGCCTCGCCCAATACCAGTAAACTGGTTCATTGATGTGCATCTTGTGTATGTTGAGCAAAACACTCATATGGGCTTATGGTACCGTCCAACACTCCTAAGGAACTCCGCCCTGAATGGGTGGCCAGTCTGACCGGCGGCCAGGTGCACCCCGGTGCCTCGGTGGCCCACGACCTGCACTGGGACTCCCGCCAGGTTGGCCCGGGGGTGGCCTTTTTCGCCCTGCCGGGCGCCCGAACGCATGGGCGCGAGTTCGGTCAGCAGGCTGTGCAAGCCGGCGCCGCTTTCGTGGTCAGCGACCTGAACCACCCCGGTGCGGTGCAGGTGGCCAGGCCTGAGCGGGCCTTGCTGGCGGTTGGGCGGGCCTTGCGGGATCAGTTCAGGGGAAGCGTGCTGGCGGTAGGC
>Ga0209479_1001794_pt1 | contig 18239 bp, 20 predicted proteins | sample DewCreD2012metaG_2_FD_184112 | JGI IMG/M metagenome (GOLD analysis project Ga0209479, IMG submission 184112) | Hot spring sediment bacterial and archeal communities from British Columbia, Canada, to study Microbial Dark Matter (Phase II) - Dewar... ...
AAGGGCATCTGCCTCATCAAACACTAAGACACAATCCTCTTTCTTCGCCTGTTCAAATACCAAAACAAGGCTCTTTTCTGATTCACCAACCCAGCTATTAAGTATTCCGGCATAATTGGCAATACCAATCTTTTTATCTAAATAATGGGCGATAGCCTCACAGGTCGCGGTCTTGCCGGTCCCTGAAGGACCATAGAAGAGCATAGTGATAGCCTTGCCATATTTTATTGTCTCATCCAGACCCCAGTTTTTAAAGATGGAATCCCTGCTCTTTGCCTGGTATAGTAACCTCATAATCTCCCTTTTCTTATCAGGATCAAGCACAATCTGGTCAAGAGTAAGCACGGGTTCATGCACCTCAAGGGGTGATATCTCCTGCTCCTCTCGCTTAAAAAGTCTTCGCATCCAGTTAGGACTCTCTACTTTCTCTTCTAAATTGATTTTTCCTTTACCAACCACCTGTGTTATAACCTCTGAAGAAAAAGTAAAATCTGCCTCAAAAAGTATGTTTGAATGGGCATAGTCAACAACTTTAATAAGTTTTTTCTTTAGAAGAATCTCAAATAATCTATTTTTCTCAAAAAACTGTCCTGTGCTCTATCCAAGGAGTTGCAATAAATGCCTTCCTGAATACCCATCACGGTCTTTCTCTGCAATTTCAAAAAACATCAACAAAAGAACATACTTTTGCTCATTAGTTAATCTATGCTTCTGGGCTAAATCTTCAAAGGGAATGACAGTGCCATAACTCTGTGCCTTTTCAACAATCTTTGTCAGTTTTTTTCATATTGCTTTATCAATTTATTAATATGCCTTAGTCTATTTTTATAATATTTGACATCCTTGCCACCTTTATCAAATTCAAACTCACCATCTTGAATACGCTCAAATATCCCCATACGGGTATGAAAAAGCCGAAAGAGTTTATGAGCAACCTCCAGATATTTTGTATTTAGCCTTCCATTTTGTCTATTAGACATAAAACCTCCTTTCACTCCTTTTCCCCTTTCCCTTTGATAGAAGGTAAGGGTGAAGGGTAGTTTATTTAATTAACCTCAATCACATCCGGCTCTTCGGTCGCAGGAAATGGGAAGTTTATCAACAGAACAGATGTCTCTTTAGGCAGATTAAGATTATGATAATAATGCTTTGCCTGGGCAACCTCCTTAAGTTTTTCTGGCGGGGTGGCATAGATATCCTTTGCCACCTCTATTAATTCGTTTTTTAAGGTCTTCATAATTACCTCCTTTTCCTATTATTATTATTCGGAAAAATCCAAAAAATTTTTACTAATAAGGGATATTAATACCCCATACATATATATTTCCAGAACAAGATAATTTATTCCAGGAATAAATATTCCTTTCAATAAGACCTCCATTTTTTAACCTCTTTTACCCCATTTTTCTTCTATAAAAATAAAAAAGTCCCGAAAAATCGGAACTTATTATCAAATATAAATTTCAAAAATCTCTAAACCTTAACCTATAATATTATATGCAAATTTCTCCTTTTGTCAAGGGGGAAATGCAAATGAAAATCCAGAATTCCCAAAAGTTATGAAATTTCAAGACTTTTATATTTCTATATCAAAATACCAGCACATTACTGTCACAAAAGAACAAAACTGCCGAAATTTAATAAGGTTTTTACATTAAGGTATAATTACGTCAACGTAGTAGCGCAACTTCTCTCGCGTAAACCAATTTAACCAATATTAATATGTGCCTGTCCCCTTTTTGCCCTCCCAAAATATTAATTTCTCATTTTAACATTTAGTCAATTGACAAAATGATAAAATGTGAATGAGAAATAAAACAATATTTTTATAGGTAGAGCAAAACTCCAGCCGTGCATTCAGAAAAACAAAAAATTGAAAAAGTAGCCTGTCCTTTTTTCAATCCTCTTGATTTTTATGTAAATAAAGATATAATTTAATGTATGAAGAAGAAAATTGATAAAGAGATAATTTTCATTGTTGAAGAGTCTCTTGATGGAGGATATGAAGCACGCGCCTTAGGATATTCCATTTTTACTGAAGCCGAAACACTGGAAGAACTACGTTTGGCGATAAAAGATGCAGTTAAGTGCCATTTTCCTAAGGGTAAAGTGCCACCTATTATCAGGATGCATATTGTAAAAGATGAATTAATTCCGGTATGAAATTACCCCGGGATTTAGGTGACGAAGAACTTGCCAAAATTCTTGCAAAATATGGTTTTCGTATCACCCGTCAGACTGGTAGTCATATAAGACTTACAACATTATTAAAAGGCGAATCCCATATAACAATTCCCAAACGCAAAGTCCTGAAGGTTGGAACATTAAACAATATTTTAACTCACATTTCACAATATTTGGAAAAAGATAAACAGAGTCTTTATAGACGAATTGTTTAGCAGTGATTAATCAATAGTGTCGTATCAATAGACATCATCCCAATGATTATTGACATCTTTGGCGAGATGAAGATAATTACAAATGCCTGGAGGATACCTTGAAAAACAAATGGATGGATTGGATGTTTAAAAAGATTGAAGAAGCCAAAAAGCGATATCATCAGCGTGAAAAGCGGAAAGTTAAGAGAGAATTACTTAAGAAGCATCAAGCTAATATTGAAAAAAGATTATCCTGGATTAACTACTATTATAAATTATTAGACGAAGGTAATAAAACCGCCAAGACAGCTGTTTGCAATAGATTTGATATTGATTACAAAACCTTTAACTTTTGGTTAAAGCGTTATGAAGAAAATGGGTGTAGTTCTTTGTCTCTTATCGATTTACCAAAACGGCCAAAGAATATAAAATTTAAGGTGCCCTTCTGGGCTGAGGTCTTGGTTGTTTTGGTTCGGGTAATCAGGGGGCTGGGTGCTGAGGCATTAGCTGCTGAATTTAAGCACCGTGGGATTTTTAATATTAGTCATCAAGGGGTGCGTAATATCTTTGTCCGTTATGGTTTGAATCATATTAAGCGTTTGAAGAAAAAACCTATCCAGCGTTATGAGCGGGGTAAGCCCAATGAGTTATGGCATATTGATATAAAAGGTCCATTCTGGATTAAAGGTGTTGGGAAGATTTAACACGATTGGAATTATTGATGACTATTCCCGGTATATTGTCTCTTGTGAATTGAGGATGGACCAGGAGATGGAGACGGTGATTGCCGAGTTAAAAGCGGCGATTGCAAAATATGGTGAACCTTTAGAGATTATCAATGACAATGGTTTACAATTTGTGAGTCTTCAAGAGGGTTGTTTAAATGGTTTTCAGAAGTTGCTTAATGAGTTGGGTATAAAGCAGATTCGTTGTCGGGTGCATACGCTGGAGACGAATGGTAAGATTGAACGGTTTTGGAAGACCTTAGAAGTGGAATGTCTTTCCTGGTATTATTTTACCTCGTTAGAGGAGGTTCAGGCGAAGGTAAAAGAGTTTGTTAATAACTATAATCATCATCGGTTGAGCAAGGCTTTAGGTTGGCTGCCGCCGGTTGAGCGGTATTTTGGGGAGAGAGTGAGTGATAAGGGGTTTAAGAATTTTTGGGGATTAGAGCATTTGGAGGCGGTAGATAAGGAACTGAAAGGTGGCAAATTTACTATGGAGGATAAGAATTTTAGCATGGTTCAGGAGGTGGTGTTAACCTACAGGCAAGTAGCTTAAAGAAGTACTTGACATATTCAGTATTTTGGAAATAATGTTACACTTGCTCTTTGAAAACTGATTCTTAAGAATGTCCTCCTGAATTTATTTCAGGAGAAGCGATAACAGAAGTGGCTGGGCATCTGTTCCTGTTTTTTTGTCCGCCAAACTGTTTGGCGGACTTTTCAGGAACTTGGATAAAAATAAAAAAATATTACCCGGAAACAATCTCCGTAATAAGGTCAATAAAGTCCTATCTTGGATGCCCTAAATACAATCCTTAAAAATTTTTGGATTGTAGTAGGAGGATGTCTATTGATACGACAAGATAAAGATGATGAACTTAAGAACTACAACCCCACCTATGAAGAATGCTGTGGAGTGAAGATTTATTCTGGGAAAGGTAATTTCATACGAGGAAAAAAATCGCATATCTGTAAGGTAGCGGTCCTTAATCTAGTTGATATTTTGGAGGCCAAAAATAAGAATGATACGATTGACATTGAGACACTAACCAAGTTATTGGAAAGGTGCATTGAGATTGTGCTCCAATAATATTCAAGATTGATTAACAGGGGTACGCAGATATTCAAACGCTGGGATATTAGAATCAAATAAAAAAATGCTAACAAAACGGTGTCCATCATGTAGAGAAAAGATACCCGATAAAGTAGTATTTTGTCCGCATTGCGGATATTCATTTAAAGCAGAAAAAAAGAAAAACAAGTATAGTGGTTGTGTCATCCTTATCGCAATACTAGCCTTATTGGTTTACATAGCATCGGTATTTATTTGTTTACCTGGGCTATTAATTACCCAATTTATATTTGGTATCTCATTAAAGATGGGTAATTTTTGGTTATTAGGGGTGGTTTTTTCTGGAGCAATATATGGTATATTATACTTGATTTCAAAAGACCCATCAATGGCAGGTAAAGTATATCTGGGTATATGCATTGTTCTCCTTATGTGCACCTATCCATTGTATCGGTGCGACTCTCTTTTTTATAAAAAACTCATATACAATACTTGGTATTGGGAATTTATAGAGCCGATAAGAAAAGATTTTGCAAGAGAATTTGAAAAACTTAAAGTCTTGAAAGAACCACCAATATTTGGTTTTGTAAATGCAAAAAGTGCCAATGTCCGAAAAGGACCTGGTATGGAAAATGAAGTAATCACTACATTGCACAAAGGTTATAAAGTAAGAATTCTAATACCGCAAGACGACTGGATTTTAATCCAATATGATTCTATTTATGAAGGCTGGATGCATAAATCGCTTTTAAAACTGAAAGATTCTTTAGAGACCAAAATAAAATGAGGTGATTTAAAATGATGTTTTGCCAGAAAAAAATCAAAATAAAAAGTAGCCCGCCTTTTATATTTTCTTCCACAATGAATCCTCGTTTTACTCATAAGGATTTTCATCACCGGGGACAATTTTAACTATCTCTTTACGCCGATTCCAGATTTCCTGGAGCATCTGGGCAAAGGTGAGATCTTTTTTATCAAAGATGGCAAAGATGGGCGCAGATACGACAATGCCATCACTCATTTTTAACATATCCGATAAGGAAAAATTTCCAATGTCATAGAGATATAACGGAATATTCCCCTGCCAGACTTATGTCGTTAGCATTAACCGCTCATTGTCATCATTGTATTTCCCGGCATAATAATCATCAAAATTAAAATCTTCAGAAATTATTTCCCAACTACGGGAGGTAAAATTCACTTCGTATTTCATATCACCTCATATATGTTATATGTAAAAATTGAAATTTGTCAAGATACAATGAAGACAAAGAAGAAGACAGGATGGTTTTTTTCTTTGTCTATATTGTTGTCGCTCATTAGTTTGAAGTCGCACAATTCCACTTCGTAAGTAAAAGGAAGTTTCAGGAAGTTTCTACTGGAGTAGTGAAACCTGTTTCGCACTAATAACACCACCCCACTCTTAAGTGGTTTTTTTAATGGAATAATAAGCGCTGTCTCGTGCAGATACTACAAATTTTAAGAAACATATCGACATTTCAATATTTAAACAATTAAATAATTGTTTAAGTGTCTAATTGTAGGAAGAACGGATAAATTTTGTAACAAAATGGTTAAGAGCCAAAAAGATAACCATTGACAAACAGGTGGTTGGTAATATAATACATTATGAATAGGGCTTGCTATCGAATTTCAGCAGTGAATAGAACAATCCTGGAAAGAAAGAACACTGCTCTCATCATTTCTGCAGTATTGTTCCTCTGGCTAAGTAACATCTATGCATATTTTGATGAACAAGAACCGGCTTTGGCACCTTTGACATTATGGACATCCGATGTTCTGAGAGAGGGTGAGGTCTTTTTCTGTCCATGGGGATGGACTGCGGCCGGTATAAGCGATCGCGTGACATTAGAATGGGACTGGAAACTGGCGCTGGTCTTGTGTCCTGCCGGTTATATTAAAATGAATTGCCTGCGCAATAAAAACTTCGGCCTCTCAATAGATATTCTCGATTATTATATAAGGCCACATCACTTGTCGATACGGTTGAGGACCTATTCCCAGGGTATGATTATGTTGGTTACAAGGTTTCCGGGAATATGGGATGGCTGCACGCGACCGCGACCAGGAACATTACTCCAAAATTCAGGGTTCACGCGACCACAGGGGTGTCATATCACCATTATTATAAACTGTGGCGAAAAGATCCCCTGCCCCGGCTCGAAGTGGAGCGCACCGACGCTTTCAGTCCTGACCTGTGGTTCGGACTGGATTACAAGTATAATAGGATGTTCCGATTCCTCGGCATAGTTCTCTACGGCAACTCCTTCGGATTCTGGGATCAGGTCCCGCGCAAGCTCCAATTGATTGCCGGGGTCAACATGGCGCCTTTTCCTGACAGCTGGTGGGGCGTTTTTCGCAGGATGCGCTTTGACATTGGCGTGTTCAACACTTATTTCTTAGAGGTCGAAAAAGAGCAGGGTTGGTTTCCAGCGCTATACCTGTACTGGCAGTTTCAATTATTCTAAATAACGAAGTAGCGCCACTCTTGTCGTTTAAATTCTAATGGCTATAACATAGCATACGAAATATGATGGTTTTGGTTCGAAAGTGCGATTTGGTGTTCGGGGCGTGGCAACGACATCGGGATGGTTTAGTATTAGAAACTGTATTTTACCTTCAGGAAGACCTCGTCGTCTTCTTTCATCATACCAAAGTTTGTCCCTTCTTTTCCATCAATGAGCCGGAGTCCAATTGATAGTTCGCAATCCTCAACCGGCTTGTATGATACTTCAGGCATATAGACAAATGCATAGTTATCTTTAATATCCGAGAAATCCTTTATCTCCAATCCACCACTTAAAGGCATCAGTTTCAACCGTTCCTCAAGGAGTTTCCATTCCAGTCCTGCGAGCAGATAATCCTCTATCTCTTCATTTCTTTCATAAAAGAATCCGTGTGCATACTGGAGATTGATATAAATTCCATTCTTGAATGTATAATCAGTGCCGATGACATATTTTGCATAGGGTTTTTTATCAAGGATGAGTGAATCAATCACACTCATACCGAGCTGGGACATATCAATCCTGTAGTTTATACTCTCAGGAAAGAAGAGCGCACATTCAGCCCATATCCCAATATCCTTTATTGCACCGGCAAAATCAAATCCTATCATCTGCATCTCTGGAAAGGAGAGTGTATTATAGATATTTACCTCACCGGACATCCCTGCAGGAACGATTGTAGTATTGGTTAAGATTGGAATACCATCCCTTATACTGGCGTAACTCAAGGAAAAGTCAAGACCAAAGAGATTCTTTTTTAACCTCACACCATTGAGGGAATTTTCTATTGCATAATCAGGCATAGCAATTGAGTTGGTGATATTCAAGGGTATTAGCCCGGGCGGAAGATTTATCTCTGAATTCTTTGTATTAAACCAATCTTCCTGAGGTAGAACCGCAGGTGTGAACCGGGGAATGAAGATATAGGATAGGTTAAAATCTTTCACATAACCATCAATCTTGATACCATTGGACGAGAGGTGCCTGCCAAAGTCCCAGATATCTTCAAGGTCAAGGGGATTTATATTATCCGTGGGATTTATTTTATCTGCAGTTCCCCAGGCGATACGCTGACGTCCGATGCGGATGTCGAAGTTTTTCAGAGGAAATTTTAAAATATCTATGTATGCCTCTCTGATATCAAGATTGAAGGGTGTGATTTTTTCTTTTGAATACAGGTCAGAGAGGTTTGTGATATATGGTAATCCGAATGAACGGAGCCAGATTTCGCTGTGGAATTTCAGGTTTTCTGAGATTGTCTGTTCAGGGCTCAGACTGAGACGATATTCTTCAAAAGAAAGTGGATAATCTTCTTTTAGAAAGAGGCGATGGTCAGTTGAAAGGTATCCAGACCAATCAAGGCTGAACCCAATGTTTATAAACATAACGAATGCAAGTATTTTTATGGTTTTTATTTTTGCCATTTTGACCTCCTTTCACCCCCTCCTTATTCCTCCCCCTTCAAAGGGGGAGGGTAAGGAAGGGGGTGTTTCATTTTGATCTCCTTTAACATATCATAAAAATAGGGCAATTGGAGGCAATTGGGGGCAATTGAGGGCAATTGATTGTTTTATGGTTAGATGGTTCCATAGTTAATAACCATTAAACAATTTAACCATATAACTATCCAACTATTTCTATTCCATTTTCCTATTTACTGAGATTCCTTTCGGTAAAGATGTCATCACCAAGACCGGTATCAAGTTTAACTTCTTCCATCGCCATTTCGGTTTTATTTCCGCTGCGCAGGTCCTGCATCAGGTAATTCTTCGGAATTATATAGTCCTTTATCCTCTCGGTCCTGGTGACTTCCATTATCTTTATCATCTCACCCTTTTTATTAAAATACTCTGCCTTTATTGGAAAGAAGTCGCTTTTGCGCACATAGAGATTCATCTTTGAATATTCTGATACAATCCCTGATTTAGGGGTCAATTCAAGGACATAAAAATCCTTTTCTTCTTTAAGTATCTCTGGGTTCCATTTATCCGAGTAGTTCTTTGCCTCAAGGTCTTCATAGGTAAAGTCTGTTCCGACAAATTTCTGATTCTTCACATGGGCAGCAATACGCCTGGTCTTCTTGTAGGCAGGAAGATAGACATACATAATATCATCGGGTAAAGATAGAAATCCTATCCCTTTCTGGTCTGCGGGTGAGATGACCTTTACCAGCCTTTTGTTATTTGCCTTTTGATACATCTGGACCTCACGATTCTTTGTATCACCATTCTTATTGATGATATTTATCTTCATCAAGGCAGAAAGGTCCTTTGGTGCAGTTAGGACATCATCAACCCTGAGCAGAATCTTCTGGGCATCAAGATTCTGCTCAGCATTTGTAATCTGTAGCATAATGAGAAAGATGAAAAAGAGCTTCATTTTGACCTCCTTTCACATATCATAAAAATAAAGCAATTGGGGCAATTGAGGGCAATTGGCGGCAATTGGGGGCAATCATTCAAATTATCCCGGTTAGAAACCACTCCTACAATTGCCTTAATTTGCCTCATTTTGTCCTTTCTTTTAACAAGATTATCGCGGGCACAAGGGTAGTCGCACCAAACCCTGAACTCAACATCGTTATGCCTAACAATATTCCGAATCTTGTGATGGGAACGAGATTTGAAAAGATTAGAACCAGAAACCCAAGCATCACAGTGAAGACATTGACCATAATTGCGCTTCCGGTATATTTTATTGTATTAAGGACTGCCGTTTCTGAATTTTTATTTTTCCTTTCATAATAATAGCGATTCAGAAAATGGATTGAGTAGTCAATGCCAATTCCAATACAGATACTTCCTACAAGCACAGTTGCCACATCGAGTGGAATCTGCAATATCCCCATTGAGCCGAAGAGCATTGAGAGGCTCAAAAATATTGGAATAATGCCTATCAAACTATTTATCGCAGAACGGGTTAGAAATATAAGGCAGATAAATATTGATATAATCGCAATGACAAGGCTGTATAACTGACTCTTCAAAAGGCTTTTATTAAGATGTTCATAGACAACTGGAGAACCCGTGAATTCAAATTGATAAATATGGTTTTTCCTGAATTTTATATATTCCTGGATTTTTTTGATGACAAATTCACTCTCTTTATTGTATGCACCAGGGGTCATTGCCTGTATCAATCCTTCTGTTTTATCTTCGTTTATGAGTTGTTTTAGGGTTTCTTCTCCTTCAAGCAAGAAATAGAGATTGCTTATTTTTTCTCTGGTATCAGGAATTCTCTTTCCTTCACCCATTGCATCATTCATCTCTTCAATGAGGTCAATGATTGATTGTGGATGGTGAACGCCTTTAAGGGTGTCAAGAAAGTTATGGAGATCCTTCATTGCATTGAGCACTTCGGGTTCCTGCAAATCACCTTTAACAAGAATCTGGACCGGAACTGAACCACCAAAACTTTTTTCCATTATTCCTTCAGTGACCCGGATCGAACTGCCGGGCTTAAAATAATCAAGAAAATCAACCTTTGTTTTTATAAGAGGAATACCTGATAAAAAGCCCAACCCGATGATTGCCCCAAGGATACATACAAGTTTTTTATGGTTTATCACCCAGATACCCATTCTTTCCATCAGGGAATTTATGAATTCAAGATTCTGTTTTTTATTTGTTTTGCTGTATTTGATACTGCCAAGTATCGCCGGGATCAGTGTAATACTTATTACAAATGCGATGAATATACCAAACGATGTGAAGATCCCAAACTGCTGGATCATTATGAGATAAGAACCAAAGATAAAAGAGACAAAACCAATGATGGTTGTTAATGCTGCAAGGAATACAGGGATAATCACCTTTGAAAGGGAATTCTGTGCCTTGAGTTTTGGATCATCTGCTTGCTCCTCAAAAGATTTACAGATGACATGAATTGCATAGGCACTGCCTACAGCGATGAGGATTGCTGGAGTTGTATTGGTTATGACGGTGAGCGGAATCCTTAATAATGCCATAAAGCCGAGCGTCCATAATGTGCTGATTCCAACACTTATAAGTGGCAGAATGATATTCAGCACACTACCGAAACTTAAATAGAGGATTATCAAAATCATCAGGGCAACAAAGGGCATAAGGACTTTCAGGTCCTTGATGATTAAATCATTTATCATATTCAACTGGAATGGCAGCCCGGCAAAATAGGTTTTTATTTCTAAATTTGCATCTTTCACAACCCGCTCAATATCCTTTGCAACCTTTGATTTATCCCCGTCTATTCGGCATATAATCAAAGTCGTCTTTCCATCTTCAGAAACAAGGCGATTGCGGTATATTGTTTTATTCAATGCATAATCTCTTATTCTATTCAAGGTTTCCTGGTCTGGCATATTATCTTCGTCTATTAATTTGCCAATCTCCAAACCTTCTATAGTCTTTTTAATATCAAGAATATTTGTTAAACTTGTGACGTAGGTAATGCCATCAATCTGTTTGAATTGTCGGGTCAAATAATCAATTGATTTTATGGTTTTCAAATTGAATACATCTTCTGCCTGAACTATTACAATCCCCAGACTATTACCACCATATTTTTCACTGATATAATCAAGGAGTTTCACACCAGGGTCGGACTCTGGAAGATAACTCGCCATATCGGCATTGACCTTTATATTTCTTAAACCTATTGCAAATATGATACTCAAAACACATACGAGTCCGATCACCAATGAATGATTTTTGATGATGAATTTAGAAATCTTTTGTTGAGCAGGCATTAGTTCTCCTTTCACCCCCTCCTTATTCCTCCCCCTTCAAAGGGGGAGGGTAAGAGTGGGGGTAATTTATCTCCTTATTGAATTTTTGACTAATAATGTTTTTTGGTCGAAAATTCTGAAAAAAATTTTTATTATTTCTTTAAAATCCCCCGATACAGCATCTCAAGCATTGCCTCGGTCTTTTTTTCCAGTCTGGCAATATCCTCTTCAGTTCCCCAGAGGTATTCAAAACCCTTTAACGCCATCACAAAGTAGTTTGCCGCCAGTGCTGGGTCAGGGATAGAGAATATCCCTTTTTTAATGCCTTCGCGTAAGATATCAAGGATGAGTTTAGTCTCATAACGGTCATAATTCTCACGGAACCGCTGGATGAAGTCGTATTCCTTGAAATATTCTTCGCGGAACGAACTGTAGAAATGGGCAATACGATAAAATACCCTCATCCTGGTGAGGACATAGATGGTCAATTTTTCCTTCGGGTCACTGACCGCAGAGAGGGCATTCTTAATCTCATCCTTTACAACCTGGGCTTCTTTTTCCACGACCGCAAGGAAGATCTCTTCTTTGTTTTTGAAATAGTAATATATTGAACTCTTGCCCTTTCGTGCGGCACGGGCAATGGAATCCATTGTGGTCTTACGATAGCCAAAACGGGCAAAGACATACCTTGCTGAATTAACTATTGCCTCACGCATCGCTCGCTTAGAAACGGTCATAAGCACCACCATTTTGATTTTTCGACCAAAATCGTTTTTTATTCAAATGCATAGCCTATTATAATCAAAAAATGAAAACTGTCAAGGGGTAAATTAATGTGGGGAAATATACTTAAAAGTGTGGAAATTGTTCTTAAAAATAAAAGAAAAATAATAGTTGACAAAACGGGTATTTTATATATAATTTTGCCAAAGGAAGCATTATGAATATTTTGCTTCTTTATCTATTAGGGGCAACAATCATTCCAAGCCCTATCAGGGTTATAAAAGATTGGCAAAGGGCACATCTCGGTCAATTTCATATAAAATCAGATGCGAAATTTCTCAATCCCTGGAACTGGAATTTTACCGGACCGGAGGGCGGTGAGATATTGTGGGTAATCGCCAATCCTAATGCACCAAATCTGGCACTGGCACTCTCTGCCAATGATGTGTGGCGCACTACCGATGGTGGGACAAACTGGAACCTGTGCCTTGAGAATTGTATGCCCCAGGCTGGTGTGATGTGCACACAATCTCGTGGCATCATTATTGATGGCAATGGCACGGTCTGGGCGACTTTGAATGGTGGGGCGGACTGGGCAGAGGTATTATATACCAATGGTTTTCAGTGTGGCAGTTTTGATGTGCCTGACACGGTCGTCTATCTTGTAGATAGTCTTCCACCAAGACTCCTTCGTAGCACAAATTCAGGATTGTCCTGGCAGGTTGTTCAGACATTTAACCAACTTGACTATGTTGATATTGTTGTTCATTCAAAGAGTTCACCAACCACATTCTGGCTCATTGGGCATAAGATGCCTGATGATACACTTGCTTATATATACTATTCACCTTCAGGTAATTTTATTGATACAATCCTTGCAGGTGAGATAACAGATCTCCAGGTGAGTCCTTATAATCCGAATATGATTCTCATCGCCACAGATGCCGGTATTTATCAGGCAACATCACCGTCCGGTCCCTGGACCAGGATGAATGAACCCTATGCATTTGGTCTATTCCAGGCTGTGGATATTGAATTTACTGGAAATGATTCTGTCATTGTATCAAGTTTTTTTCAGCCAGGCATCTTTACCGGTAGAAGGCAGTATGGTGTCTGGTTGTTTAATCGAGTGGAATCAAGGGAGATAGGAACATTTATGGCTCCTGCTGGTGCCGGCACATTCTATTGTGGAAGTATTGGCAAGGGCGTATTCAAATCAATGAATAATGGAACCTCCTGGCAGGTTATGCGCAATAACCTCTATGCCCATGCCCTTATCTCTCCTGGAAATGCAAGTGATATTAATAATACGACTGCTTATTTCATCGGTCTTGGTGGCACCCCTTACAGAACACAGAACTGGGGTGGTTTGTGGGATACCCTTAATGTCAATTTCTTATTGATGGGTTCGGCAATTGAGTTAGCACCGACAAATCCAAATTTTCTAATCGTCTCGGCAATGGATATCCAACTTGCAGGAATGACTCCAAGCATCGGCACGATATTCCGTTCCACAGACAATGGACAGAACTGGGAAAAGGTTGATTCCACTTATCTTGTAAATGACTTTTTGATTACGAGTGACCCGAATATAGTCATTGGTGTGAGCGACCGTATTATTATCCGTTCCACTGCGGGTGGAAACAACTTTATAGAGGTTTTTGAAAAACAGAGTTCCTTCTCAAATCTTGTTGGTCTTGATACAATATTCGTTGCAACCTATGATTCAACATTTGTGAGTTATGACCGGGGTGCAAATTGGACAGGTCTTATTGACCGTGGAGGAGAACTCGCCTATGATAATACCCGTAAACTACTCTTTATTGCAGGCGAACAATTATACAGATACAATTTGAATACCTCAACCTTTGACAGCCTTCCTTATTATCCCATAACTGTTTCGGTATCTCCTAATGGAAATCTATACTTCCTGCACTATGTTTCTCCAAATGTGGTCCTGGTTGCCCGTTCATTTGATGGAGGAAATACAATTGAACAGGAAACATTTCCGATTTCTATCTACTGGTCGGGTGGTCTGCGTGCAGGAAATGCAGGTGTGTTCTATTACCAGCCTGGAAGGGGATTCTGGTGTAGCAATGATATTACCCAGATGATTGGCGAAGAGGCAAAAGCAGGTAATCTTTCAAAACTTATGATACCGACGCTGGTAAGAAAAGGAACAAATCTGAAGATAGAATTTTATGGGAAAAACAAACCTTCTATTTTCATCTTCGATGCCTGTGGACGGGTTGTAAAAGTGCCTTATCAGATTGAAAAAGAATATAAGAGATTTTTTATCCAATGTAAGACAGAAGATTTGAGCAATGGTGTCTATTTTCTGATTTTGAATGACAGCAGAGAAAATTACAGAAAAAAAATTGTAATCTACTAAAAGGAGGAATTATGAATTCCATAATCCTTTGTTTATTCCTGCTCGATCCAAACCCAATGATACCGAATATTTCACCGCTTGCTTACGATTCTTCAAATGTCAGATTCATTGGAAACTGGCCCTTTGGCCCGGCAAATGCAGTAGCACTTGATATGTCCAGAAATCTGGTCTTTCTTGGTGCTGGTGGTGGGATAAACATCATAAACCTATCAAACCCATCAAACCCTGTTGAGGTTGGTCAGATAAAGACCAGGGGTCTGGTTGAAGGATTATATTATTTGAATAACCGAATCTATGTTGCCGGAGGAAAGTATGGGATGGAGATTTGGGATGTCACAAACCCTTCAGCACCATCAAAACTTGGGTATATCATCACCCCTGGGTATGCCCGTGATGTCTTTATCTCGGGCAGTTATGCGTATATTGCTGACTGGACAAATGGATTAAGGATTATAAATATCTCCAATCCTGCAAATCCTGTTGAAGTAGGATACTGGGATAATGATCCAGGGCTAACGATGGCAGTCTTTGTCAGCGGCAATTATGCATACCTCGCAGATTATGATATGGGTGGATTAATTATCATTGATGTCTCAAATCCTACTAATCCACAACAGATAGGAAGTTATGATACACCAGGGATATGCTGGGATGTCTTTGTCTCAAGCCCTTATGCCTATATTGCAGACTTTGTTGGAGGACTACTGATACTGAATATTTTAAATCCTGCAAATCCATATTATGTTGGTTCTTGTTTTCCCCAGGGCTGGGCAATGGGTGTGTGGGTTTCAGGTAGTTATGCCTACCTTGCTAATTTTGATGCCGGACTCAGGATAATCAACATCAGCAATCCATCTTCTCCTTTTGAGGCTGGATATTATAATACACCTGGAAATTCTTTTGAGGTAATGATCTATGACAATTATTCCTATGTTGCTGATGGACCCGGAGGATTGAGGATTGTTAATGTATCAAACCCATCAAATCCATCAGAGGTAGGTACATTCACGAGTTTGAATTATACGAGGGGGATATATACAACAGGCTCCTATGCATATCTGGCGAATGATTATGGTGGACTCCAGATATGTAATATTTCTAATCCCAATAATCCAATCAGAGTCGGCTATCTTGATACACCAGGGATATGCTGGGATGTCTTTGTTCAGGGCAATTATGCCTATGTCGCAGACTATTTGTCAATGCAGATAATAAATATTAGCACACCTTCAAATCCCTATGAGGTTGGTTCCTGGAGCAGTCCTGGTTTAGCACTTCAAGTTTATGTCTCTGGAAATTATGCCTATGTTGCAGACTGGAATATGGGTTTGAGGATACTCAATATTTCAAATCCATCAAATCCTGTGGAAGTAGGTTATTGTATGCCACCCCAGTGGGTGCACAGTGTCTTTGTCTCAGGGAATTACGCCTATGTTGCTGATACATCAATGGGGCTTGTTATCATCAATATTTCAAATCCATCTGCACCGAGTATAGTTGGTGTTTGTGATATTCCGGGTTATGCCTGGAGCGTCTTTGTCTATGGTTCGTATGCCTATGTCCTTGACTGGTATCAGGGATTGAGGATCATAAATGTATTAAACCCTTCAAATCCTTATCAGGTAGGATTCTGCGGTCTTTCTGGTTTTAATGAAGACATCTTCATCTGGAATAACTATGCCTATATTGCAGGATATCAGAGCGGTTTAAGAATAGTAGATATCTCAAATCCCACCAATCCCCATGAGGTCGGCTATTATATCACTGCGGACTATGCCTATGGAGTCTCTGTGGCTGGAAATAATGTTTATATCGGTGATTACAGTGCAGGTCTGCAGGTTTATAATGGTCCAATTGTATCCATTGAGGAATCAAAAGAATCTGCCATGCATAATCCATTGCATATATTTACAAATCCCATCAGTCCTCTTGCAAATATAAATCTACCTCTTGATGGAACAGTCCAAATTTATGACATCTATGGAAGGGCAATTTCCTTTCAATCGGATTACAATAATCTAACAAATAGGCTTGAATCCGGAGTCTATTTTCTTAAAATAAGGGATAAGGTTTATAAATTTGTTGTGGTGAAATAAGCACGAGAAATAAAAACTAATAAGTTAAAAATAAATTAATGTTCCTTACAGTTATCTTCTTTCTTTTGACTCAAAGTCCACAGGTTCAATGGGCAAGGATTTATGGTGGTGATGGAGATGATTATACACGCGCAGTCTTAGAATTTCCTGATAAAGGATTCATCGCAATTGGCTCAACAAATTCTTCTGGCAGTGGTGGTTATGATGTTTATGTCTTCAAAGTTGATTCCTCTGGTTATCCATTATGGTCAAAGGCATATGGCGGAACTGGAGATGATTATGGTTATTCATTCTGTGCTACATCTAATAAATATTTGATTGTGGGTTCCACTGATTCTTATGGCCATGGTATGCGTGATATATTTTTGATAAAGATAGACGAAAATGGTGACTCGATATGGACAAAGACATACGGCGATTCACTTGATGAAATTGGATATTCAATTGTCTCAACAGGAGATGGTGGTTTTTTAATTTGTGGCACGACCAATTCATCCTCTGCTGGAGGTTATGATGTTCTGGTTATGAAATTAGATTCGCTCGGCAATGAAGAATGGACAGGGCTATATGGTGTGAATCTTGATGAAAGTGGTTTCTGTGTTAAACAGACCGCAGATTCAGGGTATGTTGTTTGTGGAACCGCATATGTCAATCTCTTAGGCTATGAATGGTGTTTATTAAGATACAATCGACGCGGCAACCTGGTCTGGGATACTTTTCAGGGTAGTTTGAATGATGATTATGCCTATTCAATCGAGGAGATAGGTGAAAAGGATTATGTCATTGCTGGGAATTTCAGTTATGAACTCTATGTAGTGAGGGCAGATACCGGAGGATTGAATATATGGATGTTGATGCAGGGTGGTGCAGGAACAGACTGCGCCTATTCAATCAAGCAAACTTCAGATAATGGTTATATCATTGCCGGAATAACGAATTCCTATGGTCCGGGTGACAATAATGCGTATTTAATAAAGACCTATCCTGACCAGGTCGGTATATTAGAATCAATGATAAATACTCAATCAGGAATTTATTTTAATGCCTTTCCCTCACCCTTCAGTGATAGATTGGGAATCAGATACATGATACATAATGCAGGATACAGGATACAGGATACACGATACAGGGTACCGGATATAAATTTGAGGATTTTTGATGCCAGTGGCAGAATGGTGCGGGATTTTTCTCGGTTGACGGTAAACGGTGAACGGTCTACGATTATCTGGGACGGCACTGATGATTCAGGGCATAGACTTCCTTCTTGGGTTTATTTTGTGTATTTTGAGGCAGATGGATATAAGAAGGTTGAGAAAGTGATTCTATTAAAATAGAGAAGCGGTTTCTGAGGGATTCTGCAACATTTTTTAGGCAGGCGGAAAAATGTTGCAGAATTTCTATGTCTTTATTGACGGTTTCCGCGTTATAGATATAATTGATTTATGCACCCCGGGATTAGAAACAAAAAGAACATTTTGCTGATTATCATTTTCTTTATATTTTTAATCAATTGCAGTTCGCCTTCAGGCAAGAATCACGAATGCAGGTTCTGGGGTATAATCTTTTCTACAGACACATTGATTGTTAATCCTTTAATAAGAACCCACCTTGAGTCTCTGC
>Ga0209479_1001799_pt1 | contig 18176 bp, 17 predicted proteins | sample DewCreD2012metaG_2_FD_184112 | JGI IMG/M metagenome (GOLD analysis project Ga0209479, IMG submission 184112) | Hot spring sediment bacterial and archeal communities from British Columbia, Canada, to study Microbial Dark Matter (Phase II) - Dewar... ...
TGACGCTGGACGCCGTGCTGCCCGTCTTGCGCGAGGCGCGCGCGAACGCCGACGCGCTGGTCGTCATCCCGCACTGGGGCGACGAGGGCAAAACCCGCCCCAACGCCAAGCAGCGGCGCATCGCCCGCCAACTCGCCGACGCGGGCGCGACGCTGATTGTCGGGCATCACCCGCATGTGGTGCAGGGCTACGCGCGGGTCGGCAAGGCGCATGTGTTCTACAGCGTCGGCAACTTCATCCACACGCCCCGCTCGAAACGGGCGCGGCAGGCGGTGCTGCTGCAGGCGACGCTGGACAAGTCGGGCGTGCGCGAGGTGAAGCCGATCCCGCTGTGGCTGGAGGACGGGCGTCCCATCCCGCAGGGCAGTCGCCTATCGCTGTAGGCGCAGGGTCTCGTCGTCGTCTTCCTGCTGCGGAGCGCGGTAGATCTCGTCAATGGCTTGCTCGTAGGCGCGGATTTGCTCGCGCAACGGCTCCAGCAGCAGGTCGGCGCGCGGAGCCGCGCTGCGTGGGGCGGCGCTGAGCCGAATCGTCTCCATCAGCAGGTTCTCCACGCTGGCGGTAATCATCGCGCTTTCGTTCTCCAGCGTCTGCAGCGTGCGCTCCAGATTGCGGAAACTGGCGAGTTCACGGGCTTTTTGGCGGTAGGCGCGCTGGAGCGTGTTCTCCAGCGGCGAGTCGTGGTTCTGCTCCAGTTTGCGTCCGAGCGCGTTCAGTTCGCGTTCCAGTTTCGCGCGGTAGGCGCGCCAAGTCCACTCGGAGCGGTTGAGGCTGCCGAGTGCGCCTTCGCGCAGGGCATCGAACGCCGCGCTCAGGTGGTCTTGCCACGACAGCCCGCGTCGCGCCTGCAGCTCGATTTGTCGGCGCAGGCGGGTCGCCTTGTGGCGCAGGTCGGCGTCTTTGGCGACGATTTCGTCCAGTTCGGGGTACGCGCTTTTGACGCCTGTCATCTGCTGCAGGTTCGCGCGGATTTGCTGTGCCATCTGGCGCAGGCGCAGGTGCTGCTCGCGATAGTGGGGCAGCATGGGGGGCGTGCGCTTTGCCCAGAGCCACCCGCCGACCGCGCCGCCCACCATCCCGACGCCCACCAGCGCAAAGATGGTCAGCAGCGTCGCGCCGAAGCCTGCGCCGCCTGCAATTAGCAACCAGCCCGCCGCCGCAAACACACCCGCCGCTGCGCCTAACAAAGCCCCCAGTCCGACCCGAAGCATCGCCAAGATTATACCGAAACCCGCGCAGGTACAATTGGCGCGATGCGACTGGGCGTTCTGCGAGAGACCTACCCGAACGAGCGGCGCGTTGCGCTCATCCCTGCGCTCGCGCCGATGTACGTGAAACTGGGCTTCGAAGTGCTGGTGCAATCGGGCGCGGGCGAGGGCGCGCACCACACCGACGACGCCTATCGTCAGGCGGGCGCGACCGTGCTGTCCACCCGCGAAGAGGTGCTGGCGCAGGCGGATATTGTGCTGACTGTGCGCACCGCGGGCGCGAACCCGAACTTCGAGGCGGACTTGCCGCACATCCGCGCGGGGCAAATCTGGGTCGGCTTTATGGAGCCGCTGTTCCGTCCGCAGGGCGTGCAGCAGCTCGCCGAGCGCGGGGCGACCGCCTTCGCGATGGAACTCATCCCGCGCATCACCCGCGCGCAGAGCATGGACGCGCTCTCGTCGATGGCGACGGTGGCGGGCTACAAGGCGGTGCTGCTGGCGGCGCACCTGTCGCCGCGCATGTTCCCGCTGCTGATGAGCGCGGCGGGCACGGTCTCGCCTGCGCGGGTGTTCGTGATTGGCGCGGGCGTGGCGGGCTTGCAGGCGATGGCGACCGCCAAGCGGCTCGGTGCAGCCGTGTCGGGCTACGATGTGCGCCCCGCCACGCGCGACCAAGTCGAAAGCGTCGGCGCGAAGTTCGTGGAAATCCCGCTGCAGGTCGAGCAGGCGGAGGCGTCGGGCGGCTACGCGCGCGCCCTTGAGGAAGAGACCCTGCGCCGCCAGCAAGACCTGCTCGGCGAACACCTCGTGCAGCACGAGGTGGTGATCACCACCGCCGCCGTGCCGGGCAAGCGCGCGCCGTTGCTCATCCCGCGCCGCGTGGTGGAAGCGATGCCCGCAGGCAGCGTGATTATCGACCTCGCCGCCGAGTGGGGCGGCAACTGCGAACTGACCCAGCCTGGCGAGACTGTCCAGCACGCGGGCGCAACGATTGTCGGCGCGGTGAACCTGCCCGCGACCGCGCCCGTAGACGCCAGCATGCTCTACAGCCGCAACCTCTACAACCTGCTCGCGCACCTGCACAAAGTCGGCATGCTGCCCACCCCTGCGCCCGACCACGAGGACGAAATCGCCCGCGAGACTCTGGTCGCGCACGGCGGCAGAATCACCCACCCGCGCGTGATGCAGAGCGTCGGATGAGGAGCAGCAGGAGGTCGGCGCCAAGTGTCGTATCTCCTGCAGCGGGTGAGAGCCATGCGTGTACAAATTAGGTTGTTCGCCGTAGTGGGAATCTGCTTGAGCCTCGCTACAGCCCTGTCGCAGCAGACGCCTGCGCCAGAGACGAAAGCGTCTGACCCAGAGGGCAGTCGTCCGAAGCCTTCGAAGTCTGCCCCGTCCCGTCTCTCGCCGTACTACGACCGTCGCGAACGCGCGGCTGCCACGATGACCTTTGAATGGGAATCGGTCGGGAGCCGCGTCTTCTCCAAAGAGTATGTTCAACGGATGCAACAGAAACGGAGGAGTTCGGGCTTATCCGAATCGCCTGAGGATCCCCCAGAAACGCCAACACCGAGCGACCCCGATGTCTCCGAGATTGACGAGAAAAACTTACTGCTTGAAGGGCTGCGTGGAACCTGCCGTATCGAGCGAACCCCCGACATCACTCGTGTCCGCGTAAGTAAGGTTTTGGCTTATATCTCCGAGGACGGATTACGCAAAGCCGAAGACCTTGTTCAGTGGACAGTGTTCTATCTGGGGAAGACAGGCGAGGCGTTGATTTCCAGTTTTGGAGACCCGTCGCCTGATAGCGGCATCAACATCGCCTTTGCAGGCGCGGGCGGGATAGGCTTGCCCGATCCGATATTCGCAGGGGTGCGGGCTGAGATGCTTGTGTTTTTGGGGGGCGTCTCGCCGCTGCGCATGTTCGGCTGCGCGCCTGAAGACTGGAAACTGGTGGAAGTCAGCGAAGAGGCGTGGGTGTTCGAGTTTAACCCCGACGAGGAACAGCGCAAAAAGATGGCGGAGCTTTCGGGGTTCGGACGGGCGCGCGTTCGACTCAACCGCGCCTACGACGACGCGCCCGAACAGCTCGAAATCTTCTGGCGCGGCGACAGGCACGAGCGTTGGACGACCGAAGCGTACAGGCGGGTCAACAACAGCTGGATGCCCAGCCGCGTGCTTTACGAGTGGTCGGGCAGTGACGATACGGGGCGATTTGTGTACGAGTTGGTCTCGGCGACGCCCTCAGCGCCCATACGGATTGACATTCCAGAGGGTACGCCTGTCTCGGACTGGCGTCTGGTGGGGCGCGCACTATGGCGCGGCGCGTGGGACGACAGCCGCAGAATAGAGACGCAGTGGAGCCCAGAGCTGCTGCGCGATATTTGGCGGCAAATCCAGCGCGAGTCGGGCGACACGACGCAAGGCAGTTCACAAAAGTAAGACAGGGATTGCGTAAGAAGGTATCCTCTATCGGGTGATGTTATGGCAGCAGGTACAGTCGCCAAGACACGCAGGCGCGCCCGACGCACGCAGCCTGCCCCTCAAGCAGGCGTGCAACGCTACCGCTTCACGCCCGACCAGTTCGAACACCTCGCACGGCTGGGGCTGTTTGACCAACAGCGCGTGGAACTGATTGCAGGCGAGATCGTCCAGATGCCGCCCATCGGACCCGAACACGGCAGCACGGTTGACCAGACGATGCAGAGCCTTGGGCGACGCCTGCCCGCCAAGCCGTACTATCTTCGCGTGCAGAATCCTCTCCGCTTGGGCGACAGTGAGCCTGTGCCCGATGTGGCAATCGTGCCTGGCAAACCCAGCGACTACCGCACCCACCACCCCACCACCGCCCTGCTGGTGATTGAAATCGCCGACACCTCGCTGGAATACGACCGCACCGAGAAGATGAGCCTGTATGCTGCGGCGGGTATCCCCGAATACTGGATTGTGAACTTGGTGGAGCGGTGCGTGGAGGTCTATCGGGAGCCTGTGTCGCCTGCGGTGGGGACGGCGTTCAACGCGCGGTATCGGGCGATACGGTATTATGGGTTGGACGAAGCCGTGTCGCCGTTGTTTGAGCCGACGCTGGAGGTTCCTGTGCGTGCGCTGCTGGAAGGCGAGGAGTAGGCGATGCAGCGTCATTGGGAGGTGGTATCCAGCGTTCTTACGATTATCGGTTTGTCTCTTACGGTCTATTCGCTTCGCCTGCGCGGGCACTTCGTGGCGGATGACCATTTCATATTTTACTGTCTCCAGCAAGGCGGCGCGTTCGGATTTGCGACCTATCCGCCGACCGGCTTTTTCCGCCCGCTCATCTCGCTGCACTACTATCTGGACTACATGCTATGGGGGATGAGTCCGCTGGCGTCGCATGGGGTGAACCTGCTCTGGCATATCGTGTGCGGGTTATTGGTGTGGCTGTTGGCGCAGCGCGTGCTGGCGCGTTGGGGTTGGCGTCGCGCGCCTGCACGGGGGGCAGCGTTGGTCGCCGCCCAGCTTTTCGTGGTGCTGCCTGCGAATGTGGAGGCGGTGGCGTGGTTCGCGGCGCGGGCGGATATGGTCGCGACGGCGGGCGCGCTGGGCGCACTGCTTCTGCTGATGCGCTTCCAAGAGCGGGGGTGCTGGCGTTCGTATGCGGGTGCGCTGGCGTGCTTCGTGGCGGGGCTGTTTTGCAAGGAGTCGCTGCTGACCTTCCCGCTAATCGCGTGGCTCTGGCTGCGGCATTTGGGCGCGGCGCAGGCGGGGCGTCTGACGCTGCCGTTCTGGGGCATGTTGCTGGTCTACTGGGCGATGCGCACGGCGGCGGTGCAGGGGCTGGGCGCGTATCCCGACGCTTGGGCGACGCTGCAACGCCCGTGGCTGCTTGGGGCGAACCTGCTGGCGTACCTGTTCCAGATGGGGATGCCCGCGATTCTGTACGGGTTAGGGCGCGACCTGTGGGACACGCTGCTGTGGGGTGGGTGGCTGGCAGGGGTCGGGCTGGCGGTTTGGTATGCACGGCGCACGCCGCCCCTGCATACCCGACCTGTAGCGTGGTCGCTGGTGGCGGGCTGGGCACTGCTGGCGTTGCTGCCTGTGCTGATTTTCAAGCCGTCGCCGCTCTATTTTCTCAACAGTCGCTACAGTTATCTGGCGTCGGCGTTCGGTATGATTGGCGTCGCGGCGATGCTAATGCAGTTCGCACGCCCGCGGAGGTTATCGCCCGTTCTCGCCACTGCTGCCGCGCTCTTGCTGCTGGCGTATATATTCGGCGGCATGCGCCAGGCAGAGGCGTGGCGCGAGGCGAGCGCGATTGCCCGCAGCAGCGTGCTGTCGCTTCGAGACGCGCCCGCCGACAAGCCGCTGGTGATTCTCAGCCTGCCCGACCACTTTCACGGCGCGTACATCTGGCGGGCGGGCTTCCACGAGGGGGTCGCGCTGCTGCTGCCTGAGCGGGCGAGCCAGCCGATGTACGCGCTCAGCCGCTTCACAATGCGCCAGCAAGCGGATGTGCGCGTGCAGTACGCGCACGGCGTCGCGACACTTTCCAGCCCCGACGACATCTTCCTGCCACCTGAAGGCGTGCGCACCCCGCCAACCGACGAGCCGATGGTGCTGCCCGACAAGGTGGTAATCCCGATATCCGTGCTGCGGCAGGGGGTGGTTTTGGGGTACGAAAAGGGGAAATTCGTAGCGCTAACCCCGTAGGTATAATCGACAGTGAGTTGCAGTAGGAGGTCAGCATGAGGACGCTACGGGTTAGCATCTACGCTCGCGATGAATTCGTGGCAGCATTCATCAGAGAACAGGTGTCCAAGCTTGATGGGGTAAGAATCGTCTCGGGAAGTGATCACGACTCGCCCCCACCAGACGCCTCTCTTTTTGACACCGACCTACTAACACCTGGAGAGCTAAGAGTTTTGTCTGTGTTTATGAAAGTAGACTCCGTAAAACAGGCATCTAAGCGGCTAAACTTGTCTCAAAATACTGTCAGAACGCATCTCAGAAATGTCTACATCAAGCTTGGTGTGCATAGCTTACACCGCGCATTGTTGGTTGCACTACGGCTCGGACTGTTGAAGGATACCACAGATGAGTGAAAAAAAAAAATCACTTGTTTGGGTGTTGACTTGTCAGTTCGCGCTTTGGTAAACTTGGAGCGCCATGCAAACATCCGCTAACACGCGCATAAGATCACTGTGTGTGGCAGAAATCTGCTTGTGTGGCTTGCTTCTGTGGGTTGTAGCGGCAACTCCAGAAGCAAGGCGCGTTTTTTCGGACGCCAATTATCGCGCGCAATTTGTCTTCTCAGACTGGGCACACAGGGTTCGTAGCTACGCTTATCAGCGTCGTGAGCTGCCCATAGGCTCGCGTGTGGAGGAGTTTCAGACAAGCGATACTAAGCTGGTTCGCGTCACTGCTCTTGGCATGTGTGGCAAAAGATGTATTGATTTTATACGCAACGACACTGGAAGCGAACTAGTGAAGCGCATCTACTTGGTAATGACCAGTGAAGACGAGGCGAAGCGGATAGAGCGACAACTAAGCTTACCTGATGTCTCCGTCTACGCAGATTCAGAAGGTAAACTGCACAAGCGCTTGAACGCTTACTTTGTCCCGCGCTGGTTCCTGTTTGGTTCGAATGGCGCGCTGCTGAGCAAGCAGTCTGAAGGCTCCGCGCTTGGCAACTGTGGATGTGGGGGTGTGAGATGAGGGCGCAAGGCAGGCGCAACGGCTGGACTCTTGTTGAAGTGCTGATAGTGATAGCGATCCTTATCACACTGGCGGGGATAGTATACGCTGCCTATCAGCCCATTCGTGAGCGCAGCTTGCGTGCGGTATGCGCGTCGCGAATGCGCCAAATCTGGATTCACTTGGAGAACTATCGCCAGGACTACGGAGGAATCGACCCGCCAGCCGTCGATAAGCCCTCTCTAATCGGGCTTCCCGCTGACTATAATCAGCTACGACTTTTCAAAGCAAGTTATGACCGTATCTTTCCCGATGGCTGGACCTGCCCTACAGGGAGGCCTATGGAGCCATTCACATATACTTTCGATTTCTGCGACTCACACATCTGTTGGCGAAACGGTAGAGTAACTCTGTGTACCTACCCACACTGCGCCTTCTACATGTTATGGTACTTTCATGAGGAATTTTACAGACCAGATGAGCATCCAGGAGTTGTGGATGCTGTCGCTTGTGAGCGACTTCTGTATCGAAGCATAGGAATGCAGTACCCAATTATCGTAGACACTTGCCATCGCGAAGATTTGGACTCTTGGGTCAATAATTTCACAATGATGGTGCATCTCGATGGTAGCTTCTCTGCACGAGTAATTCCGTCTATGGTGTCTTACACTCACAACTTGTGTGAACAGTTTCGCAGTGGAGGTGAACAGCGATGAGAACAACACTGAGGCGTTTGAGTATGCTTATGGCGATTATGCTGGGACTCTCGGCTGCCTACTTCGTGTTTGCCGAGATAAGCCCTGCTGGTGGTTCTGCATCATGAGAATCGCGAAAGATCGTAAAATATTGTTATCACTTGTGATGTTTACCTTAGGGGCGCTGCTCTATTGGTGGTTCACGCGTCCCCCTGCTCCAGAAACGGTAGCGCGCTGGACGATGGAGGCTATCGTCCAGCGCGATGCACGCCGCCTATGCCAGCTGATGTGTGATGCGGAGCGCCAGTATGTCTCGGAAGAGAACCTCAAGCGCGTGTTAGAACAGATGCATCGAGAACTCCCTTACCTCGCCTCTTTGAGCCTGCACGAACACCCGTACAATGCAGGAAGGTCTTTCGAGCGCAAGCTGAGGCGAGCTGGCTATAAATTTGCTCCAACAGTTCATGAGGTCTACTTTTGCTATCGTTTCTCTGGTAACCAACTAACGCCGATATCTCCGAACGAGCACGCAGCTTTCGCAGAACAGTACCCAACGAATCGCTCGTTGCGAGCGCAGGGGCGTTGCCTCCGCGTGCATGTCAATCTCCACAGGGGCTATGAAAAGCGTTGCCCGCTCGTGGTGCAAACTCTTGTGCGAATAGTCATAGAGTCGTCTGCAGCCAAGGGCGACTTGGAGCAGACGCTGGAAAGAATTTTTTGGAGCAACGGGGTCCGAGTGGCTTTCTACGATCCCAATACGGGTCGCATCCAGCGAATTCAACTGATGAAGGCGACTGGTGCAGACGGCAAAGTCAGGTATTACTGGTAGCGCCTCATGACTTCCCCCTCCGACGCGTGGTTTTGGGGGGGATGCGACTGCTGGCGGGGCGGGTGCGCAGTTGCGCCCAGGTGCGCAGCTCCTCGATCTCCTCGCGCATCATCACGGCGAGCGGCACAGTGTGGCGCGCCTCCTCCAGCATGTCGTCCGTCGTGAGTTCGCGTCCTGCGTCGAACGCCGTGAATAGCCCCGCCACGACGACCTGCTCGATTTCCGCGCCCGAAAAGCCCTCCGTCGCCGCCGCCAGTCGCTTGAGGTCGTAGTGCTGCGGGTCGCGCCCGCGCTTGCGCAGGTGGATCGCGAAAATCTGCTCGCGCTCCTCGGCAGTCGGCAGGTCAATGAAAAAGATTTCGTCGAAGCGTCCCTTGCGCAGCAGTTCGGGAGGCAGTTGCGACACATCGTTGGCGGTAGCGACCACAAACACGGGCGCACGCTTGTCCTGCATCCAGGTCAGGAAAGTCGCGAAAACGCGGGCGGTGGTGCCTGAGTCGGAGACGCCCGACCCCTGCACGCCCGCGAAGCCCTTCTCCAGCTCGTCGATCCACAGGATGCATGGCGCGACGGCTTCGGCGGTGCGGATGGCAGCGCGCATGTTGGCTTCCGACGCGCCGACGAGACTGCCGAACACGCGCCCGACATCGAGGCGCAGCATCGGCAGGTTCCAGAGATTCGCGATGGCTTTCGCGCTGAGGCTCTTGCCTGTGCCCTGCACGCCGAGCAGCAGCACGCCTTTGGGCGCGGGCAGCCCGAACGCACGCGCCTCTTGGCTCAGCGCGGCGCGCCGCTTGCGCAGCCACTCCTTCAGCAAGTCCAATCCGCCGACATCCTGCATCGTCTCGCGGGCATCGTAATACTCCAGCACACCCGACTTGCGCACAATCTGCTTCTTTTCGCTCAGAATCGCGTCCACGCGCAACGCCTTATGCTCCACAATCGAGCGGGCGCACACATTCTCGATTTCGTCCATCGTCAGCCCCTGCGCCGCGCTGACCAGTTCGTCGAGTTCCTGCGGGGTGAGATCTGTGCGCACCTCGGGCTGGCTTGCTTTCAGCACCAGCAGGATTTCCTGAATCTTGTGGGCGATTTCGTCGCGGCTGGGCAGGGACATCTCCAGCACGGTGATTTGCTTTTCCAGTTCGGGGGGCAATTTGAGGACGGGCGCGAGGAAGATGACCGTGCGTCGGGCGCGTTGCAGGCGCGGGTAGAGGTCGCGCAGCAGGCGGATGACCCGTGTGTCCGAGAGGTAGGGGTGGAAGTCCTTCAGCACAACCAGCGCGTCCTCCTGCAGGCGCAGCAGTTGGGTAATCGCTTCCAGTTCGGGCGCGAGGGGGCGGCTGGCGGCGGCTTCGGTGGGCGCAGGAATCGGCGGCTCGTACCCGCGCGTGAGCGTCCATATATAGAGCCGCTTGCCCCGCGCCTGCGCCAGCCGCTTGAGGGTCTCCTCCGCACGCGACTCCTCCGCCGTCTGCAGGTAGATTAGGGGGTAGCACGCGCGGATCAGCACGCCCAACTCTCGCTCGAAGTCGCTCATCGCCTTTACTATACCTCACTCGAAGAGATACCCCCCTCTCAGGGGCGAGAGGGGGGCGGCGGAGAGGGGAGCAGGCAGAAGGGAGGTGTTTATCTGCGGTTGGGAGGGAGGATGACCTTGTCGATGACATGAATCACGCCGTTCGAGCAGACGATGTCTGCTTTGATGACCTTCGCGTCGTTGATTCGAACAGTGTTGTTTCGAACACGGATATTGATATTTTGACCCTGCAAGGTCTTTGCAGAGCGCATCTTGGTAACATCGCTTGCCATAACCTTGCCCTGAACCACATGGTAGAGCAGCACGCGGCGCAAGGCTTCCTTATCCTTGAGCAGGGCGTCTACTTGGCTCTTGGGCAACTTCGCGAAGGCTTCGTCGGTCGGCGCGAACACGGTGAAAGGACCCTCACCGCGCAGCGCATCGACAAGACCCGCCTCCTGAACGAGTTTCACCAAGGTCTTGAACTGACCAGCACCTACAGCGGTATCAACGATGTCTTTCTCGGCTCGCTGGCTCATCGCCGAGTAGCCGACGAACGCACTTGCCAACAGCGCTACGGGCAGCGCCCACAACAGTCGTTTCTTCATAGTCGCCTCCTAATGTTTAGCGTGGCAAAAGATTACCCCCCGCGCGAAGGGGGAGTCTGTGATTTGAATCACATTTTGCGTCAATCAGGGTTTTCGCGCCGCGCCGCTGGTGCGGATTGCGCCTGCGGGTGCGGCGGGCAGCGCCCATGCCGCCAGCGCAAGCGCAATCACCAGGTCGTCGTGGACGCCTGCTGCGCCCTCCAGTCGCACGCCGCGCGGGGTCGGCGTCGCCTCAAAGTGGTACAACTCGCGCAGCAGGTCATGGTCGGGCAGCAGTTGCAGGCGTCCCTGTTCCAGCATCAGCGCGAGGTTCTCGATGAGGCTCTGCTTGAGGGCTTGAGTGAAGGCGACGCCTTCGGCATAGGGGAACTCGCGCTGCAGGCTCTCCAGCAGGGGGTCGCCGACGCCTGTGCGGTCGCAGAGGATTCGCGCGGGGGCGTGCTGGCGCAACTGTGCTGCGACCGCGCTGACCTGCTCCGCCCACGACAGCCCCTGCCAGCGGCGGACGGCGAGCAGTTTCGCGCCGTCCCGCGCGCCCTGCAGCACTGCCAGCGCCGTGTAGTCGCGATAGCGCGCCCAGTCCACCCCCGCCACAACCAGCCCCGCGTCAGGCAGGCGCAGGAGCAGCGCGCGATCCACCCACTCCGTGCGGAACACCTGCCCCTCCGCGTCCAGGAACGCCGCGCCGTACTCGATCTGATACTGGCGCTGGGTCATCATGCTGGCTTGCATCTGTAGCACGGTGGGCGAGAGCAACGGGTTGTGCCACGAGGGGCTGCGCAGGCTCCAGACGCGGATGCCGTCCTCTTGCCCCTGCAGGTAGTAGCGGTAGAAGTAGTTTTTGCCGCGCGGGGTGGAAATCAGCGCGAGTCGTCCGCCCGTGTCGGCGAGCATCGGGGTCAGCACTTCGGCGACGACCGCTTCGGGTACATACGCCGCCTCGTCGACGATGATCAGGTGCGCCTTGCGCCCGCGCAGGAACATCCCGCCCCGCGCGGCGGCGCGCGCCCACAGCCGCGAGTCGCCCAGCGCGAGCGTCGGCGCGGGCGTGCGCCGCACCGTCGGACGCGCCCCCGCACGATGCAGAAACTCCAGCGCACGCTCGAAACCCAGCATCGCCTGCTCCTGCGACGGCGCGACCAGCAGCACTTGGCGCGGCGCGTCGCCGAGCAGCGCGCGGGCAATCTCCGCCGCGATGACCTCCGTCTTGCCCCACCGCCTGCCGCACGCCAAGATGCGCACGGGCGCACGACTGCTCAAAAACGCCTGCTGCCCCACATGCGGACGCCACCCAGAAAACACAGCCATCACTCCCCCAGCCGATTCCGTCAGCAGGAACCGCTGCGGGCAACCGTGAAATTGAGGGGCGCGATGTGGATTGCAGGCGTGGACGAGGCGGGACGCGGACCGATTGCGGGACCTGTGGTCGCGGCGTGCGTGGCGCTGCCCCCGCGCCACACGCTGACGGGCGTCGCCGACAGCAAGCAACTGACCCCAGCGCAGCGCGAGGCGTTATATGACGCCATCACACAGCACGCGCTCGCATGGGCGATTGGACTTGCCAGCCCGCGCGAAATCGAACGCTACAACATCCTGCAGGCGAGCCTGTTGGCGATGCGCCGCGCCGTACTCGCGCTGCCCATACCCCCCCAGCAGGTGCTGGTGGACGGCAAGCACGCGATCCCGAACCTGCCGCTGCCCCAGCAGGCGGTGGTGGGCGGCGACGCACTGGAAGAGAGTATCGCCGCCGCGTCGATCCTGGCGAAGGTCGCCCGCGACCGCATCATGCGCGAGTTAGACCGCATGTACCCGCGCTACGGCTTCGCGCAGCACAAAGGCTACCCGACCGCGCTACACCTGACGCGGCTACGCCAGTATGGGGCGTGCCCCGCACATCGGCGCACCTACGCGCCCGTCGCGCAACTGCGCCTACTCGCAGCCGCTGCCGAAGTTGAATAGCACCAGCAGGAGGTCGGCGTCGTCCACAGTGTTGTCGCCGTTCAGGTCTTCGGGCAAGCCCGAACCCGTCTGCCCGAAGGCGAACAGCACGCGCAGCAGGTCAGCGTCATCCACGCAGGCGTTGCGGTCTACATCGCCAGGCAATATGTCGTAGCGTTCGATGTAGTGGAAGTTGCCTGGACCGAAGATGGTCTGCACCGTGTTGGCGGGGTTGGGCGCGTTCGGGTCGAACACCTTCACGCCCGTGCCGTCCGTGAACATGATAAGCCCGTTCTCCAGTTCGTATGCGCCGCGCGGACCCGTGCTGACCGCATAGTACGCCACCTGATTGCCCGCGCCGTCGAACTCGTAGATGCCTGCAGGTGGGCTGAAGCCTGCCACGAGCAGGTTGCCGTTCGAGCGGCGCGTGATTTGCTGCGGGAAGCGGATACTTACACTACCCCACTGCCCAAAAAACGCCCCGTTCAGGTCAAACCGCCGTATCAGTCCTGGATTGTTGGAGTTGCTGACGAGCATGTCGTTCTCGCGGAAATAGATGGCGAACGGGCTGCTGAGGTTCGCGCCGATGAAGGTCTCCTGACCCGTGCCGTCCAGATTGAACCGCTGAATGGTGTTCTGCAGGCTTCCTGAACCGACCGTCACATAGAGTTTGCCTTCGCGAATCGCCATCCCGCGAATGTTATCGATGCCGTTATTGGCGAGGTTCGCAATCGTGCGGATGTAGTTGCCGAAGCCGTCGAACTCGTGAATGGCGTCTTTGAGTTGGTCAGACACGAGGATTGTGCCCGACGGGGTCGGCAGCGCATGCTTGGGCGAGTCGAACAGCGTCGTGTTGGTCGGAATAAAGTTTGCGTTGATGAGGCTGCCGTCGACGGGGCTAAATGCGCACACACGGTCGCCCGTCCAATCAGGAATCAGCAGGAACGACTGCTGCGCCCGCCCGATTACGCCAATCGCCAAACCAAAAGCCAAAAGACTTGCTAAGCGTATCATCCTTTCAGACCTCCGATGTATTATAGCCCATTTTGGCAGGTGGCGTCGGTGGGAGGGACTACTCTCACGGCAAGCCCATCAGCGTCTCCCAGAAGGCGTTGCGCCGAATTGCATAGGCGCGCAGCATGCAGCCCAGAATGTCGCGCTGTTCGGAGAGTGGAATCGCGTCTGCTGCCTCCAACGCCAGCGCAGGCTCGCCGCAGAAGGCAGCGGCGCATCCAATCTCGATGCTTGTGCCGACGGGCGTTAGGTGCTTGAGCGCGATTCTGCGGGCGACCCCTTGCCCTTCTGTGCGGGCGCGCTCCAAGTGTTGGCGCGCCTGTGCCTGCTGCCCGATTGTGTAGTGCGCATACGCCAAGTTCAGTCGCTGGCGCAGACTGTTCTCGGGCGTCATTGCGGCAATCAACCTCTCCGCCCTCTCTGGAAGCCCCCACTCCGTATACGCCCGCGTCAACAGGAATATCGTGTTGTACGACGACTTGAACACCACTTCTACCTCCCCGTAGGGAGTGGAGACGCGGATGGAATCGGAGATTCGAACAGGGAGGTGTCCTTTGGCGGCGGCATGCTGGAGCAGGCGTGTGCGGAGCGCGTCGGCGAAGGTTCGGGCATCCTGCGTGCGTCCCTGACGATGAAGCGCACGGGCAATTCGAGCGATTTGGTAGTCTTCCCACTTGCCCACACGCGCCAACTCCTTCAGCCCTGCTTCCACTTGTCCCTGCTCAATCAGCGTGCGCACGAGTTGCTCTTGCATAGCGCGTCGCTCGCTCGGCGGAGCGATGCGTATCAACTCGCGTATTGGCTCGGCGTCGCCGCGCCGACGATAGGCGTTGCTTATCTCCCAGAACGCGACCCTACGCAAGTCTTCAGGCAGGCTCCCAATAAACTGTGCGACGGCTTCGGGGCGATCTGGGAGCGACGAGTAGCGTGCCATCAGAGCCAGTGCGGTCGCTTGATAGAAGTGGTAAACAGGCTCAGAAGGGCGCGTGAGTAGAGCCGTCGCTTGGTCAAAGCTTTGTTGGGCGGCGTCCGACTGCCCTGCTTCCGCGTAAAGCCGCCCTAAATGCGCCCGCGCGAACGCTTTGATGGGGTCCGTGCGAATCTGCTGCACGGTCTGCTCCGCCGCTCGCCAATCGCCCTTGCGCGCCTGCAGAATCGCCCGATAGACCCTTAGATGCTCACGGTAAGACTCGGTCTCCGCATACCGATGGCATCGACTAAGCCAGTGCGGCAAGTCGTACTCCACACACGCAGTTCCAATCGCTTCGATCTCCCAGTACGCGATGGGTCGCACGGCGGACTGCCGTATGAAGGGGAGCTTTTCCAGAAGCGTCGTGATGGTATCCGTGCGCTTGGAACGCGCCAGCACTTGCTCAATCAGCCACTCCACCTGCTCGGTCTCGCTCATTTGGGCGAAGCGTTGCGCGTCCAGCGGTTCAAGGCGCACCGCGTTGCGCGAACCCCACCAGACGGTTGCCGCAATCCCCACCACCAACAGCCCCAGCAGCCCAATCCAGCGGCGCATGTCGCTCCTCCGTCAATCTGGGTGTGTGTTTCGCCATGCGTCAGGGCGTTCCTGCCATCTACAGCAGGTGCATCGGGTCGATGTCAATGCGCAGGCGGGCGCGTGCGTCGGGTGTGAGCGTCGCCAGCGCGGGGGCGAGCAGGTCGGCAGGCTCGGCGTCGGGCGCGCACTTGAGCAGCAGATGATAGCGGTACTGCCCCTGCAGGCGTTCCAGCGGCGCGGGCGCGGGTCCCAAAACCTGCAGCAGTTGCCCGCCGATGTGGGGCGCGAGCGCGTCGGCGAGTTGCTGCAGCGGCTGCTCGGCGAGCGGTGGGGTCGCATGCTGGCTCTGTATGCTTGCCAAGCGCACGAACGGCGGGTAGCCGACCTCACGGCGCAACGCGAGTTCCTGACGGTAGAACGCCTCGTAGTCCTGGCGCAGGGCGCACTGAATCGCGGGGTGGTCGGGGTTGTAGGTCTGAATCAGGGCGCGCCCGCGCTGCTCGCGCCTGCCCGCGCGCCCAATCACCTGCGTCAGCAGTTGGAACACGCGCTCGCTGGCGCGAAAGTCGGGCAGGTACAGCCCCGTGTCCGCGCTAATCACCCCGACCAGCGTCACGCGCGGGAAGTCCAGCCCGCGCGCCGCCATCTGCGTGCCAATCAACACCTGCAGATTGCCCGCGCGGAAGTCCGACAGAATCGGCAGGTACTGCCCCCGCCGCTGGAAGGCGTCGCGATCGAGCCGCGCCACCCGCACATCGGGCAGCAGTTCGCGCAGGGTCGCCTCCACGCGCTGCGCGCCCACACCGAAGGGACGAATCTCCAAGCCGCCGCACTGCGGACACACCGTCGGCGGATGCTCGCGATGCCCGCAATGGTGGCACAGCAAAAACGGCGTCGCCCCGCGATGGTACACCAGCGACACGGAGCAGTTCGGGCACATCGGCGTGTAGCCGCACTCGCGACACAGGAGCATCGGCGCGAAGCCCCGTCGGTTCAGGAACAGAATCGCCTGATTGCCCGCTGCGAGCGTCTCGTGCAGCGCGTCCAGCAGTTCGGGGCTAATCGGCTGGAACGGTCTGCCGCGCAGGTCAATCAAGTGCGTTTCGGGCAGCGTCGCGCCGCCGACCCGTTCGGGCAAGTCCAGTCGGCGCAGGCGTCCCATCTCGGCGCGGTGGAAGGTCTCCAGCGCAGGTGTGGCGGAGCCGAGCAGCAATATGGCGTTCGCGTCGCGGGCGCGCGCCTCCGCCAGCGTGCGAGCGTGGTAGGTCGGCGCGGTGGACTGCTTGTAGGCGGTCTCGTGTTCCTCGTCGATGATGATTAGCCCGATGTTCGGCAGCGGGGCGAAGCCGGCGGAGCGTGCGCCAATCACAATCGGCGCGTCGCCCTGCTTGATGCGCAGCCACTGGGCGTACCGTTCAGCGGGGCTAAGTTGGCTGTGTAGGATGGCGATGCTCGCGCCGAAGCGTTCGCGGAACGCCTGCGTCAGTTGCGCGGTGAGCGCGATTTCGGGCGCGAGAAACAGCACGCCCCGCCCTGTGCGCAGGCACTCGGCAGCGGCGCGCAGGTAGACCTCCGTCTTGCCGCTGCCCGTGACGCCGTAGAGCAGGAACGCCTGAAACGCGCCGTGCTGGATGGCGTCGCGCAGTGCGTCTACGGCGCGCTGCTGCGCGGGTGTAAGCGTCGGCGGGGGCGCACTGGGCGGGATTGGCTCCGCGTCGGGGGCGACTTGGCGCGTCAGCCCGCGCGATTCCAGCGCACGCAGCGTTGTAAGGCTCGCGCCTGTCGCCTCCAGCAAGGCGCGGCGGGGCAGCCTGCCGTCGGGATGCTCCAGCAGGCGCAGCAGCAGGCGCGCTTGGGCAGGGGCGCGTGCGGCTTCCGTCGCGAAAAACGCCTCCAGCGCATCGGGCGACGCGCACAGTTCCACCCACGGCTCAGCGCATGGGGGCGCGGGCGGCGGGGCAAGCTCGTATCCCGTGCGCACGCAGCCCTTCTCGCGCAGTCCGCGCAGCCCAGGCTGCCAAATCGCCGCCGCAAGTTCGCGCTTGAGCGTCGTCAGGCTTATGCGCCCGCCGTGCCGCTGAATCGCCTCGGCGGTCATCCTTTGCGCTTGCGACCGCAGCGTCGGTACAGGCGCGACGAGTTCAACCACAGCGCGGAGCCGATAGCGCGTCGCCGTCGGCAGCACGGTCTGCGCCGCCTGCGCAGGCGAACAGAGCAGCGTGCGCTCCATCAGGCGCATCAGCCGCAGCAGCGGCTCGTCCAGTAGCGGCTGCGCCAACACCGACTCGATGGGCTGCAGGGGATAGCCCAGCGCATAGGGGTCGTCCAGTGTATAGACGCGCAGTGCAAGTCCCAACGCGAGGCGACTCTGCAGGGGAACCAGCACGCCCGCGCCGGGCTGGGGCGCGCTGGCAAGCGAATCGGGCACGGCGTAGGTCAGCGTCTGGTACGCCAGTCCGCCGCCCGTAAGCAACAGCACCTCCGCAACGGTCATTCGGAAGGGCTAACGCGCCGATGAAGCGTCGCGCGGCAGCGCGTCCGCAAACGTCTGCAGGGTCGGGGCATCTAAGGCGACATCCATCAGCGACTCCAGTGTCTCCAGCGAGTCGATGGCATCGATAGCAGGGCGCACCTGCTCTGCCGCCTCGCCGAACCGACGACGTAGCACACGCATAACAGCGTCACGCATCGCGGCAACACCCTGCTGAATACCCTGCTGGATGCCTTGCTGGATGCCCTGCTGGATGCCCTGCTGGATACCCTGCTGGATACCCTGCTGGATACCCTGCTGGATGCCCTGCTGGATGCCCTGCTGGATGCCTTGCTCGATACCCTGCATCAACCCCTCGCGGATCGCGCGTTTCTCGAAGCGAGAAACAAAGGTCGTGCCCCGCTCGCGCTTATACTCCTCGATAAGCTCGTCAAGCCGCTTCTCCAGAACCTCTGGTAGTATCATCACCCACTCCAGTAGACGCAAGATATGCGCCTGATGCTCTGGATTATACCTTCTGTCAATCATCAGCCGAATCAACTGCCAGCGCGCCTCAAGGCGGACGTGCATATCGTTCTCGGTCTCGTGCGCCCGACGAAACGCCAGCAGCATCAGTGCCGCGGGATTACGCTGACGCGCCTCAGCAAGCAACCACTCTTCATCGAGGTCAAGCAGTTTGACAAGGTGGTACTCGAAA
>Ga0209479_1001806_pt1 | contig 18121 bp, 12 predicted proteins | sample DewCreD2012metaG_2_FD_184112 | JGI IMG/M metagenome (GOLD analysis project Ga0209479, IMG submission 184112) | Hot spring sediment bacterial and archeal communities from British Columbia, Canada, to study Microbial Dark Matter (Phase II) - Dewar... ...
TGAGCAGGGCGGTGCTGTTGCTGACCGTGGCCCCCACCCCGATGCTCCCCACCTGGGCGTTGACCTCCGAGACCACCCCGTCGAAGGGGGCGTAGATTTTGGTGCTGGCCAGGTTTTCCTCGGCGTTTTTGACATCGAGGCGGGCCTGATCCACGGCAATCTGGGCGTTTCTCAGTTCCTGTGCGTCGGAGCTTTTCCGCAGGGCCAGGGCCTGGCGCGCGGTGTTCAGGTTAACCCGGGCCATCTCCAGGCTGGCCTGGGCTTTGGCATAGGTATCGCGCGCGCTTTGCAGGCTCTGGGCGCTGGCCCCCCCCAGCTCGAAGAGCTTCTGGGTGGCCTCGAGGTTGGTGCGGGCGGCCTCGAGGTCGCGCCGGGCGCTGTCGTAAGCCACTTCGGCGCTGGAAACGCTTTGCTGGGCTGAAGCCAGGGCGCTTTGCTGGTCGGCACGGAGCTTGTCGAGGGTCGCCTGGGCCTTCTGCAAGGCCAGCCGGGCGTTCTCCAGGGCGCGGGCATACTCGGTGGGGTCAAGCTCCACGATGAGCTGGCCCTTTTGCACCCGGTCGCCCACGGTGGGCAGCTTGAGCACCGTGCCGTTCACGGCAGGTTTAACCGAGAGGCTCTGGACGGCCTCGAGGGTGCCCGGCCCCGAGACCGAGACCCGGAACACCCCCTGCTGCACGGTGGCGGTCTCGAGTGTAGGCGCAGTGCTGGTGGGCTTGGGCCGCAAAAACCAGTAGGCCGCACCCCCCAGGCCGGCCAGCACTAAAACCACAGCCAGCCAGCGCCAGGGTATGCGGTTGCGAGAACGGGCTTGAGTCATATTCACCCTTTGAGTTTCTCCCAGGATATCCAATGTTTGGTGTATGCCATGCGAAGATTTGGTGAAGATGCTTGTCGCAGCCGCAAGGGGGCGGCTGGGCTGATGTATTTCCACGATGTGCTCCTCAACCTTTTACATCTCAACAACCTATCCCCGCTGCGCTTCATTCGCTACTTCCCCCAACAGACTCTACAGGTTGTTGTGCTCTTCGTGATAAAAGCCTGAGGGCCAGCACTTACCTGCACGGGAACTTGACGAAATATTAAAATCCCAGGTTCCAAAACCGGTAACTTTTCACTTCCATTTTCTTTGGAGGTTTACTAGCCTCATGTTGTACAGGAAGGGGGCAATGCCGCCCGCACGGGCGGGTACTGTAGCACCACAGCAGTGACTTTTTGGCTGAGGAAGAACGAGCAAGCAGGATAAAGCGTGAAAGAGGAGGGTAAAAAGATGAGGTTGATTGAGATTCCACCGACGAACCTCGAACAAATCCACGGTGGCCAGGGTGGTTCGTGGAACAGTACGGTGAACCCCGAGACAGGCAACAGGTATACCTGGTTCGAGACCGCTGACGGCGCGCGCTCGAGTGTCAGGGTGGATACACCCCCTACACATTCGTTTGTTTGGGGCGATGGTTCGATTACCATCCGCTGCTGCAATCTGACTTCACCACATACTGGATTGCATGATGTTGACTATAGCCTGTATACGTTCAGGGCAACTCCGGGCAGCTCCTACATGATCTCGCAGGAACAAATGGCCCACAACCTTTATCGAGCTGGCGAGCGCATGGGTTACTAAGCCGCTGGTGGTTCGGCGGGACAGCACGTGCCCGCCGAACCGCTCCAATCGTATGACTGTTACAAGCAACGATCTGTTTCTGGCCGTTATTGTCATAACGGTAGTACAGCGACTGCTTAACCGTCGGTCTCTCTTTTTCCATCAAGCCCGGCCCAGGGAGCTAGCGCTGGCATTCCTGCTGGGTCTCGCCTACACCATACCCCACCTTCTAACCATCGATTTCACTATTCCAGAAGCAGAACACCGAAGAATGCTGGAGGCCCGGCTCGAGCCTTGGCCGCTTTTGCGGCTGATGATCTACGTGCCGTTATTTGAAGAATACTTCAATCGCGAAATAATGCTCAAAAACCTAACGAACCGTATGGGTTTCCCAGTTGCATTGGCAATAAGCAGCCTGTTTTTTGGTCTGATGCATGTACTGAAAGGTTGGCCTGGTTTTCTATTCGCCCTGCTCTTTGGTGTGCTTGCCGGGTTGCTGTACCGCAGGTACGGGTATTTTGCCGCAGCGGCCGCGCACTCCGGGGCAAACCTGGGCGGTACGCTATTTCCTTACCTTGTAGTGCTACTTCGCTAAAGGGGTTCACGGAGCAGCAGAACAAATAGCCCGACACGCTCGTCCAACCATGCTTCGGCCAAGGTTGCTCTAAGCTTGATGCATTTTGCATATCAAGGGTGCGCGGGGTGGTGACCTGGGCCTCGAGCAGCCCGATAAACCGCGGGGCCTCCTGGCGCATCTCTTCCAGCAGCAGTCGGTTGCGGGCTTGGATTCGCTCGAGGCCGTCTATCATCCCTGCGTCTCCTCGATTAGGACTCCAAAGGGCTAGGGCGCACTGGCCGCCCGCACCAGGCCGGTGAAGTCCTGGCCGGCGGCCACCGAGAAGGCCGCCAGGGCCCTCCAGTAGCTGCCGATGGCCTGCACCAGGGCGTACTCAGCGCTTTTAAGCGAGACCTGATCGGTTTGGAGCTGCAAGGCCGAGATGGTGCCGGCCCGCAGGGCGGCCTGGCTCTGCTCCACCACCTTTTGGGCGTTGGCCAGGTTGGCCTGGGCCAGGGCGATGCTTTTGTAGGCGCTCTGGGCAGCCTGGTAGGCGTTGGTCAGGCTGGTCTGGGCGTTTTGCTGGGCGGTTTGCAGGGTGCGCAGGTTGTTTTCCAGGCTGGTTTTGGCGGTGTTGAGCTGAACCGCCGGGGTGTAGTCGTTGTCGGCCAGTTTAACGTTGAGCTGGGCAAGCTCCACCGCCTGCTGGGCTTGCAGCACGCTGGGGAGGCGCTCAAACAGGCCGTTGCGCAGGGCCTCGAGGTTGGCTTCCAGAGCGGGCGGGTTCGGGGGAGCCGCCACCGTCACGTTGCCCAGGTCGCTCAGGCCCAGGAGCGCGGCGAGCTGGGCAGCCAGCACCGGTATCTGCGCCTGGGCGTTGGTAAGCGACTGCCTCGAGCTGTCCAGGGTGGTCTGGGCCCGGGCCACGTCCAGCGCGGTGGCGTTGCCCGCGGCCTGGCGGGCCCGGGCCACCTCCAGGTTGCGCTGGTTCAGGGCCACCTGGGCCTGGAACAGGGCCACGTTCTGCTGGGCTTCGTAGAGGTTCGTATAGGCGTTCACCACGCTCTGCATCACCGAGAGCCGGGTGGCCTCGAGGTTGACCTGGGCCAGCTTGGCGTTCTGCTCGGCCTGGGTGAGGGCCACAATCAGGGTGCTGGGGTCGGCCTTGAGGGCGTTGAGCTGGAGGGTGGCGTTTTGCAGGGTGGCCTGGGCGCTTTGCAGCGAGGGGCCCCGGCTATAGGCCTGGGCAAGGGCCTGTACCAGGGTCAGGCTGTTCTGGGCCAGCCCAGCCGAAAAAACCAGCATCGCCAGTAGCCAAAAAAAGCGTTTTGCAAGGTGGGTCATCTATTTTCCTCCAAGGGCTGCAGTGAAGTCGACGCCCAGGGCGTTTTGCAGGGCCAGGGCGGCCAGCCGGGCCTGGATCAGGGCGGCCTCGAGGTTGACCTGGGCCTGAAGCTGGCTCACCTGGGCCGCCTGCACATCCACGCTGGTGCCGGTGCCGGCCTGCAGCCGGGCCTGGGCGGTGCGCAGGTTCTGGTTGGCCGTATTCAAGGCGGCCCTGGCCGCAGCAACGGCGGCCTGGGCGGTCTGCAGATTCTGATACTTTTGCCGCACATCCAGCTCGGCGGCCTTGCGGGCGGTTTCCAGGGCCTGCCGGGCCGCCTGCAAAGCGGTCTGGGCGGTGCGGATGCTGCTGTCGCTCACGGGGTCGAAGATGGGCACGCTCAGCGACAGGCCCAGGCTGTAGCCCTGCAACAGCGTACTGCTGGTGGCCTGGCCCACAGGCAGGGCCGCCGAGAGCGAAGCGGTGCCGCTCTTGAAGTTCAGGCCTGCCGAGAGCGTGCTGCCGCTGCCGCTGTCGCTGTAGCCCACACTAATCGAAGCGTTGGGAATCAAGCGGTTGCGCTCGGCGCTGGCCAGGTTCTCTTCGGCGTCGCGGAGCTGGGACAGAGCCCGCAGCACATCCGGGCGGCTGGCCAGAGCCCTTTGCAGTAGGGCTTCCAGGCCCTCATCGGGCAGGCTGGGTTCCTCCGGGGCAGTGGTGGGGTTGCCGAGCTGCTGGGGGTTCAGACCCAGGGTGCCCGCCAGGGTGAGCCGGGCCAGCTCGAGGGCCCCCTGGGCGCTCAGCAGGCTCGAGCGGGCTGTGTCCAGGTTTTGCTGGGCGGTGAGCAGATCGCTCAGGGTGGCGCTGCCGGCCTGGTTCTGGGCGGTCACAATCTGTAGCTGGCGCTCGCGCAGGGCCAGGGTGGCCTGGGCCAGGGCCAGGTCGGCCTGGGCCTGGCGTAAGTTGAAGTACTGGGTGTGCAGGGCAATGTACAGGTTATTCCGGGCCTCGCGCCGGGTCAGGGCGGCCCGCTCCAGGGCCCGCTCAGCGCTGCGCACGGCGTCGGCGCTGCTCGACCAAGGCAGCACCCCCAGGCTGGCAGTGCCGGAAACGGTCAGGCCGCTGCCGCCACCCTCGCGCAGGGTGTAGTCGGCCCCACCTGAGAGCTTGAGGCCCTGGGCAGCCAGGGCGGCCTCGAGCTGCCGCACCGCGCTCTCGTAGTTGAGGTCGGCGCTTTGCCAGTCCAGGGTGCTGGGTAGGGCCTTGAGCGCATCGGAAAGATCAAGCCCCTGGGCTAGCACCGGGGGGGCCAGGGCCAGTAAGGTTGCAATGGTTGGGAGTAGTCTCTTCAAAACGCCACCTCCACTCGGGTCATCTTTGACAAGGCGCATGTACGCGCAACGAACGAGATGTGTAGGTTTGGTGAAGGAGTCCCGGATGGCCAGCCCAGGGGCCTGGCCTTGCGGAGATTTACTCACAGCCAATACCCCCCGTTGTCGTTGCGTCTTGGCGCAAACCCGCTAGCTCATCACCTCTTCCGGGTGGTGCTTGTTCCAGTAGCGCACCAGCCCATCCACGCTCATCCAGGCGGGGTCGGCAAACTCGTACTCCCGAACTTCCTCCTCCGAAAGCCCCGCAGCCCGTAGGGTGTTGGTCACGTAGGCCTCAAAGGCCTGCACCATCTGTTCACGGGTCAGGCCGGCCTTGAGCTGTTGCTTGATCCAGTCGGCCCACTCCAGCAGCCGGGCCTCCAGCGCATCCAGGTGTGGCCCGACCTCCTCGGTCTCGCCAAAGTGGGTCAGGTAAATCTTGTTCAGCTTTAAGGCCCGTAGCCGGGCAAGGGAGGCGCGCCAGGCTTCGATGTGAATCTCCGGCGGGGGGCAGGGGGGCAGCACCGGGCCGCGCCCAATTTTGACCCCGGTTACATCACCGCCAATCAGCACCTCGCCAATCCGGTAGGCGTGGTGGTGGTAGGCGTGGCCGGGGGTCTCGAGGGCCTCGATCTGGGCCTCGCCAATCCGGATCACCTGCCCATCCTGGACGATCTCGATCTGGCCCTCGGGTACGTGGCCCATCTGGCCCCAGAGTTCTTCCATCCGGTTGCCGTAGATGCGGCTGGCCGAGGCCCAGAGTTTGCTGGGGTCTACCAGGTGCGGCGCCCCCTTGGGGTGGACGTAGATGGTCGCCCCCCGCTCGGCCATGCGCCAGGCGGCGCCCGCATGGTCGAGGTGGATGTGGGTCACGAAGACGTGCTTAACGTCGGAGGCGGCGTAGCCCAGCGCGTTGAGGCCATCCAGCAGCACCGAGAAGCGCGACTCCGGCCCGGTCTCGAAGAGCACCGGCCCCTGGCTGGTTTCCAGCAGGAACGAAGCAATTACCCTGGGGGCGCGGTCGTGAAGGTCGAGGATGTGGATCACAGGCCTATTGTATGCCGGCCTAAAAGATGCCTGCAAAGCCGTCCAGAATGCGGGCGATATGCCGGGCGGCGTTGTGGAAGTCCTGGATGCGGATGTTCTCGTTGGGGGCGTGGGTGCGGTTGGTGATGCCGTAGCCCACCCCCGCGTCGATGACCGGGATGTTCAGGGGCCCGGCAAAGGCGTACACCGGCGAGCTGCCCCCGGTGAGGGGGATGCGTTGGTAGGGCTTCTGGTAGACCTCCTGGGCTGTGCGGGCCGCCAGCTCTACCAAAGGGTGCTGGGGGTCGGAGCGGGCCGGGAACATGTAGTCGGCGTAGGTGATCTGCACATCGGTGAAGCCCTCGGCGTCGAGGTGGGCCCGCAGCTTTTGCAGGATGTCGGTGGGATCCTGGTCGGGCACCAGGCGGAAGTCGAGCTTGGCCTTGGCCCGGGCGGGAATCACGGTCTTGGTGCCCGGGCCCTGGTAGCCGGTGGTGATGCCCTGGATGTTGCAGGTGGGGTTGAAGACGGCCTTGCGCAGCTCGAAGCCGCTCAGGTTGTTCACAAAGCCCCGCACCCCAAAGCTCTGGCGCAGGTAGGCCTCGAGGTCGGGCAGGTTGCGCAAGAGCTCGAGATCCTGCTCCGAGACAGGCCGCACATGGTCGTAGAAGCCGGGGATCAGGATGCGCTCGTTCTCGTCCTTCAAAGCAGCCAGCACCCGCACCATCCGCCAGGCCGCGCTGGGCAGGATGTGGGCGTTGCCGGAATGGGCGTCGCGCGAGAGGGTCTCGACCTCGAGCTCCAAAGCCAGAATCCCCCGCCGGCCCAGCGAGGTGCCGGGCCGTTCCTCAAAGTCAATGCCCCCCTCCTCCCAGATGGCCCCGTCGCATTTGAGCAAGTCCAGGTGATCCTGCACGAACCGGGCGATGCCGGGGCTGCCCACCTCCTCGTTGCCCTCCACCACAAAGAGCACCCCGCAGGGCAGCTCGCCTCCATGCGCGGCCCGCACCGCCTCCACCGCAGCCAGGCGGGCCATAAACTCGCCCTTGTCGTCCTTGGCCCCGCGGGCAAAGAGCTTACCCTCGCGGATTTGCGGCGCAAAAGGGGGCGAGTCCCACAGCTCCAGGGGCTCGGGGGGCTGCACGTCGTAGTGGTTGTAAAAGAGCAGGGTGCGCTCCGATTTTCCCGCGGCCCGGCCCACCACCACCGGGTTGCCGTAGCCCTCGATCTTCCAGGTCTCAAAGCCGTGCTGTTGCAGGATGTGTTCTACCAAGCTGGCGCACTCCAGCACCCCCTCGCCGGTGGCCGAGACGCTGGGCTGGGCGCAGAGGCGGATGGTTTCTTGCAGGTAGGCCTCGAGGTGCTCTTGCAGGTAGCGGTCTATGGCTTGCGACATAGCCAGACTATAACCCTGTCCAGCACCCCTTGACCATTACGGCTTTTTGCTTCCCGCTGCCAGAAAGTTTTCCCGAAAGACCCTCTAGGATGAAGCCGCCCTGGACTTGTAATCCCTGAACTGCTCCCGCAGCTTGGACTTCAGGAACTTGCCGGTGCTGGTGCGGGGAATCTCGTCCAGGAAGACATAGGCATCCGGCAGCCACCACTTGGCAAAGCGGGGCTCCAAAAACCGGGCCAGCTCCTCCGGGGTGGCACTGGCCCCCTCCTTGAGCACCACCGCGGCCAGCGGGCGCTCGTCCCACTTGGGGTCGGGAATGGCGATCACCGCGGCTTCCTTGACGGCCGGATGGGCCATCAGGGCGTTCTCCAGGTCAATCGAGCTGATCCATTCGCCGCCGGACTTGATCAGGTCTTTGGTGCGATCGGCAATGCGGATGTAGCCCTCGAGGTCTATCGCCACCACGTCGCCGGTGCGGAACCAGCCGTCGGGGGTCCACTTGTCGGACTCTTCTTCCAGGTTGTAGTAGCTCGCGGCCACCCAGGGCCCCCGCACCTGCAGCTCGCCCAGCGACTGCCCGTCCCAGGGCACCACGCCCTGCTCACCCACCGCCCGGATCTCCACCCAGGGGGTGGGCAGGCCTTGCTGGGCCCGGTAGCGGTACTCGAGCGCCGGGTCGCCCCGCAGGTGGCGCTTAAGCCGGCTCACGGTGCCCAAGGGGCTCATCTCGGTCATGCCCCAGGCGTGCAGCACGGTGTGGCCCAGGCGGTCGTAGGCCCGGATCATGGCCTCGGGGGCCGCGCTCCCCCCCACCACCATCTCCATCGGTTTGAGCTTCCAGCGGGTGGGTTCTTTCTCGAGGGCTTGCAGCACCCCCAGCCAGATGGTCGGCACCCCAGCGGTCTTGGTCACCTGTTCCGACTCGAACAGATCCAGCAGGCTCACCGGGTCGAGGTGGGGCCCTGGCAGCACCATCTTGCTGCCCACCATCACCCCGGTAAAGGGCAGCCCCCAGGCCAGCACGTGGAACATGGGCACCACCGGCAGCAGCACATCGTGGCCGCCCAGGTTCAGGGCATCCGGCAGGGCCGAGGCCAGGCTGTGCAGGGCAATGGAGCGGTGCGAGTAGACCACCCCCTTGGGCTTGCCGGTGGTGCCGGAGGTGTAGCACATCCCGGCGGCGTCGCGCTCCTCGAGGGCGGGGTAGCTGAAGTCGGGGTCGCCGGTGGCCAGGAAGTCCTCGTAGCTCATGAAGCCCTCCGGCACCGGCTGGCCTGAGAGGGGCACCACAATCACCTTCTCCAGGTTCACATGCTCTTTTACCGCTTCATACAGCTTCAAGAGCACATCGTCTACAATCAAAAACCTGTCCTGGGCGTGGTTGATGATATAGGCGATATCGGAGGGGTGCAGCCGCAGGTTCAGCGGGTGCAGCACCCCCCCGGCCGCCGGGATGCCAAAGTAGGCCTCGAGGTGGGCGTAGGTGTTCCAGGAGAGGGTGGCTACGCGGTCGCCCTTTTGCAGCCCGGCCTTTTGCAGGGCCGAGGCCAGCCTACGCGAACGCTGGTAAAAATCGCCAAAGGTGTAGCGGTGCAGCGACTTGTCGGGCAGCCGGGTCACAATTTCTTCCTTTGGAAACAGCTTGCCGGCCCGCTCCAAAAGGTGCGGCAGGGTCAGGGGAAAATCCATCATGGTGGACTGCATGGGCGTCTCCTCTCGCTTCGGGTTGTAACAAAAGTATAAAGCCCCCTCGAGGCCTTTACCACGAGGGGGCTGAGATCCAAGAACCGGCCTAGAAAGTGAAGAAGGCCGGCACGAACTCGTAGGCGTTGCCCGCGCGGCGCACGTAGCCCACCGCCGGCCAGGCGAAGTGGTAGCCCACCACCATAATCCGCTCCGCCGCCGCGGCCTGCCACAGCCGGGCCCGGGTGGCCACGGCCTGCTGGGGGTTGTTATCGAAGCCCAGGTAGTGATCGGGAAAACGGAAGGACAGAATGTAATGCCCGCCCGCATCCCCCAGGTGCCACAGCGTCCGTCCACCCGAGGTTACCTGTACGGCCAGGTGCCCTACGGTGTGGCCCGCAGTATCCACCGCGGTGACACCGGGGGCAATCTCGGCCCCAGGACGCACCCGGGTAAAGCGGTCGCGCAGGGCCACCAGGTTGGCGGGCGGGGTGGCCTGGGAGAGCCAGAACTGCAGCTCGGTCTCGCCGATGATGTGCTGGGCGTTGGCAAACACTGGCTGCCCATCCCGCACCAGGCCGCCAATATGGTCGCCGTGGCCGTGGGTGATGAAGACGATATTGATATCGGCAGGCCGCAAGCCGGCGTTGGCCAGGTTGTTCAGCAGTTGCCCGGCCTGGCCCCGGCCGGTGTCGATGAGAATCTTGGCCCGCCCGGTGTCGATGACCATGGGGTTGAAGTTGTTGATGAACTGGGTGGGCTCGAGGAAGTGCTCCCGCAAAGCCGCCTCAAACTCGGCCTGCTTGCCAGGTGTGGCACCCCAGTTGGGGAAGGCGTTGCCGGGTGGGGTCTGGCCGTCGCTCAGCACCGTAAGGGTGAAGTCGCCCAGCTTGAAGCGGTAAAAACCAGCCCCATTGGGCATCGCGGGTGTCTGTTGGGCCATTGTAGGTATCGTACCAGCCGCCGCCACCGCACCGGTAGCACCCAGCAGCTTGAGGGCTTGACGACGAGAAAGTTTACTCATACAGGCCTCCTCATGGTTTTTTCATTTAGCTTGACGAAATAAAGTACATAAAAAACCATAGCTTAGGGGGTTCGGCCCAATGTAAGCTCACCTCACATTGGCCCTCCGCTGCACCCCGGCGTGCCTATGGGCCAGCCGCAGAGGCTCGGGCAGGCGGGTCTTCCCCATCAACAAGCGCATAAAATCCAGGCTTTCCTGCAGACCCACCCGGTGGCCCGGCGAGACCACCAGCGGACGAACCCCAGTGCGGCTACGGAAAAGCCAGCCAATCTGCGTCTCCCCATCCAGCAAGCGCACCGCCGAGCCCGCTTCCAGGGGTAATGCGCTTTCGGGCCGGCCAAAGAGCAGGGTTTTGGCGACGCCTATGGCTGGGAGGTTCAGGTGCACCCCCAGGTGGGCAGCAATGCCCAGCCGCCTGGGGTGCGCGATGCCCTGCCCGTCCACCAGGAGCACCTCGGGCAGGCGGGATAGCCGGGCCAGGGCCGCCAGGTACAGCGGGGCCTCGCGGAACGATAGGTAGCCGGGAATGTAGGGAAAGAGCTCGGCCGCGTCCATCTGGGCTGCGGCGACCTCGAGCACCCCCCCCGTCTGCCTGTCCCACAAGACCGCCACCGCCACCGAGGGGCCTTTTTGCCTGGAAAAACGGGTCGGGTGGGAGGCATCCAGGGCCGCGATATACCGGGCCCCACAGGGGTTCCCGGCCAGCACCACGGCCCTAGCAAGCTCGGCTTGCAGCGCCGCTGCCGCCTGCAAGCTGCCCGGCCAGGTCAGGCGGGCGGCATCATCCACCCCCTCTATAAATCGCTCCTCCAGGAAAGGTTCTGCATACCCCTGCACAAAACGCGCTGTACCAATTGTAGCGCTGGGCAACCCCGGCCATCGCGACGTCGCTTCCAAAACCACCGGCCAGGTATGCTACAATCGGCCCTTGGCGTAGGTTCGCTGATGCTTAACCCGGGTCTTAGCTTATCGGGGTACAAAGAGTTCGGTGGGCGATGCTACCGGAAAAAGGGGCCGGGCCAGGCCCGACCCCAAGAAGCTGGCGCACCCGACAGGACTCGAACCTGTGACCTTTCGCTCCGGAGGCGAACGCTCTATCCACTGAGCTACGGGTGCATAAGCACCAAGCAGGGTAGCACCGCATAGAGGAGGCAGTCAAGTGTTTGGAATCAACAGAAGGGTAGTTGCGGTTATTTTCGGGGTTCTGGCCCTGGCCTTTGTGGTGGGTTCGGTTCTGCTCTTTACCCCCCAGGGCCAGCGCAGCACCCAGGGCAAGACCGAGTTCACCGTGAACGGTCGCCCGGTCTACGAGCTGGATCTGGCCAGGGCCCAGCAGAGTGACCCCATTTTGAGCACCAATCCCCAGGGTCTTCTGAAAAATCTGGCCGAGGTCAACTTCGTCGATCGGATGATCGTAACCACCGCGCTGTTGCAGGACACCGCGCGCGTGCGGGTCTCCAGCGGGGAGCTCAAGAAAGAGCTCGACACCATCAAGGAGCGCTTCGGCCTGCAAAAGAAGGAAGACTACGACCGTTTCCTGACCCAGGTGGGCTACACCGACTCGCAGTTGCGCAACGAGTTGCGCGACCAGATCCGCATCAATAAGCGGGTAGAGGAAATCCAGAAAAAAGCCGAGCCGACCGAAGAAGAGATGCGGCTGTACTTCGAGCTGAACCGCGATCAGTACAAAAACGAAGAACGGGTGCAGGCCCGCCAGATTGTGGTGGATGACAAGGCCACCGCCGACAAAATCTACGCCGAGGTGACCGCCCCCGGCGCGGATTTTGCCGCCATCGCCAAGGCCAATTCCAAGCTGAACGCCGAGCAGGGCGGGGCCTTGGGCGCCCAGGCCGGCCAGAGCGAGCCCGGCCCGGTGACCCGGGTGGTCTTCCCCAACGCGGTGGCCGAGGCGGTCTTCAAGCTGCGCGACGGACAGATCAGCAAACCCATCGAGGCGGGGGGCCGCTTCTACATCGTGAAGGTCGAGAAGTACCTCCCGGCGGGCGATGTGAAGTTTGAAGAGGTCAAGGATCGGGTTAAGGAAGACGCCAAGCGCATCAAGGGCCAGGGCGCCCTGGAAGCCTACATCGAAGAATTGCGGGCCAAGGCCAACGTGAAGTTTGCCGAAGGCTCCACCTACAAATTTGAAAACCCGGTTGTGGCTAAGGTCGGTGATACCGAGATCAAGCTGACCGAGGTAACCCAGTCGGTCTTTGCCAACCCGCAGGTGCCCCAACTGCTGCAGCAGGGCCTGGGGGAGCTGGCCGTGCAGTTCTTCATGCCCCAGACGCTGGAACAGCTCATCAGCCGGGAGGCGGCCTACCAGTTTGCCCAAACCCTGGGCCAGCCCTTCTTCGGCTCCAAAAGCGATGTGGTGACCCAGGTTCAGCAGTGGAAAACCCGCGACATCACCGTGACGGAGGCCGAGGTGCGCAGGTACTACGACACCAACCTGGCCAGCTTCACCATCCCGGCCTCGGCCAAGGTGCAGGCGGTGAACTTCAAGAAAGAAGACAAGGCCAAGGCCGATGCCTTCCGGGCCGCGGCCCTCAAAGGCGGCAAGCTCGAGGATCTGGCCAAGGCCAACAACGGCACCGTGCAGGACTATGGCGTGGTTAACCCCGGCACCATGCCCCCCGTGCCCAACCGGCTGGTCTTCCTGACCCGCGGCACCTTCCCCAAAGGGCCGCTGGGTGAGGTGAGCGAGGTGGTGAAGCTCGAGGACGGGAGCTTCCAGGTGCTCATCGTCAACGACCGCAAGGCCGAGGTGCTGCGCCCCTTCGAGGAGGTCAAGGAAGAAGCCCGCCAGCAGGTACTGGCCAGCCGCCGGGCCGAGGCCGCGCAGAAGTGGTTGGAGGAGGTGCGCAAGGCCGCCAAGGTGGAGAACAACCTGCAAAAGGTGCTGACCGCCCTGACCCCCAAAGAAGAGCCCAAACAAGAGCAGCCCAAGACCAACGAGAGCCAGCCCAGCGGCAACTCGTCCCAACCTGGCACCAATCAAAACACCCCGACCAACCGCTAATCCCACGCTGTTTGTGGCCCTCCCCCGAGGCGGGGAGGGTCTTTATATGGCAGCGGGGGCCCCCGCACCGACCTTCTGCAATTGGCCGGTAGCGTGTAAACTCTTCTGCGGTATGGAACGCACCTACATCATGGTCAAACCCGATGGTGTGCGCCGGGGCCTGACCGGCGAGATCATCAGCCGTATCGAGCGCAAGGGCTTCAAGATTGTGGCGATGAAGAAAATGGTCATATCCCGCGAGACCGCCGAGACCCACTACGGCGAGCACAGGGGCAAGCCCTTCTTTGAGGGGCTGGTCAACTTCATCACCAGCGGCCCGGTGGTGGCGATGGTGGTGGAGGGGCCGGGGGTCATCGCCGAGATGCGCCGCCTGATGGGGGCCACCCGCCCCTGGGAAGCCGCCCCCGGTACCATCCGCGCCGACTTTGCCACCACCGTGGACGAAAACGTGATCCACGGCTCGGACAGCCCGGAGAGCGCCCAGCGCGAAATTGGTATTTTCTTCAAGCCTGAAGAGATTATCGGTTAGCGCTTGCGGCGGCGCCGGGCTTTGCCGGCGGTGGTGGGTTCGGGCAGGCCTTTGATGCGGGCCTCGAGGCTCCGCATCTGGTCGCGCAGGTTGGCGGCCTTCTCGAAGTCAAGGGCCTCGGAGGCCGCCCACATCTCGCTCTCGAGCTGCTCCAGCAGGCTTTGCAAAAGCGCCGGATCGTCCAGCGCCGCCTCGGCAGCCTCAGCCTCGTAGTCCTCGGGCTTGACCAGCTTGCGCACCGACTTCTGGATGGTGGCGGGGGTGATGCCGTGCTCGAGGTTGTAGGCCTCCTGCAGGGCCCGGCGGCGGTTGGTCTCCTCAATGGCGGCCTTCATAGCGTCCGACGCGGTGTCGGCGTAGAGGAACACCTCGCCCCCCACGTTGCGGGCAGCCCGCCCGATGGTCTGGATCAGGGAGCGTTCGGAGCGCAGGAAGCCCTGCTTGTCGGCGTCCAGGATGGCCACCAGCGAAACCTCGGGCAGGTCGAGGCCCTCGCGCAGCAGGTTGATGCCCACCAGGGCGTCGAAGTAGCCCAGCCGCAGGTCGCGCAGCAGGGCCTGGCGCTCGAAGGCGTCGAGTTCGTGGTGCAGGTAGCGGGCCCGCACCCCGTGTTCCACCAGGTAGGCCGTGAGTTCCTCGGCCATGCGCACCGTCAGCACCGTGACCAGGGTGCGCTCGCCCCGGGCCGCGCGGGTGCGGATGGCCCCCATCAGGTCTTCGATCTGGCCGGCGGTGGGTTTGACCGTCACCCTGGGGTCGAGTAGGCCGGTGGGGCGGATGATCTGCTCCACCACCCGGCCCGAGACCTCGAGCTCGTAGGGCCCCGGCGTGGCCGAGACAAACACCACCTGCCCCACCCGCTCCAGAAACTCGTTGAACTTGAGGGGGCGGTTGTCCAGGGCGCTGGGCAGGCGGAAGCCGTAGTCCACCAGGGTTTTCTTGCGCATGTAATCGCCGTTGTACATCCCCCGGAGCTGGGGGGCCGTGACGTGCGACTCGTCCAGGAAGACCAGGTAGTCCTCGGGGAAGTAGTCGAGCAGGGTGTAGGGCGGCTCGCCGGGGGCCTTGCCCGACAAAAAGCGGCTGTAATTCTCGATGCCGGGGCAGGTGCCCATCACCTCGAGCATCTCGAGGTCGTAGAGGGTGCGCTCCTTGAGCCGCTGGGCCTCCAGCAGCTTGCCCTCGGCCTCGAACACCTTAAGGCGCTCCTCCAGCTCCTTACGGATTTCCGGGATGGCCTGCTTCAGGCGCCACTCCGGAGTGGCGTAGTGGCTGGCCCCCAGGAGCACAAAGCCCGGCAGGTCTTTGAGCCGGTCGCCCGTAACCGGATGCACCACCGTCACGCGGTCAATGGTGTTGCCAAATAGCTCGATGCGGATGGGCTCCTGCTCGTAGGCCGGCCAGACCTCGAGCACCTCGCCCCGGGCCCTGAAGCGCCCGGCCTCGAGCTGCAGATCGCCCCGCTCGTACTGCAAGTCCACCAGCCGTTCGATCAGGCGCTCGCGGGGGCAGTCCTGCCCCACCTCCACCACCAGGCTCATGTTCTTATAGTCCTCGGGGCTGCCCAGGCCGTAGATGGCCGAGACCGAGGCCACCACAATCACGTCGCGCCGGGTGAGCAGGCTGCGGGTGGTGGAGTGGCGCAGCCGCTCGATCTCGGGGTTGATGCTGGCGTCTTTCTCGATGAACAAATCGCGCCCCGGCACGTAAGCCTCGGGCTGGTAGTAATCGTAATAGCTGATGAAATACTCCACCGCGTTCTGGGGGAAGAGTTCGCGAAACTCACTGGCTAGCTGGGCCGCCAGCACCTTGTTGGGGGCCATTACCAAGGCCGGGCGTCCCAGCTTGGCGATGGTCTGGGCCATGGTCACGGTCTTGCCGGTTCCGGTAGCGCCCAAAAGGGTCACGAACCGTTCGCCATCCTGGATCGCCTCGGTGAGCTGGGCAATGGCCTTGGGCTGATCGCCTTTGGGTTCGGGGCCTTGGTAGCGGAACATAGATTACCCAGTCTAGCGAAGATGGCCATATTCTGTCTACATCAGAATACAATCCCCTACCAAAAGGTCTGTACCATTTTTATCCTACATAAGTTGACCAACTTTTACGAGCCCCGGCGGGTACATGGTGCTGCCCTAAAGAATAACCCCCGCCCGGAGGCGGGGGTAAGAAGCTTCTAGGGATTAGAAGCTCACGTTGTAGAAGATGCGGAAGCCGCGGCCCACGCTGTCCACGGTGCCGTCGCTGGCGTTATCGAATTCGAACACACCGTACCAGACGCCTGCACCCGAGTAGGTGTAGGAGAGGAAGAGGCCCTTGAGGGTGAAGGCGCTGGCGGCCGCCGGGGCGATCGGGCCGAAGTCCTTACCGGGGGTGCTGTACAGGCAGTCGGTACTGAAGTCAAAAGCCGCGTTGCAGGAGCGGGTGGTGGTGGTGCCTACGTTGGTGCCCTGCACCTGCGCCGCCTTGGCGCTCAAGGTAGCGCCGGGCAGCAGGAAGTCGGCGAAGGAGAGGCCCACCCCGAAGCGGGTCTCGGAGGCGTCGTTGCCGGCGGCGAAGTCCGTGCTGCGGCTGGCAAAGTCGCCCGAGAGGCTCGGCTTGATGAAGCCCAGGTTGAGGGTCTGGGTGCTGACCTGTACGCCGTACTTGAGGGTAGAGTAGTCCACCTCGAGGCCAGGAGTGCTGGCTCTGGTGTAGCTGTGGTAGCGAACGTCGGGAGTGATGCTCAGGAAGCCCAGGTTGAGGGCGAGTTTGGCCCCAGCTGCGATATCGCTGCGGGAGCCGTTGGAGGTGAAGCCGGCGTCTGCACCCTGGGACTGCCGGTACTCGACAAAGAGGTCAAGCCCCTTGATGGTGGCGTTATCCGCCGAGCCGTTGTGGGCTAGGCGCACCCCGAAGTTAGAGCCGAAGGCCGCGCGGGTCTCCGGGCTGTTGGCACCGTAGGGGTTGGTGCCGCTACGCACCTGGCCGCCAGCGTCGCTGGTATTGTTTAAGTAGCCGGTCAGGCTGAAGCCCGCGAACAAGTTGGCGGAAACCCCTACGCCGAAAGCAGTCTGGGAGTTAGCCAGAGCAAAGTCGGTAAAGCTGTCGTAGTAGCCGTTGACGCTCAGGAAGCCCAGGTTGATCGCTCCCAGCACACCGAAGCCGCGGTTATTGAGAGCGAAAGGCTGGTCATTGTTGTTGTTGAGTAAGCCCGCGTTGTTACCGCCGGAGCCAAAGCGCGGGTCAATAGCGCGGTAGTTGCCGCTGAGCTTCACCGGGCCCAAGCTGACCCCAGCCGTGGTGTAGAAGACCTGCGGGTCAGTAGCAAAGTCGATGGCGGTGTTGGCGTTGGATTTGGAGAGGAAGTAGCCGCCGTTGATGTCGAGTAGACCGAAGAGTTTTCCGCTGTAGTCGGTACCGAAGCCAGAGAAAGACGGCGCATTACCGGGGTTGAGCACGTTACGCTCAGCGTAGTTGAAGCTGGCCTTCAGACCGAGCAGGTCGACCGCGGTGCGGATACCGAAGAAGTCGTTGTCACCACTACCAGCGGTGGACGCACTACTACCTAACACCACCGTGATGTTGGGGCTCAAGAAGACTTTGCTGGCGTTAAAGCTGATGCTTGCCCCACGGTAGCCGGAGCCGTTGTCCTCAAAGAAGTAGTCGTTGAACTTATAGGTGAGAACGCGGGCATAACTGATGCTAAAGTCCTGGCCGTCGATATTACCTTTTACGGTAAAGCGCTCGAGGCGGAGGTCGTTGTCAGCTCCGTCCCGCGACCAGAGGGTGCCATCGGGGCTCTGCCAACTCAAGGCAGCCGTGGCCTCAGTGAAGTTGAACCCGCTGGTGGTGGTAGCGGCCCGCTTGAGCGAGAAGGTCAGGCCAGCCTGGAAACGGGTATCCGCGTTACCACTCAAGTCTGCCGCATCGTCGTTGTTACCAAAGCCGGTCGCCGGGAAGAGGCGGTCCACATCGAAGTTGGCCCCGGTGGTGTAGCGGTAACCGTAACGGGCCAGGATGCTCCCGGTCAGGCTGGGGCGGGTGCCTTCCACAGCAGCCAGGCGGCTGTCAATACCGCTCACGCGGGTATCCAGGGCACTCACCCGGTCGGCCAGGCGCACCAGGTCGCTGCGCAGGGCGGTGGCAAACTCCTGGATGGCGCTCACATCCTCGCGGTTGGCGAAGCTGTCGAAGTCCACATCGCCGAGTTGCTTCTCGAGGGCGGTCACCCGGTCTTGCAGGCTGAGCACGTCCTGGTTCAGCAGCACGGCCAGCTCGTTGAGGGCGCGGATGCTGTCGGCGTCGGCTTCCACCTGGGTCTTGAGGGCGGCCACATCACCTTCGACGCCATCAAGACGCTCGGCCAGCACCTGGGCCTGGGCCAGGGCGGTGTCGGCGGCCACGCTGGCGGCTTCTACGCGGTCGGCCAGGTCGGCCAGGGCGGCCTCATCCATGCCCGGGGCCGGGGCGGGCGCAGCCTTCAGGGCTTCGATGGCGGCCTCGAGGCGGGCGATGTCGTCCTTGGAAGCGGCGTTGTCTTCCAGGGCCGATACGCGCACGCCCAAGGCGGCCAGCTCGGCGGCCAGCTCCTGCACCGCGTTGCGGATGGCGG